>LFCJ01002600.1_pt1 | contig 13061 bp, 14 predicted proteins | sample 643141 | NCBI WGS metagenome assembly LFCJ01 (sample SAMN03766243, study PRJNA286221) | soda lake metagenome | biome: soda lake; feature: Kulunda steppe; material: water; isolation source: sample B1-Br-g2 brine of Lake Bitter-1 | place: Russia: Kulunda steppe | collected 2010-07 | reverse complement strand
GAGAGAGAGAGAGAGAAGAGGAACGTGTGTTTTGTGCTTTGAAAGGGAGCGGCTGCGAATATTCTTCTACACATCACAGGGTTTGCAGTGAGCACCTGGACTGCAGCCTTACGCCTCTGACAAAAACGTTCTTTCCGTGCATCACTTTGAATAACCGCAGGTACAGCACCGGGAGTGCATCCTTCACTTGTGAGTCCATCAGCACACTTGCCACCATTCATGAGGCCGTGATGCGTGAAGCCACTGCTGCTAAGCACAGGTGCGCGCTTCCTTCATTTAGAACGCAGAGTTATGATAGACACAGCTCTTAAACATGTGCTTGGATGGCAGATCAAGCTGAAGGACTGGAAGTAGGGATGCTGTGCGCTTGTTGTCCTCTTTTGACATAGGGCACACGCTTGTCGTGTGTTAAGGTGCACAAGGGGTGCCTGCTGCGTGCTGCTGCACAGGTGCCAGCCCACCTGTCAGCCCTCTTCTGCAGCACTGAAGCATTGCCTTGAGCAGCTTTGGCCCAAGGTTTGTGAGACACAGCGCACGTGGACAGCTACTTACCTCGTGTTGACTCATAGAGTATCATACTTTGAGTATGCCACTGCGTGAAGTGGCTTACCGACCTATGAACTGAGATTAAAGATTTTTGAAGTCAAGTGCAGAATCAACTGATAGGGATGTCTTTTTTGTATGAGTGGTGTGTGTCTGTGTAGGCCTACTTCCAAGTGCACTGCTCTCTTGCATGTTACCCCTAGTGTACACATGCATACGAATTTAGATGCACCTCATGGTCCCTGATGATCAGTGTGAGCACGTGCGCAGGTCAAAGGTGGCCTGGTGTGGGCATGCTGTCAACTTTCAAGGCAATACTTGCACAACAGTGGCTTTGGCTCTTACCTGCTAGCATCAGGCTTCGGCATCAGGTGCTTTCCTGAATTTGTACTCACGCTTCAATGGCATCAATGCCTGCAGATCGAGGGGCAGAGGACACTGAAAAAGCGCAGCGCCATGTTGGAGGGCCTGCTGGTGAGATTGCATGGCCCATTTTGTTGCAGCAGATATAAGCAGGGCCCTTGCAGAAGATGAAGAAATGAAATAGTATGAGATCAGTAGGAAGGGTCCTGTGCAGTTCCACATGTTGACATGTTGGGGCTTTGCGACGCTGCCTGTTGCTGAGCTGTTGCATACTTGTTTGTAGAGGTATCAGGAGCGTGGGTCAGGAACATGATTGAACCCTCTGACATCCACTTGCTTGCACTGTGCTCTTTGCTCTGCCGTTCAGTGTGCCTTGATCAGCCCACACAGCGGTTCCCTTTCCAATCATGTGCAGGAGCTGAAGATGCAGGACAGTGACATCTCCTCATACCTGCCGGCAGAATACAAGAAGGCAAGTCGACTGGCACAGTCAGGCTGCCTGCATTTCATCACCACAATTGACCACCCACGTTGATTACTGTCTGCCATAGCGTCACGGGAGGAAGGGCCAGCATCTACATTGCGGGACACCGATTGCTGCAGATTGCCCCTTTTAACCAGAGCGCCCCGAACTTCAACGCGCTTGAAGCCTGGGCTACGATGGCGGATTTTGAGTGTGCCCTGCCCTTGGCTGCTTGCCACCTGCACACCGGCTTGCCACCTGCAGACCGGCTTGCCACCTGCAGACCGGCATGCCACCTGCACACCGGCTTGCCACTTGCAGACCGGCATGCCACCTGCAGATGGGCACGCCACCTGCAGAACGGCATGGCCAGTTGCTGGATGTGCTGGTCTAAGCATGCACAGGAAGCATCTTGACGCGGTCCATTGCCATGGCCGTGTCAAAGGCCACAGGGGGGGTTAGGAGAAGAGTTCAGACAGGCAGGCAACTGCTGCTCACCTCGGTTGGGGTTACCTTGCTTGAACATTTGCCTGCTTGTGGCTAAGCTCGGGCAGGCATGGAAAATTGGGCCACAGTGCTTCAAGCTGCCATCAGTTTTCTCTAGGTTGGGGTGAAGTCACAGGCCAGTTAGGCTTAAGCAGCAAAGCTGCCCTCGTTTGTAAGGTACTGCCACGTGATCCTCACCCTGGCCGCCACCCTTACCCGTACTCTTACCCAGGCTGCCGCCAGTAGCCTTTGCCTTATCTTTAGCCTTACCCTCGCGCTGGCCGCCACCTTTATGCTTACCCTTGCACTGGCCACCACCTAAACCCTTATCCTTATCCATAGCCTCAGCCTTACCCTGGCCGCCACCTAAGCCCTTACCCTGAGCCTAAGCCTTAGCTCTATCCTGGCCGCCACCTTCACCCTGGCCGCCACCCTGCTTCATGACATGCAGATGCTGGAGAACGCAGACCAGACGCGCGCTGCGTTCAAGGAGCAGCCACAAAACTTTGAACACCTGGTGGTCATTGCGAAGGATTTGTTCCAGGTGCGTGTTGCTGGAGCTGCAGACACTCGCACATGTCGAGCATGGGTGTGCCCATTGGCATGCAGGCATGCACACCTCTGCGCCTCTGCATACCACACTGAGGCACATGTGCACTTGAACTAGCAGCAATGAATTTACTCACTCAAGCATTGAGTTGCATGCAGGCTGTGTGGCTTAGCTCATGCTGCAGCTCGATTGCAAACCAGTACCGCCTCCCACTCCTCTAAAATGGAGGGGCTAAACTGAGCATGTATCTTCAGATCTTATGCACTCCTGATGATAGAGCCAAACCGCGTACGCTAAGCAGCCATGATAATCCTTACTGTCACCTATCCTTCCCCTTTGCGCGTCAGGATTGACACCACGCACACAACTATCTGCAGCCGTCCTTCCTAATCCTTCTCCCATTACCTGCTAACGCCGACATGTTCGTATTTTTGAACTGGTGCTCTTCTATTTTTTCAGGATTTCTGCAAACTGACTGGAATTCCAGCGCAGAAGCCCCGTCTTCAGAAGTTGGAGCAGATTCTAAATGATCCGCGCTCGATCCTTGATGAAGTCGTTGACTTCATCTTGAGCTAGCTGGGATCTCAAAAAGTGAATGGCTGCACAAGGGAAATGCACAGATTTGTGGCTTGATTATGCTCAATTGTATCAGCATCACCGCTGCCCGTCAGTTTCTTTTTATGCGGATACTTGCATACAGTAGGTAATGTGTAGTTACCCAATACTGGGTCCTACCAGGGCTAGCTTAGGCTTGTGACTTTCTGTTTGGGAACAAAGCGAGTCTCGAAATGTAAATTGAAAAGTGCTGAATTTACTTAAAACGCGAAACAATCATTAAAAAGGGTTAATATAAGGCTTAGAAACAGCTATCCCGAAAACATTGCATCACGGCCGTTATTGCACTTGCACCTTCCACCAACATTGCAAAAGTGACGGAAAGTCCTCCAAAGCAGCTTGTAGCAGATTCTTTGTAATTCATAACATTTTTGGAGGCTTCGATAGCCAGCTCAGCAAAGATATAGACAGAGGACATGCTGCAGCCAAGAGACAGGAATGCAGTTGCTGCAGCTGTCAATCAGTATGGTGTTGCTCCAGGTCTGTCTTTTTTGCAGGCGTGCAGGACATACACATGCCTGCAAGATTATGTGAAAACGAGTAAGCTCGCTCTTGATTCTTCATTTTTGCGCACAGGGGCACGGCGAATGATGGATTGGGAGGAGGAGGCGGCAGAGCAAGCACTTGCCACAGGTGAACCCCGGTTATTAACCGTCCATGTAGGAGCCTGCATGTTCAGCCTGGACAAAACACAATGTGTGCGCGTGTCATTTGCAGGGCCTTTGTTTCAACCCTCTTTGACCTAACCCACTTCCTGTTTGTGCAGCCCAGGCAAACAAATTTCACATGCATATGCCCAAATTCGCTGTACCGATGACCTGTGCCCTTAAAACCATGTCAACACGGCTGATCAAGGCTTGGGCTTGCAAAACGCAATGTTTTCTGACATTTCTTCCGCACCAATAAGTGTAGATTTTTTCTTTTTTCTCGCCTGCATGCATGCACACTTGCATGTGTCCAGGTTTGTATGTCACCTACCGGTCTTCTCCTCGCATGGATTGTGCACGTGTGGGCCCCAACTCGAAGTGTTTCTGCGGCCACCTGTACAGGTCAGTCCTTCCCTGCCTGATGTGGATGGTATCGCCTTGCAGTATGCAAGGTGCCGCTTGTGGCAACTATAACTAGGGACATGATAGGCCTGATGATTGGTGTCATCAAGACGGAGCTATCTTGTGTATGACTGCCATAACCGAGCAGCGCCTGCCTCATACAGTGCATGCTCTTCAGCTAACACCATGCATTGAATTCCACACATCCAAGGGGGCCATTGTCAAGGCAAAAGCAAGAATGGGGCTGAGCTGTAAATGTTGCACCTCCTCACTCCTTGCACAGCTCAGCGTTGTCGCTCTGGAGCCTCAAACGTGACTCGATCATGGATCATTAGCAGTGACTCAATCATGGATCATTAGCAGTGATTCGATCCCCATCCATCCTCCATTGCAGTGAGCACAGCTTTTTGTCCAAGAAGTCTATCTACCCCAGGTGCCACAACTGTGAATGCACAAGGTTCGAGTTTATTCCTAGGAGGTGAGGGATGTGCTGGCTCAAGCATGCATGTGACATTCCTCATCGCACTAGACTAAAGGCACAGACAGCTGGCGCAGCGATCATGCCATTTGAACCAATGGCAGCAACATGGCCCACGCTCTGCCTGTGCTCGTGTTTGTAATTGTTGAGTTTGCATGTAGGGCGCCCTCTGCGTGGTTTCTTGTGCTCCCATCATTGACTGACTTGCAACGCCACTTCATCTGACAAGTCACATCCCCCAATGCACCCTTGAAGGCCAGAGGAAGTTGGAGACTGGTGGCTGGTGAGAAGGAAAGGTTTCAATGTGCATACCTGGTAAGGCAGCTGTCGAGTTGCAGTTTGCTTGGCATGTATGGGCTGCAAACACAAATCAGCACATGTGCATGCACATGTAAGTGCACGCATGTATGCAAGTGCATGCAGGAACATATTAAAACGTACATGAGACAAACACCCACATGCGCACACACGTGTGGAGCTTGTTGCATTGGTTCCTGCTGCTGATGGACCAGGTTGCTTTAGTTGCCTGGGCATGCACATAATTGACTTCTTTCTCTTGCTTGCTATGTTTGCATGCGCACGCATAGACACGCATAGCTCCACACGTGCACCGGCAAGATCTGCGGGGATCCTGGCATCTTCATCATCCAAGCGTGCTGCTTCATTCATGTGCAGGCGTGCAAAATGCAAGTGCGGACATTCACATGAGGAGCACCATCCTGTGACAAAGTGAGGCCAGTGTTCATCATGACACACGCACAGAATGGTGTCCCACATGCACACGCATCTGATGGCTTGCCCATGTATCCAAGAGGTTGGCAGACTCTGCAGGGAGTGCAGCAGTTGCCAGGGCAGCAGAGCAGGAGCATGTCGCTTTGTCTCAAACCTACGCCAGCCTCTGCCATGAGCGCTCGCGGCTTGGTTTGGTCTCCATGCTGGATGCCCCGCAAATTCCGTCCAGGTCCTGGCAGGCTCAGGCGCCCTGGAAGCCTTCTTGATGCAAACCCGGTTTCACGAAGCATGTCTTTGGCTCCTCCCAGATTGTCTGCTGCCTCTCCCAACAATAGGCAGGTCTGGAGGGCCCTGATCCTCTACCCTGCCTCTCCCAACAACAGGCTGGTCCGGAGGCCACTGAGTCTCTGTCCTGCCTCTTCCTGGTCTGGATACCCCTGAGCCTCTATGTCATGAGGGAAACTCCCAACCCTTGTCCTGTCTTGACTATGTCATGAGGGAAACTCCCAATCCTTGTCCCGAGCCTCTGCCCTCACCCTTGTCCTGTCTTGACTATGTCCTGAGGGAAGCCCCCAAGCCTTGTCACGAGCTTCTGTCCCCACCCTTGTCCTGTCTTGACTTGTCCTAAGCATCTGCCCTGAGCCTCTGTCCTCACCCTTGCCCTGTCTTGACTCATCCTGAGCCTCTATCCTGAGCCTCTATCCTCACCCTTGCCCTGTCTTGATGTCCTGAGCCTCTATCCTGAGCCTCCGTCGTGAGCCTCCATCCTGTCTTGACTTTTCATAAGCCTCCATCCCAAGCCTCATGCTCAGGAGGGCACAACTCTGTGGCTGCACAAGGCATGGAAGCACTGCAGGCAGCCCACCCCGTGCTTGCAGGCGTTGCCGCTGCGGGTGCCCGCACTTCCAGTCCAACTTTGCATGCGTTGCATGTGACAAGCTGTGGGAAGACCACGAGACCCATTTTGAGACGACAGCCGATAGACTTGCAGCGGGGCTGTCCGTAGGTAGGCAGCTTCCCATGGATGACCTCGAACAAGTGCCCTTTCGTCTGGCGGCTGGCCTGTCTATAGGCAGCAAGCTTGGTTGCCTCTTTGTCTTGTGGCTGGTCTGTCTATAAGCAGGCAGCATTGAAAGCATGGCCTTTTGTCTGGCAGCTAGTCTGTCTGTTAACAGGCAGCATCAAAAGCATGGCCTTTTGTCTGGCAGCTAGTCTGTCTGTTAATAGGCAGCATCAAAAGCATGAATGACCCTTTGCCTGGCAGCTGGTCTGGCAGCTAAGCTGTCTGTTAGTAGGCAGCATCAAAAGCATGAACCTTCCTTCGTCTGGCAGCTAGTCTGTCTGATAGTAGGCAGCATCGCATGGTTATCCCTTTGTCTGGCAGCTGGTCTATCTATAAATATGCAGCATCAAAAGCATGATCCTTTATCTGGTAGCTGGTCTGCCTGTTATAAGGTGGCATCAAGGCCAGTGGCTGGGCCGGACCTGCATAAAGGTGGTCCTGCATGAATGGCATCGCTGTGTATTTTGGCATTTGGGCACATGTGTATTCTTGGCCTCGTGGCCTGTCAGAACTCTTGACTGGTACCTCAGACTTGTGCCTGCTGCTCAATCAAAAGGTATGCAGGCTCTTACACTAGCACTTCACAAAAGGGCCCAGGCGCATGCAGCCCTGCGTGTGTTTGTACCCCTGCTGCGCTTGGTGAATGCTCTCATTTTATCACACCCTCGATCATGCTGCTGTTGCTTTTGGGGGCATCGCTCACGGCTGGGATGCCTCCAGATAAGATTTTGTCTTTGCAGCTTGTGCATGTGTCCCGATAGCGTAAGACGCATGCAGTGTGCTACAGCCCTTTGCTCATCACCACATCCAGCTGCTCAAGCTGCAGGGCCACCAAGTTGTGTAAAAGCAGTGGTCATAGCCTTGAGAAGTGAGTCCTGGCTAGATGTGGTCCTTGACTTTGCGCGTCCAACTTTTCTGCTAATGCTTGCTTATTCCTGGTTATACAGGCGATGATTTTAGGCCGCTGGCTGCAGACCAGGAGATTCGTGGCCAAGTGTTCCCAAGCAGTGGCACTGGAAGGGTGCGGGACACCCCCAGCCAGCATGCCGCCTCTGGAGCATCCGCGTTCCAACCCAGCAGGTGCCGCCTGAATGAGCACGCGCATGGCTCAAGCTCCAGAAGAGAATCCAGAGATAGATTATTCTCCGAAAACGCCTTAAGATCGGGCACGGCTCAAGTTCCAGTAGGGAATCGTCTCTCTGGAAATGCCTATAAACCAGGCATAGCTTGTCGAGTACCCATGGGCCTCTTTGCGCAGCTTGTTGCAGGGTCATTTCAAATGACCCTGCAATGACTCATTTCAAATGTGGCTCGTGTGCTTGCAGTCAAAGCCCTGCAATCAGTGCTTTTGAAGGCACTGTCCTTGTGTTTTCTGACCATGGCATGTGCAGCCTGGTGCACACTCCTTTTTTCTTGCATAATCCATCTCTTGCATGTAACCTCTCCCTGGCAACGCTGCACGCAGCTGAGTATGGTGCTCGCTCCAGTGTCTCCTGCATCACAGCTGCATGTGGTGAACGTTATTCTCTGCATCATCAGCCCTCCTGCAGCCCCCTGCATGATGCGCATCCAAGGTGCTGGCTCCATGGGCAGGCTGCGGCTAACTGGTACATAATAGTGCCCATTCCGTTTCATGCAAGCTCACACTGTGCATATCACAAGCCATGGTGTGCAAAATTACAGGGTGCGGTTTTGATGACACTTGGTCAAAGCGTGGATGAGAGTACACGAAGCTTTTGGCCTGTAGGCAGCATGGAGATGGGACTTTGAGGTGACAGGCTGTATGAATTGAGCGCCCCGTCCTCACTTTCCGTGTGACTTCCAGCGCTTCAGACGCAAAACTTTGTGGGCGTAGGCAACTGAGCTTGCCAGCCCCCAGCAAGCAGGTCCAGCACCAACTACCCAACTGCCCCCACTCATCCCCGACAAAGGCCTCCGTACTGTCCCACAAGGCATCAAGTCGATGCCTGCCAGCCCTTTCCTTTGTGCACCCTCCCCAAAGTTATCCAGACTCTGTGTGCACACCACATGCGCAGGACTCAGTGTCTACAATGATCGATCTGGATGATTCATTGTGCTCATGCCAATCTCCCTGCCTGCAGACTGCGCCCTTCTGCTGTGCCTGCCAGCCGCGCCGAGAAGTCGGTGCAGATCATGCATGAGAGCAGCGGGGGGCGCATCAAAGGCCAAGGCACCGTGAACGCGTACGGAAAGGTGGCCGATCCGCCGCGAGAGTGGCTGTTTGGGGGAGGTCCAGCTGGGGAGTGCTTGGAGGGTCACAGCAGGCATGAGCCACAGGCTGGGACTGAGGACTTTCAAGGACGATTTGGCGACGCTGGAAGGGGACTAGGTAGGATCAGCAGCGCAAGCAGAACTGGTGGCAGGGGGGGCGCAGGCAGGGCGACTGGTGGATTGCCCAAGGGAGGTTATGCTGTGCCCACGGTCCAGCCAAAGCAGTCACTTGGCGCGTTGCTGCTGCAGAGCGGGCAGCGTGTGCAGGAGGATGCCACATCCTGGCAGGCTGAAGGGCACGTGGTCCCTGAGGCTGATGATGGTGTGGCCATTGCAAGTTTGACTTGCCCTGCACAGGGGCACAGGGGCAGCTTGCAGGGCACGCCATCTGTGAGGGGGCAGCCTGAGAGGCAGGTTGGGGTGTTTCATGAGAGGAGGCTAGACCGTGAGGGTTTAAGACCTGGAAGCAATGGAAGTGGAGGCTTAAGCAGAGGCTTCAAAGCTGTATATGATTAAAAAAATGTTCAAGGAAAAAGAAATTGCTATTAGCGTGTACGTTATTGAGTCAAACTTCCTTGGTCTTCTTGCTTGCTGCTTCTGGTGCTTGCGCCCTATGTAAACTTCCTCCTTAACTCACGCACACAGAATTTACCCTGCTGCCAACAGTGTTGGCGAGAGTCTTTTCTTTTCTTGCATCCATACAAATCCCCCCTTCCATGCAAGACAAACCATGCTTCTAGTTACTCAGTGTAGTTACTGTACAATTACTCAAGAAAAAGTATGTCTTGTTTGCTCTACAGTCTGACTGGTCACTTTAGTGGCCCCTTTTCCTTAATTGATGTGAGGAGCTTTTTGCTGCTTGCGTAGTTTTTTCTTTTCTTTCTTCTTTCTTTTCTTTTCTGGTCACTGCAGATGCTCAGGAGTCTTTGATGGAAAAAAGCTTATGCATCAGCTGAAGCACACAGCCATTTTTGTAACGCTTTTCAAGTTTACAAGAAACTTTGGAAGTTCCAAAAGCAAGCACACGGTCTGCCTAAGGCCATTCATTTCAGAGATCTGAATGTGTGTGTTGGGCTGGAGCATAATCAAACCAGCCTGACAGCCAGGCTGGTGCTGAACTCCAACTTATTCACGACAAACAGATAATTCTTACAGCCTGTACAGCACCGATTACTTCAAGTTGACCAATGCTAGCTTTCATCCAAAATAATTCAGAGACTTCAGGGGGGGGGGCGGTGTGGTGTGTTTGTATAGAAAGTGGCATACATATGCCATCAATAAGGTAGTGGGTTGCAGAAGATGCTCATTAATGTCTCATTAATGCCCAATAATCACGATATCGCCATGAAGATGAAAAGCTATCCCTGGTGGTTCAAGGAACCAGTTGAAAAAATATTTGCTTAAAGAAAACACCTTCATCAGAGCCAGTCCTTGAGTCCTTGATAATGCATGCCTTAAACGAAAAAGATGCAAAGGATAACTTATCTATCTTGAAGGTCGCTCTTAAAGCTGAAGATACTTGCAGAGGGGGTCATCTGAGGCCCAAAATGGGTATGGTTTTGGCATGATCCCAGGGTATGGGCGCCGTGACGGGTACCTTACCAGCTTAGCGTTAGATGGTAGCCCTGCATGCAAGCTTTTCATAGCACCTGAGTATGTAAAGGTACCCGTCACGGCGCCCATGCCTCATGGGCTGCAGCGTGAACCCTACTTTTCACAGCCAGATGTCCACACCAGATCAGCCACTGCACCAAATTACATGATTTTTGGTGTTTTGGTGCTCTTGTAATAAACAAACATCATTGCAAAAGGATTGGAGTGAAAACACCCAGTGGTTGGTGAGATGTCGATTTTGGTCCTTTCCCTTGAGAAAAATCAGCAAGAAGGGGTGCCAAAATGGGTCAAAATCCGACCCCCTCCAGACCTCAGTTTGAACATCCAATATCAATAAGCAACATAATAGAAGTATAATGATGGTGTTTTGGGGTTAAGTTTAGGGGGTTTGGGGTTAAAAGACGTGTGGTTGGGTCGTGTTGAGGGCATACTATGCCCCGTAGTGCGTGTGCTGATTATGCCAAAATAGGTCAAAAACAGAGGCTGAGCTTGCAGGCATTGCTGCAGCCGTTACTCATGACCACTTTCTGATAGCTATCGACAGTGAAAAATCAATGACTCATTTGTCTCGGAGACGAATTAGAAAACAGATTAGGTACCCAGAATTACACACCTACCACATCCACCACAACCTTTTAGAGGCAACTATCAAAGCAATCCACAACACTGCGACATTCTCCATCAAATGTCTGAAAGTAAAAGCCCACAATGGCATTATTGGTAACGAGCACGCTGATCAAATAGCAAAGCATGTGGCCAAGGTTAGGTTGGTTTACAAAGCTGTACCTGCCAAACGAGGGCAGCTTAGCTGAAGCCAAACAGGCCTGCGACCGAAACCAAAATAGGCAAGCTAGGTTGTGTGCATGTGGCCAAACATCCTGAAGTTGCTGACACTGGTTTAAAAATGGCAGGGCATTAAGGTAACCCTTTTCACAACATCATTTGACTTGCAACCTCCACAGATGATCCAAACACACATCCTATTATTGACAACGGTAATCAATCCCAACCTTACTAACCCCATATGCGCTACCTCCCCAACAAATGCGACGCGCTACAAGCACACATGCATAAGGTCCACAAACTAGGCAACGCACAAACTGATACCAGCTACTACCAGAATTTAATCACTTGGCAAGAATAAGAGTGCCCATAGCAAAATAAGCTGTGCTTTCTGGTCTATACCTGGCATCTCTCACAAGGAAAAAAGAGACAGTGATTGAAAACCGGTCTGGCATGATCTACAACCAAAAACACGCTGTCCGTTTCAAGCAGTCCAACAGCCTTGGTTGCCCCATCTGCTCCTGCCAAGACAGTGCACTTCACATCCTCTCAGGGTGCCAGCATCCCATCACTGGAAATATGGTGACCGAACGCCACAATATCGCAGGCAGACTTATAACAAGTTTACAAGTTTAAGTTTGACCTTCAGCCAGGTAGTTTGACTGTTCAGGTTGCTGGTGAGCACCAGCCAAAAAAAATACACCCATAAGCTCTGAAATAAAACGATGGGAATTATTAGTTATTATTGTTATTACATACAACAAAAGCCATGAGTAAAGATTCCCTAGGATCCTGTCTTGTATCCACAGATGTGGGCAGTGCTGGCAAGCATCGTATGCAAAATCTCCAAATACCTCTGACAGCAGAATCCAGAGTTCCTCCGGTTTGGATTTTTGCTATAAACCGCAATTGAAGAAACAGGCTCACTTCTTGCCCTGACGCCATTTTAGTGACTCCAAATAAACATGCAATATCAATTCGCAAAATCAACAGAACCATCCAAATGATCAAGGCCTTACTTTAAGGAGTGGAAGGAGGGTGGTTTTGGGTAGGGGGCAGGGGTCTTTAGCGGCAGCCACCACAGCTGGAGGCAGACCCCCATCACCAGCCACAGTTTACCGGCCTAGACAGACTCGCCCCGCGAACCTCCCTTGGCTGAGTCGTACCACCCATCTCATTGAGATCAAGTATTGTGAAGACGCTCGCCCTGAGCAGCAGCTCCAAGCTGCCCATACTCAACATGGTAATCTTAGACGCAGTATTGCTAAAGACCATGTTCTTCATGTTATTCTCTTAGGTGTAGGGGATGTTATTTACATTCCTCACACTTTGGTTCCTCTGAAGAGTCTCGGCCTTGATTCACAAAGAGTCAAGAAACTTGCTCTCAAATCCATGCTCATTCTGTGCTCTATGCTCATAAACTTGTTCAGACCAGGCGTTCTCTTGAGCATTCTCCCCACCTTCAAACCAATCAGGAGAGGTCTGCTAGCTTGTCTGCCTGCAACCCTCCTGATCCTTACTGACCCCCCTTTTCTTTTCTGGTGAAGGGGCTTTCCTTCCCAAGTGGTCCCTTTTCCGTAATTGATATGAGGAGCTTTTTGCTTCTTGCGTAGTTTTTCTTTTCTTTTCTAGAGGCTGAGCACCCACCCAGGCCACCAGGGGCGTCCATTTCACCCCAAATTCTGCCAGTAGCCTGGTTATACGATGAAAAACCAATTTACATCAAAAAAGGATCATGCTTAGACTTTTGCTCAAACAACCCCATCTGGTCCATCATTAGTAAGCACAAACCCCAATCACTTAATTGTTCGATCAGGCAGTGTCATCAAGCACAAGTTTTCGTTGGGTTACAAGAGAAAGGCTTGAGTCAAGAAGCGTGACTGCTAGCCTGCTCATAAGAAATTGTCAGTGCATGAAGGTAGAAATAGAGCGTTTTGTTTTCCTGGCCCAGAAATGCAGACACGCTCATAAGCTTGTTCAGACCAGACGTTCTCTTGAGCGTTCTCCCCACCTTCAAACCAATCAGGAGAGGTCTGCTGGCTTGTCTGCCCGCAACCCTCCTGATCCTCACTGACCCCCCCTTTTCTTTT
>LFCJ01002599.1_pt1 | contig 13061 bp, 7 predicted proteins | sample 643141 | NCBI WGS metagenome assembly LFCJ01 (sample SAMN03766243, study PRJNA286221) | soda lake metagenome | biome: soda lake; feature: Kulunda steppe; material: water; isolation source: sample B1-Br-g2 brine of Lake Bitter-1 | place: Russia: Kulunda steppe | collected 2010-07 | reverse complement strand
TGACAACTACTCCCTCACAGAATAGACTTCATCAGAAAATCAGACGCGGGCTAGCGCCTGCTGGCGGTTATCTGAGGGAATCGAGGTGGTTAGCGTGATCCGACGCTGGAACGGCGTCGACTGCGCACCACTGATCTGTGAGTTCTGCGGCTGCGAGATCGACTATCCCGAGAAGCGCTGCGCGGCGCTCGAGGATGGGAGGTGTCGGCCGTGACTCGAAAAGCCACCGTGAGGGCCGTTCACTGTTCCAAGGCTACCTCGGCCCTCTGCGGCGCACTGCTTCGATCGACGAATCCGATCACCGGCTACGCACCGACGCCGGTAGCGGTAGCGGGGGTGATCGGGCGTGCGTGACGACTACCTCGAGCGTGTTGAACCTTCTGCTGAGACGAGTCTCAGCGCGCCGCTCGAGACAGCTGTCGATCTCACGCGTCGGCGATGTGCGGAGGAGGTGGTCTAAGTGGCCTCCCAGCAGTTCCTCGAGACCCAGTGCCACGAGTTCGACGCCTACCTCAATTTCGACGAGTACGGGCTGAAGCCGTACTACGGACTCACCACCTTCCGGAAAGAGCACGACTGGGTCACTAACGGAAAGCCGTCGACGACGTTCGAATTCGACGGTCAGGAATGGGCAGCAGTCCTGGATTACGACGACCAGCCGATTCTCCCCTGGTCCGATTCGTCCTACAAACTCGAAACGGCGTACCTCTATCGCGTGTACGTTGTCTGCATGGACGAGACGTACGACGACAAGAGCGCCGACTCGAGCCAGCGGGTGAAAGGCGGCACGTTCACCGTCTATCCACGCTGGCCGGACATGAAGAAACGCGACGATGAGACGGGCGAGATCAGCAAGGTCAACGGCTACATGGATCTGGGCCGGCCGTATCTCACCGTCCGTGCTCAGGCGTCGAATATCGACTTCGCGAAGTACGTCGATCTCACGGCTGAGGTCTTCGCGGCCTTCGACGTCCCGCGTCGGTATTTTTCGAACCCGCACGAATCGAGTAACGTCAATGACGCCGCAGTATACGTCCGCCCGAAGCGAGACATCTCTGGGCCGATCTACGCGGCCGATGGACCGATCGCGCGTATTCACCAGCTGCTCGAGTCTGATCGATCGGGTTACCGAAAGCACGTCGAGGACAACCGCGATCGTCCTGGTGACCAAGTGACGACAATGGTCGACTCCGAGCGTGCGGCGAAGCTCATCCGGGGCCACAAGATCGGGAAGGAGGTGAAGCATTACTACATGCGTAACCCTGACAACTATAACCCCGATCAGTTCGGGTGGCATCCCAAACTCGAGGTGTCGTTCCAGACCTCGATCACAAACGAGACCGTCTACTGGGATCGCGAGGACGCACTCGACTTTGAGCAATGTCGGCGTGAACTCGAGGAGATGCTGATGAACGTCCTGGATTGGGCCGGTCTCGACGTGACCGGCGGCGACGAGTACCACGAGGACGCCTACTTCGATCCGGAGGTGCGCAGGCGGCGAAGCCTGAAGCTCGTCGACTGTCCACTCCCGGAGATCGAGAGTGAGCAGGAGCACGCGATCATGCGCCTCTGGGGCGATATGAAGGGCAGTGATCGAGCGCTTACGGAGTTGCTACTCACGGACGGTGGCGAGGTCTCACCCAAGAATGCAGCCGAAAAGACCGGCTACTCCTACCGAACGATCCGGCGAGTAGTCAATCGGCTTGAAGGATTCGTCCGCCACACCTACGGGAAGCTCGAGATCGAGAGTGACTTCGCTGCCCAGGAGATGCTCAAACGCGTTCGAGCGGCCGAAGAGCAGTTCCGCCGAACAATTGGAGCGACGACGATGCAGGTCGCCGAGGACGCGTCCGGGTTCGAGAGCGGGCCGTTCGACCGATTTAAACGTTCGTACGAGGTCGGCGTTCGCGAGACCGACAACCGCAGCCGGAAACTGCTGCAGGTTCGGTACACGCCAGCCGATCGAGACGAGGCTCTCAAGATCGCCCGCGAGGCGGTCACCAGTTACCAGCAACAGTACGACGACGAACTCGGTATCAGTGGAATCTGGATCGCCTTCGAGTACGCCGATGAGTCGACCGAGCGATTCCACCTCACGAACGTCTTCCAGCTGTCGAAGGCCCGCGTGGACACCAGCTGGTCTCGAGACGATCGTCCTCTTGACAGGACGCGACGGAAGCTGCTGGAAGAGCGTGAGAACCTCCCGCGACGGATGAAAAGTCGGAGCACGCTCGGCGGCTGAGCGCCGCCTGGTGAGTGGCAACGCTATTTCTTCCCTTAATTTCGGCCCTTATCGGGCGGTTTTTGTGTAGTTTCGTAGCTTGTTAGAGCAATCGCGTCGCTTCAACTCGATCGCCTCGTGAGACTTGCGTGAGAAACCGGACGCGGCGCGTCCGGGTCCCCCTTAGGACGTGTGGCTAAGGCCAAAGGACCAAACTAACCGCTACGCCTTCGCAGCAGTGGAGTGGAAACAGAGGGGGCCACCACCAGAGGAGATGCGAAAATTTTGAAGTTGCTTACTGATAGAGTGCCTAAGGACACAGGCGAGGAAAATACCCTGCACCGCCGCAGCCGACATCCCAGTTGGAGCACTCGAAAGGGCAGTCGTTCCTAGATAATAGGGACACTATCAAATTAGGCTTCAGATGGCTGGCTTTCCTGATAGACTTCCTGTCGTAGATGCTCGGTTACGATTCGTTGGACCTCTTCATTGTCCATGAACTTGGCAAATAGTTCCTGGTTCTGGTCCATACGGTCGACAAACAGATCGGTTAGGGTATCGTCAAATTCCAGAGCGAAGTTTTCCTCTGAGTTCACTTGGGCAGAGCGGCGAAGGTGATCATCCTCAAGTGCGTCTTCCTTGAGTTGATCGAGGAAGAGTTGGTCAGCGGCAGTGAAATCGGTCCCCAACGCATCATTCATCTTGTCGACGATAGCAGAGAGTTCGACTTCGTCCTCTTCCTGACTGCGCGTTCCTGTTGCTGTGGGCCCTGAGACTTCGCCTCCTTTCGGATCGAGCTCAATGCGTCCCTCATTGATCTTCTCGATCCGATAGTACTGGAGCGCCAGCTCATCGTTGAATTCGACATGTGGGCCTTGCGGATCCCGTGGGAGCTGTTTGTACAGGAACCGCCCGAACGTGTAGAGCTTCTCGAGTTCAGTATCAGCGTAGTTTACCACCTGTGACTGGAATTTGTAGAGACGAAGGAATGATCGAAGTTTAGATCTGAATTCGTCCTGTGTCTCGACAGGGAGCGTCATGAACCGATCACGAGCAGGCTGGATCTGGCTCTCTAATCTTGCGTGCGACTTCTCAGTCCCGCGGTTTTCTGGGCTGAAGAACGCCTCAGCAAATTGGTCGACTTCCTGTTGGGTGTAGACCTGGAACGCATTGAGTTCCGACTCGAGTTGATAGATATGCTGTGGGTCGGAAGTTTCCTCTATCGTAGTTCGCTCGTAGAACGGCTGGAACGCCTCGTAGATGTCCTCCTCGTCGTTCTTGAAGTCGAGGACAAACGTATCCTCCTTACCAGGGTGAGTCCGGTTTAGCCGACCGAGTGTCTGGACCGCCTGGACGCCAGAGAGCTTCTTGTCCACGTACATCGTGTGAAGAAGTGGCTGGTCGAAGCCCGTCTGGTACTTCTCGGCAACAACGAGTACCTGGTACTCCGAGGTATCAAATTTACTCGGAAGTTCCGACTCCTTGACACCGTCGTTCATCCTCGGCTCGGTATACTCGATCCCGTCTACCTCGATAGAGCCACTGAACGCCACAAGGGCCTTGAGATCGTCATACTCGTGTTCTTCCAAGTATTGGTCTATGGCGTTCTTGTATCGGACTGCGTGCTCACGCGACGAGGTGACGATCATCGCCTTGGCTTTCCCCCCGATTTTGTTCTGAGTATGTTCCCGGAAGTGCTCGACGATAATCTCGACCTTCTGCGAGATATTGTGAGGATGCAGTTCAACGTAGCGGGTGATCGCCTTCACAGCCTTCTTTTCAGGGACCTGAGGGTCCTCCTCGATGGCCTTCGCGAGGTTGAAGAAGGTGTTGTAGGTCGTGTAGTTCTGAAGGACGTCTAAAATGAAGCCCTCCTCGATAGCCTGGCGCATCGAGTACAGGTGGAACGGGACTGGTTTGTCACCGTCTTCTGGGGGGCGACCGAAGACCTCCAGGGTCTTAGCTTTCGGTGTGGCAGTGAACGCAAAGAAGCTGAGATTGTCTTGCTTTCCTCGTGATTCAGCACTCTTAGCGAGGAGCGTCTCCCAGTCGTCATCGTCTTCGATTTCTTGGCCAGCAAGGATCTGTTTCATTTCCTTGGCCATCTCGCCGGTCTGGCTGCTGTGAGCCTCGTCGACGACGACAGCGTAGTTACGATCGGGGAGACCCGATGTGTGCTCGATTACGTACGGGAACGTCTGGAGCGTGGTCGTGACGATGGGCTTGCCCTTTTCGAGCGCATCGGCAAGTTCCTCCGACTTGGACCCTTGTTTGCCTTCGATCCCGTGAACAATACCCGTGGTATGGTCCAGCTCGTAGATCGTATTCCGAAGTTGGTCGTCGAGTACCGTCCGGTCTGTGACGACCACTACGCCGTCGAAGACCGGCTCGTCCGAGTCATCGTGAAGGGAAACGAGTCGATGAACAAGCCACGCGATGGACTTGCTCTTGCCGCTGCCGGTCGAGTGCTGGACCAGGTAATTGTTACCAGCGCCTTCCTCTCGTGAGGTCCGGACCAGCTTGCGTACGCATTCAAGTTGGTGGTACCGGGGGAAAATCATCGTCTCGTCGGTCTCGACTACAATCCCGTTCTTCCGGACCTCCTCCTCGTCGATGTGGATGAACCGCTGAAGAATCTCCATCCAGCTATCCTTCGCCCAGACTTCCTCCCATAGATAGGCGGTCCGGTGGCCCGACTCGTGTGAGGGATTCCCTGCACCATGGTTGTGACCCTTGTTGAAGGGGAGGAAGTGCGTGTCGTCACCGTCAAGTTCCGTCGTGTACTCTACGACGTTTGGGTCGACGGCGAAATGGACCAGGGCCCCGCGTTTGAATTTGAAGAGCGGTTCCGCAGGATCGCGATCCGACTGGTACTGCTGCTTCGCATCTTCGACGTTCTGCCCCGTCATGGGATTCTTCAACTCTGCCGTCGCGACGGGGATTCCGTTGATGCTGAGCGCGAGATCGATGCTCTTGTTGGGGTCCGTATCGGAGTAATAGAGCTGCCGCGTGACTCCGAGAACGTTCGCCTCGTACTTTTTCCGGACCTCCGGGTTGAGACCAGTCGACGGCTGGAACCCAGCGAGGTCGATGTTCATCCCGGTTGTACGGAGACCATGGCGGACGAGTTCAAGGGTCCCTTTTCGTTCGAGGGCGCTCTCTAAATCTCGGAGGAACGCCTTACGAGCACCCGCCTTGTGAGCTGTCTCGAGCTTTTCCCATTTGTCAGGCTGAGTCTCTTTGACGAACGAGATGAGTACTTCAGGAAAGATCGCTCGTTCACGATCGAAGTCGCTCGATGGAAGGGATTCGTAGCCTCCGTGCTGGCGAAGATGGGCTTCTATTGCATCTTCAAAGGCGTTCTCGTCGTAAATCCCGGTGTTCATACAACCATCTCCTTCTCTTTTGGAGATCCAAAATCGGTGATTCTCATTTGTCCTGTAACGATTTCAGTAATAAGCGCTTCGCGCTTTTCTTTAAGAAGTGTGATTGATTCTTCAGTCTTCGTAACTAATTCATCAATACGATTGAGGTCCCGTTGCAGGTTCCTAGTGATTTTTTCCTGTCTTTCTTTGCTAGGGAGTGGAATTCGAAAATCTCGAACGATATTCTGATTGATATTAGACTGTGTTCCGCCCGATGACAAACTTTTGATGTCATCTCTATGTGCTAGTAGTGAATAGAACAAGAAATCACCAGAAACCTGTGAAGAGGGTGAGAGGACACAACATGCTTGATTGGTCGTTGCTTCAAACTGCAAAATTCCAAGATTTCCAATAGAGGCCCCATACATAGCCATGATTACTGAACCTTCTGGATATGTCTTTAGAGCAGTGCATTCTTTCATCGCACGATTGGTGACATATTTCTCAGTGTCATTTATTAGGCCATCATTTAAATCACCAGACTGAACCCATGGTATTTCACCTCCATAATATTCGTCAACATTAGTGTCAGGTGTCGTACCAGTACCAGTGTATTCGACAATATAACCAATCCGAGGTAGATCCCATCCTTCTGGCACCTTTCTGTCTTGACCATGTATACTGACCATTTCTGAAACTGAATTCGACCCTTCTTTTACGGCTTGCGTGATAAGCGCCTGTTTCTTTTCTTCTAATAATTGTATCAACTTCTCTTTTTTCTCAATAAGGGTATTTACCATATCAGAATAATTATTTATAAACGTCGCGATCTTAGTCTGCACTTCAATCGGAGGAAAATATAGGGGAATATCGTAGAAGTGTTGCGTATGGAGACGGAGATAAGCCGTTCCAATCCCCCGACTCCTAATTTTACATTGTCCGACATACATGGGTGTCTTCAGAAGATGTAGATAATACTCTGGATCGACCCCAGATTTAGGCCGAAATACAGTATAGTCCGGACTTACTAGTCCAGTCTGGTCTGCTATGCCAAACACACCGTTCCAAGCCTGCATTTTGTTCATGACGATGTCTCCCTCTTTACATATTTTATACCCTTCAAGAGAGTTTGCTCTGTGGATATCGTCCGTAAGCTCGCTTCTAGGAACCAGACCATGCTGTTTCGAAAGAGCCAGAAGTTCCTGATCTCCGGTTTCAGAACGGTCGTTTACCTCCTTAAAACAAAAACGTGCCCGCTTGGTTTGCCACCCGACTGGGATAGCGCTCATCCAATCCTCTGGAGGAGATTGATATCGTTGATAAGAACCAGATGCATTTTTGTCAGACATTCAAATCTCCTCCATTAATAGTTTAGAGATTTCTTCTTCTATCGATTTGACATCTTCATTAATATCCTTCAGATCTCGAGGCGACTCGTATTCGTAGAAATAACGCTCAAAATTAATCTCATATCCAACAATACCCAATTCGCCATCCTGATCGTCATAACGCTTGGATTCTTCATTAATCCACGCATTCGGCACATGAGGTTCAACCTCACGCTCGAAATACTCGTGAGGATCTTCATTTAAGGGGATTCTTTCGTTATCTCTGAGTTCGAGATCGTATTCGGGATTTCCATTGTTATCTCGACATATTTCTGCTTCAGGATCCCGTTCGCCAAGCACGTTCTCAATATTTCCGATTACGCTCTTTGTCACCGAAATTCCAGCAGCATCAAATACCTCGTCAAGCGCATCATGGAAGGAATTCCGATCCTTCCATACCTTCCCTTCCGGGAGCTGGGAAAGTGCTTCCTTAATGGCATCTTGTTTTTCTTTGTCACGATTCGTGAAAGCGCGCTCTTCATCAAGTAGGTCAATTCGATCGGGAGTTACTTGAAAAGATAGCCGTAAGGGTCGGTCGATAACGATACGCCGGTAGCCGAACTCATCTTTCGGCACTATTTTCGACAGGTCTCCATCTTCGAATTCACCGAATATTGAACTGATTGTATCGATGTGATTATTGGAGAGGCGGTGACTTTTATCACCAAGGTTCTTTTTCATATTCGTATAGAGATCGCGTGCATCTATCAGTTGGACTTTTCCTTTCCGATGGTCTGGTTTGCGATTTGAGAGGATCCAGATATATGTGTGAATATCTGTATTGTAGAACAAACGTTCTGGTAATCCAACTATAGCTTCAAGCCAGTCGTTCTCAATAATCCAACGTCGAATAGCTGATTCACCGCTATTTGGACCACCAGAGAATAGGGGAGAACCATTAAATACAATAGCAATACGAGAGCCACCTTGCTCTCGCGGTTTCATTTTACTGATCATATGCTGGAGGAAGAGAAGTGATCCGTCACTCTTTCGCGGTGTCCCAGCACCAAACCGGCCAGCAAAGCCCTGCTCTTCGTGCTCCTGCTTGACCTCTTTCTCAACCTTGTCCCAAGATACACCGAACGGCGGATTCGAGAGCATATAGTCGAAGTTTCGACTGGGGAACCCATCGTTGCTGAACGAGTTCCCGTAGACGATGTTGTCCGGGTCCTGCCCCTTGATGAGCATGTCCGAGTTGCAGACCGCATAAGATTCGGGATTGAGCTCCTGGCCGTACACGTGGAGGTTCGCCTCTTGATTCAGTTCTCGAATGTAATCCTCGGCAACGCTCAACATCCCGCCGGTTCCACACGCGGGGTCGTAGAGGGTGCGGACGACGCCGGGCTGGGTAAGCGCATCGTCGTCCTCGTCGAAGATCAGGTTGACCATCAGACGAATTACTTCACGCGGAGTGAAGTGCTCACCCGCGGTCTCGTTACTGAGTTCGGAGAACTTCCGAATCAACTCTTCGTAGATGTAGCCCATCTCCTCATTGGGGACCTCGTCCGGATGGAGATCGATTTCCCTGAACTTACGGACTACCTGGTACAGGAGGTCGGCATCCTCGAGACGGTCGATCTGGTGGCCAAAATCGAACTTCTCGAGGACCTCCTGGGTATCGTCGTCAAACGAGTTGATGTAGTACCGGAGGTTCGAATCGATCTGCTCAGGCTCCTCACAGAGCTTCTCGAAGGTGTACTCGCTCGTGTTGTAGACGTTCTGCCCGGAGACACGTTCGAGGGCCGGGCCGACGTTCTCGACGCCCTGTTCTTCGAGTTCTTCGTACTTCTGGAGGACTTCGTCCTTCGTCGGTTCCGTAACGCAATCGAGCCGGCGGAGAACCGTGAGAGGGAGGATTACTTTCTGGTATTCGGACTGCTTGTAGTCGCCTCGGAGAAGGTTGGCGACCGACCAGATGAAGTCGACTTTTTCCTGGAAATTGTTAGCCATTGGTGTGTTGATTAGTCGTGGGTTTCTTAAATGTGCAGGGACTGGTTCGCTGCTCTCTGAGTTTGGTATTCGATGTACCGTTCCGCGTTTTTTAACACTTCATTCACCCCGCACTCCCCCCTGTCCAGCGGAGGTACAGCCGGCCAACATCGGTAAGTTCTATCTCTTTCCGCCGCCCGTTCCGGTTCGTCGTCACGAGCCCTTTCTCCTCGAGTTTCCCGACGTGATAGCTCACGTTCTGGGCGGAAATGCCGAGTTCGTCACCAATTTCCCGTCCAATGATAGCCCTCTTTCCAGCAACATCCCAGCGCCCGAGTTGTTCCAGTACCTCTCGCTGAGAATCGTTCAGGTCGAAGGTGAGGGGTTGGGTCGGCGCAGGAAGAGAGACAATGAGCTCCTCTATTGATTCGTCTGCCTGGGGTTCAAGGACGTAGTAGGGATTCGCGCCGATGAAGAAGGCCGACGACGTCGCGGCCCCCGCCATCAGGTTGGTTCCGCCAGTTATGTTGATATATATCTTCTCACCTGGATGCTCCTTCGCGATAGTGACAATCGTGTCGACGACACTTCGCAGCTCGAACGCCGAGATCTCGTGTACCTCCACATCGTAACCAAATGCTGCAAGCTCGTTTGCGAGTTCGTGGGATGTTTCGAGGAACCGATCGCTCGACAGGAGGTGAACCTCATCGACGCCGCTGTGACCCTGCAGGCCGCGCTTGATGTGTTCCGTTACGCGTCCATGTGGGACGATGTGGACGCTCATTCGACGAGAGTCACTGTATCGGTCACGGTAAGCGCGCCGTACTCTGTCCCATCATATCTCTCCCGTTGTTCGGCCTGAAACCGGACAATGTCCCCCACTTGTGGAAAGAAATCAACATCCTCGGTTGTGAATCGGCTTCCTTTGTCGTCTTGCCCGTTTTGATAGTCGGTGATGAATCCTACTTTCTTTCCACTCTCTTCTTCATAATTGAGTTTATTGACGAACCCGTACCGGTATGTTACGAGCCCACCGTCCGGTGATATTTCTCCTTTGAGCACATATTCCCGCCTCTCTCGTTCATCAGGATCCATATCAAGGACTCTACGCCATAGATCGAGTATGTCCTCAAAGGCGAACCAAAGGGGTACTACCGAATTGACGAACGTGGGATCTGGACCTTTTCTTCCACTTTGAACCTCCTCTGTATGGGCTACAAATTTGTCTCGATGTTCTTTGAAGTGTGAGATAGACCTCTCAAAGGTGATTTGTGGCTGAATCTCTAGCACAACGCCAGTATAGAGCTTAAGCCAATATACCCCAATATCCGGTGTGACTCCATCCGTTCCTAATCGAGTCGTAAATCGCATCAAATGCTCGTAACCCCGATCTTTCCCGAGCATTCGGAGGAAATCCTTAAGCGCAGGATAGAGTGCACCCGCCTGATATCTATCCGAAAACCCGCGAGTTGAACTCGCTCGAAGACTTTGATAGATTGAATAGATGTCCTCTACAGTAGATTCGGAGTGTGTCTCAGAATCTAACGTGGCAGCATGCCTTTCCCGAATATCATCTATTATTTCATCACACTTTTCGAGTTGGTCCTCAAGAACTGTCCCATCAAGATGGCCGTCCGAACTATCGCCTTCACTCATCGAAATCCCCTCCGGGCAGGAAATCGCCAGCTTGCTCACGCAACGCTTCTCGTTCGTTGTCTAATTCCTGTTGCTTCCTTTCGAGTTCTTCGACTCTTCGCCGATACTCACGGATCTCTTGTGCTTCTTCATCTATCGCGCCTTCGGAAAACTTCGGAACTTTCAGTCGACGAAGATCTCGAATATTGATTCGAGGTATTCTCGACCCCGATTTATATGCAGCAATTTGCTTCTGCCCTATATCTGATGAGAGAAACGTTTCATAAACTAACGCTTCTTCAGGAGTAGTGAATCGAACAACTGCTAAGTCCTGTGCGGGCGCAAGAGGTTCGGGCGGAATAAATGTATACGTATCCTCACCGAGTGTCGCGAGGAGAACGCAGGATTCATCGGCGATGATACGCGTTTCATCCTCGAAAATGTATCTGTCCCCATGTCGGCTGTCACCTTCACTTACGTCGCTGATTGATAGGTACGTGAGAGTATTCTCGGTCGGTTCATTGATGAGGTCTGTTGGTGGGTTCCCTGAACTTACCCTTGCGATGTCCTCTAGGACAGTTAGTTCCGGAAATCGATTCTCCAGCGTACTTTCGAGAGTCCGCTGGCTTTTCAACAATTGGATATTGAACGAATCTTCGATCTCTACCTGAGGAATCGATTCGGCTTGACCCTCAACAATTCGCGAAACTGCATCTTGTAGTCCATCGGCGGGATTTTCAGGAGATTCTACAACCTCATAATTTACTTTGTGATCAGACGGGGCTGGAGCTTTTGTAACTGAAATAAATGCAGTGTCGATAGACGTATGTCGGTAGAGAGGACCGTTTCGCATCTGGATGATTGAGTCGAGCGTAAACTCGTTTAGTACCAATTCTCTAATCCAAGCCGAACGAACATTGGTTAGGAAACCAGTGGGTACCGCAATAGTGATTGATCCACCGTCTTTCACCAGTGAAAGAGATTTTGCAAGGAAGGCTTCCTCCGATTTGAGTGTACTTCTCTCCTTAGTATATGGAACGCCCTTCGCATCAACGTTCATTCCCATCGGAGGATCAATGAGGATCCTGTCGAAGTCGTCCCTACCTATCTTCTCACCCGTCTCTGGGTTAAAGAAGTCTCCAACCACGAAGTTGACTTCTCGATCAAATAGATCTACATAGAACGTAGCAAGTCGAAGAATTGCCGGATTAATTTCAACACCGATACCTTCCTCGCCCTTCGCGGCAGCAATCGAAAGGAGAGTCCCACGACCTGCAGCCGGATCTAAAACTACCTCGCCCTGCTGTACATCGGCAAGCTGCACCATCGCCTTTGCGACCGAAATCGGCGTAGTATACCCACTTCCCATCCGATCCTCTGAAGAGATCTGGAAAAAGAATTCTAAGATGTCCGCGTCTGTTTTAAACAGCTCATATGCATCGAAAATACGAGCAGTTGCTCGTAAAAGTTCTGAATCCAGTTCTCCCTCCTTCTGGTACCACGAATGTCTGTTCTCGATACTGGAGTACAGTTCAGAAACAGACGCTTGTTCTGGTTCTTCAACATCTGTATTTGTACGTCGACTCTCGAGAAGAAGATGTACCGACTCAATTAACTCATCAATCGCCTCCCCTTCATGTCTCCGGCCCGAACGGAGTGCGTTATGGGCCTCAAGACAACGGTTGATGACAAATTCGAGCTCGGCCTTGGACTGAATCGGCCGAGTGGCGATCGATCTATCTCGATCAGAGTCCGGGAAGCTAGGAAGGGAGCGAACGGAAGTGCCAGTTCCAGAGAAAACAAACTTGACATCAGGTGATACGATCGCTCCAAAAGAGGCCCCTGAATTTTTGAGCATTTCTTGAACCTCTTTCATATCTTTTTGCGCGCGGTGGGAGGTTCGGAGGCTGCTGGACTCAATGATGAGGAATGGCTCTGTCTGTTCTGCAGATGTGAAGACTGCAAAATCTGGACGTGCTGCCGATTTTCCTCTAAGCGTTGGCTCTACAGCGACCTTATCGGCACCGTACTGTGATTTAAGACGAGACAGAATTTCAGAACTGAAATCGTGTTCGACCATATTCCTGTCGAGGGTGATCAAGCACTTAGTAGTTGTCTCGGACTATCAAAATTCGTTTTTTATAGAAATCGACGAAACCCTTCCCAATCGACGAACCAATTCTAAGACATGCCTGGGTGTCGGAAAGAGATCAGAAATCACCTCGCTAACAAGGACCTGACGAGGTTCTCAGTCACTTGCTATTTGAGAGAACCTCTCATGTACAGCTCGACTTTGTCAATTAGCATTGTGAAGTACTGAGAATACGCGCTATTGAACTGTCGAGAAACGGCAATCGCGGTCCGACCCCCAGGGGTTCGACGTGAATGTATTCACCAACCTCGATGTATGCACGATCCGGCTCGCTCGAGTCGGACGATGTGCATATAATTCCGCCAACTGACGACGAGCGAACGGCGATTCACAACACCGATTTGGAACCTACTTAAACAGGACTTGGTCAG
>LFCJ01002598.1_pt1 | contig 13062 bp, 9 predicted proteins | sample 643141 | NCBI WGS metagenome assembly LFCJ01 (sample SAMN03766243, study PRJNA286221) | soda lake metagenome | biome: soda lake; feature: Kulunda steppe; material: water; isolation source: sample B1-Br-g2 brine of Lake Bitter-1 | place: Russia: Kulunda steppe | collected 2010-07 | reverse complement strand
TCGATTCTCGAGGCAACCGTCGACGCCCTCGAGGGCTACAAAGGAATTCTCTACGGCCAGTTCATGTTGACCGCTGAAGGGCCAAAGGTCATCGAGTTCAACGCCCGTTTTGGCGACCCGGAAGCGATGAATACGCTCCCAGTGTTGGAGACCGACTTCCTCGAAGTGCTCACGGCAGCCAGAGACGGCAACGGACCGCCGGACCTCGAGTTTGCCGAGCAGGCAACGGTCTGTAAGTACGCGGTGCCAGCGGGATATCCGACCGAGCCAACGGCTGGGGCGAAAGTGAAAGTCGATGAGGAGAGTGCGGGTGAGGCGTTGCTCTATTATGCCAGCGTCGACGAACGCGAGGACGGGATCTATACGACCACCTCCCGGTCGTTCGCGCTTGTCGGTATCGCCGATACGATTGCCGAGGCCGAAGCAATTGCCGAAGATGCCCTCGCAGTCGCCGGTGACGAAGGGCTGCATATGCGCCACGATATCGGGAAAGCCGATCTTATCCAGCGCCGCATCGACCATATGAACGAGCTTCGTGGGTAGGGCGGTCTTAGTCTGGCCTGATCACACTCCATCCCATTCGACCGAAGCAACCGCTTTTGTACCTGCCACACGAACTGAACGTCAGTGAGCGACGAGCGTGAAACCGACCGGCGACGACACGACCGATTGCGTCGGCATTCGACTCCAGGGGCAAAAAACTCTCTTGCCTACTGGACGGACGCAAAGCATCCGCTCCGGATCGCACTCAACTATATCGTCGTCTGGCTAATTCGGATCTCACCGAGCCTCCGACTCAAACGCCTCCTTCTCAGACGGCTCGGTGTGACTGTTGGGACCGGCGTTTCATGGGGCCTCGAGGCCACGCCCGACGTGTTTTGGCCGGAGTTGATCACCGTTGGCGACCACGCTATCATCGGCTATGATGCGACGATCCTCTGTCACGAGTTTTTACAGTCGGAGTATCGCACGGGTGCGGTCGTCATCGGCGAGCGAGCGATGATCGGTGCTGGGGCGATTGTACTCCCCGGCGTCGAAATCGGCGCAGATGCCAGCGTTGCCGCCAATTCGCTGGTGACGCGTGACGTCCCCCCGGAAACGACGGTGGCAGGTGTGCCGGCTGAGCCGATGGGTGCCGACTGAATCTCGACGCTAACTCAGGACCACACCCTCGCAAGCGCCTCGAACCCAACTACTGAGACAACGGTGATCGCCACCGTCCAGAGCCCGATGCTTACCGTCATCCAGAGTATCGTTCCCCGCTTTTTCGAACCGAATCCGAGCGCGATCAACGCCCCGAGATGGACGCCGGTGACGATCGGGGCCGCCAAGGCAAGCCCCGGCAGTCCATAGCGATCCCAGATTCGTCGGGCTCGAGCGCGTCGTTTCGACTCTCCAGTTTCGGTTTCCGCGTTCGTCTCCTCTTTCGCATCTGTACCTGTATCCCTGGCCTCGTCCGTGTTGGGACCCGAATCTGTGTCCGCGTCGGCGTCCGCATCAGAGTTAGTGTTCACGTCCGAGCCAGCGTTCACGTCAGCATCCGCCTTGATATCCACGTCCGAGCCAGCGTTCGACTTCGCCTTTCCACCCCGCGACTCGAGCCACGCCGCCAGTCGCTCGTAGCCAATCACGATACCGTAGATTGGAAGGACGTTTCCGGCAAAAGCAAAGAGTGCAACGAGAACCGGCTCAAGGCCAAGCCCGACGCCGATTGGAATCACCACGAGGATCTCGAGAAGCGGTGTTGCTGCCAACAAAAAGATGAGTAGATACTGCCAGGGGCCGCCTGCGGCGTCAATCCAGTTTTCGGCGCTCTCTTCGACTCCTGCAACCAGTGGGCCGTCGACGGTTAGGGGGGCCGATTCCACGTACTCGAGTGTCACTGTCAGTACCCCAATAGGGCTCTGTACCTGTTCACCGAGAAGGTAAAACAAAGAAAACACGTATAGAACGAAACCAGCTTAAAGCGTCGACCAGGCCTTTCGCGCCCGGTTCCAAGAGGTGACATCTGCGATCCAGCGGGCTGCGATAATCTTCTTTAAGTTCTTTGCTGGAAGGCCACCGAACGTTTCGACGGGGGACATTTTGATGCCGTGGGCGACGGCCTTGTCGCCAACGGAGATACAGGTCCCTTTGTCCTTGAACTCCCAGGTTTTCAGCGGTCGGTTTTCGATCGCCCGGGAAATGTTTTCTCCGACGACCTCCGCTGCGGTCCAGGCAGCCTGTGCAGTCGGTGGAGCCGGCATGTCGCCCTGATCGATGATCGCTGAGTCACCGACGGCGAAGACGCGCTCGTTTGAGGTCTGGAAGTTCGCGCCGGTGTTGACGCGGTTGTGTTCTTTCTCTAGGTCGGCCTCACCGAGTGCTTCCCGGCCGGTAATACCGCCGGTCCAGAGGAACACGTCGTACTCCAAGGGCTCACCTTCGTCGAAGTGGATGACGCCGTCTTCGGCTTCGGTAATCGGATCATCGGTGTGGATTGTGACGCCGGCGTCTTCGAGCAGCGACCGAAGTCGTTGTTGGATTTCCGGATCGTTACCGGGAAAGATTTCATCGAGTGCTTCAACGAGGTGAATCTCGAGGGGCGCGCGGTGTTTGTCGCGGAACTCGGCGATTTCGCCGGCCGACTGGATACCCGAGAGGCCAGCCCCGCCGACGACGATCTGGGCTGGTTCGCTTCGGGTTGCCTCCTTGCTCGCTTCCTTGACCTGCTCGTGGATCTCGAGGGCGTCGTCGAGGCTCTTCAGGGTCAGGGAGTGCTCATCGAGGCCGGGAATGCCGTAGTAGGCGGTGCCGCTGCCTAAGGCAACGAGAACGTAGTCGTATTCGACGTCTTCGCCGTCCTCAAGTTCGACAACCTGCTCGTCGACATCGAGTCCGGTGACGCGGTCTTCGATGAACTGGGTCATCGGGTCGGCAATTTCGTGGACGGGGATGGTGATGTCCGAGCGAGCCGATGGGTCACGGATGACGCGATGGGATTCGTGCAGAACCAGATGGTAGTTCGTCTCTGAAATCCAGGTGAGTCTGGCAGTACTGTCGAGTTCCGATTGGAGTTTGTTGACCGCCCCAGCACCGGCGTAGCCAGCGCCGAGAACAACAACATTCTCAGTCATGGTTCCTAATCAGTTACACACCGATACAAAGGTGTTGAAACAGCGGCTACCATGCGTGTCATGGTCATACAATCAAATACTGCCGGTAGGTGGGTGGAAGTTTGGGCACTTTCCTCGGACAATCATAAAATCCGATTTCCAAACAGGCTTGCGGTGAGTTCCGTCGCAAGCGTCGCCGTCTCGTTGTGCTGGTCGAGAATCGGGTTCACCTCGACGACATCGATCGATCGAAGGATGGCGTCACGTCGGTCGACCCTCGAGACACGTTCCATCGCCGCGTGGGCCTCCCGGTAGGTAACTCCGCCGCGGACGGGCGTCCCGACACCGGGGGCGGTGTTCGGATCGAGCCAGTCGACGTCAAGGCTGACATGAACGCCCTCAGTTCCGTCGGTTGCCACCTCGAGGGCGTCGTCGACGACGGCCGTGATCCCGCGGCGGTCGATATCCGACATCGTAAACGCGGTCATTTCGCTGTCCCTGACCGCGTGGCGCTCATGCTCGTCGAGACTTCGTAAACCAACGTAGGCAACTGCCTCTTCACGGAGACTTGGTGACTGTGCCCAGGCCATCTCACCGAACAGGCCACGGCCGAGGGCACCAGCGAGTGGCATTCCGTGGACGTTCCCGCTTGGGGAAGTCTCCGGCGTATTGATATCCGCGTGGGCATCAAACCAGATGACGCCGATGTCGGCTGATTGTGAGGCTCCGGCCATCGATCCCATCGAAACGGAGTGATCGCCACCCAACACCAGCGGCACGGACCCACCACTGATCGTCTCAGCGACATCCGTCTCGAGTTGGCTACAGACGGCTGCGACCTCGCGGAGAAACTTCGCTTTGCCGACCCGTGGTGGATTGGTGTCCGGGTCTCGCTCCTCCGGTCGGGGGATATTGAGGTCGCCCCCGTCTACACACCGCACGCCAGTGGCCTCGAGCGTCTCACTCAGTCCGGCGTATCTGATCGCCGATGGTCCCATATCGACCCCACGGCGGTTCGCCCCGAAGTCCATCGGCGCACCGATGATTCGAACCTGTCGGTCCATACGACCGTCTTGGGCGGCCGGTCGCTTAGTCTGCGTGGTGCAGCCACCGCCGTTTTGCAACGGTAAACTTGACGGCGACACATTTAGGCATAGACGGCTCTAATTTCCCCTACGAATGATACTGAGCGACGTGATGGAAGACTACCTCAAAGTCATCTATCAGCTTCAACGCGACCGGGAGGACCGCATTCGAACCTCCGAGATTGCCGACCAACTCGAGGTCACGTCGCCAACTGTCACGAGCATGGTCGAAAAACTCGAAGAGCGGGGGCTACTCGACCGCGAAAAGTATCGGGGTGTCACACTGACTGCCGAAGGCGAGACCGTCGCCCTCGAGGTCGTCCGCCACCATCGACTGCTTGAGGCGTATCTCACCGAACATCTCGACTACGACTGGAGTGAGGTCCACGAGGAGGCCGACCGCCTCGAACACCACATCAGCGAGAATTTCGAGGAACGTGTTGCTGCCGTTTTGGATGATCCGGAGGTTGATCCTCACGGCTCGCCGATCCCGAGTGCCGATCTCGAGGCTCCAGAGCGGTCGGCTGGGACGTCAATGCTCGAGTTCGAGGCGGGCGATGTCGTCGTCGTGCAAGAGGTTGCCGACCGCGACCCGGAAGTGCTTTCCTATCTCTCCGATCACGGCATCGAACCGGGGGTCGAACTCGAAATCGATGAGATTGCACCGTTTGGAATGGTGACGGCACGCCCGCTCTGTGTTGACGCCGAAAAATCCATCTCGTTACCCGAAGCCGTTGCACGAGACATTCGTGTGGCAGCCGTTGTCGAGGCTACGGGATAACGTCACCGTGCCTCGAGAGCACACGGATTCCTCCTCGCGTTCACATGGTAGATATTTTTGTTCTTTTCCGCTGAAAATCGGTTGCCGAAGGTCTTTCTCGACCGTGCGGAGGTCTGAGACGGCCGATCTCCTTTTCCAATGATCAACCCATCGGATTTAAGGAAATCTATTCCGAAGGTCACGGTATGTCATCAATTGAACTAACACCGAGTCAGAAGAAAATCTTGCGCGCGCTGACCAACCTCCACAAGGAATCTGAGGATGCGATCAAAGGCGAGGACATCGCCGAGCAGGTAGACCGAAATCCCGGGACGATCCGTAACCAAATGCAGAGTCTCAAAGCACTCCAACTGGTCGAGGGTGTCCCCGGACCAAAAGGTGGCTACAAGCCAACGGCAACCGCCTACGAAGCCCTCGAGATCCAGCAGATGGATGACCCCGCCGCCGTCCCGCTTTCACACGCCGGTAAATCTATTGAGGGCATCATCGTCGAAGAAATTGATCTCTCGAGCGTCCACCACCCGGAACTGTGTCGGGCAGAGGTCCACATACAGGGCCCAATTGATGAGTTCCACGAGGGTGATACAGTGATCGTCGGTCCGACACCGCTGTCGAAACTAAAGATTACGGGGACAGTTGACGGGAAAGACGACACCTCTAACATTCTGATCTTGCGCATCGACGACATGATCGCGCCTGCTGAAGAGCCAGCTCACTAGAGCAGCCACCCTCTCACCAAGATCTGCAGAGCACGATAAGCTACGGCGATTCTCTACTCGAAACGATATCGAGACGGCTCGAGACGGCTACTCAGTGCTTTCGTCTTCGGCCATTGTCCCCTCCGGAATCACATCGACACTCGCAACGGCATCGTCGGCATCGACATCCATCAGCGTCACGCCCATCGTGTTACGCCCAACCGTTGAAATTTCACCCGCTCGAGTGCGCATAATCTGCCCTGTCTCGGACATCATCACTAGGTGGTCGTCGGGCGTCACGGCTTTAACAGCTGTCACCGGCCCGTTTCGCTCGTTCGTCTTGATATCGATCAGTCCCTTTCCATAGCGTGATTGGGTCCGATAGGCCGAAAGGAGCGTTCGCTTTCCGTAGCCGTTTCGTGTGACCGTCAACAGCGCTCGCTCATCGTGTTCGTCAGTGGCAACAAGCCCAGCAACGGCATCACCCTCCTCGAGTTTGACTCCACCGACCCCGCGGGCGTTTCGACCCATCGCTCGAACTTCCGTCTCATCGAATCGGATCGTCATCCCCTGTTCGGTAGCCACAACGAGGTCTCGAGTGCCGTCGGTGACGGCGACGTCAACCAGTTCGTCTCCGTCCTCTAAGGAGGCGGCGATGATACCGGTCGAGAGGATGTTCTGGAAATCCTCACCACTGGTGCGTTTGACGTAGCCGTGTTTCGTCGCCATCGTGACGCACTCGCCGTCGCCGAACTCATCGGTGTCGACAATGGCAGTGATGTTCTCACCGGGGTCGAGATCCAAAATGTTGACCGCCGACTTCCCGCGGGCGGTCCGACTCATCTCTGGTATCTCGTAAGTTTTGAGCTGATAGACCTGTCCGTGGTTTGTAAAGCATAACAGATAGTCGTGGGTGTTTGCCCGGAATACGGCGGCGACGCGGTCGCCCTCTTTGACGTCCGCACCGATAATTCCTTTTCCGCCGCGACCTTGGGGCTCGAATCGTTCGATGGGCATCCGTTTGACGTAATCGTCTTCGGTCATCACGACGAGGACGTCCTCTTGGGGGATGAGATCCTCGTGGGTCACCGTCCCATCGCTTTCGATAATACTCGTCCGTCGGTCATCAGCGTACTCATCTCTAACCGCGTTGAGTTCGCGTTTGATTACCGACAGCAGTTCCGACTCGCTCTCGAGGATCGTCCGGAGTCGCTCAATTTCAGCCTCCACCTCCTCGTACTCCGTTTTGATCTCTTGAGCCTCCATCGAGGTAAGACTCCCCAACTGCATCCGGACGATGTGGTCTGCCTGTCGTGGCGAGAAGTCAAACTGTTCCTGTAAGCCGGCTTTTGCCGCCGACCGGTCATCGGAATCCTGAATCAGATCGACAATACTGTCGACGTTCTCGAGTGCCCGAAGCCGTCCCTCGAGGATGTGGGCTCGCTCTTCGGCCTCGTTTAGATCGTACTCGCTGCGTCGGCGGACGACCTCCCGTCGGTGGGAGATGTACTCCGCTAACGTCTCTTTGAGCGTCAGCACGCGTGGTTGCCCATCGACCAGTGCGAGGTTGATGACGCCGAAGGTCCGCTCTAAGTGGTTCTCGAGCAGTTTGTTCTTGACAATATCCGTGTTCGCTTGCCGGTTGAGTTCGACGACGATGCGAACGCCGTCGCGGTCGGACTCATCTCGGAGGTCGGAGATACCTTTGATCGTGCCGTCGTTAACGTCTTCGGCGATCCGCTCGACGAGCCGGGCTTTGTTCGACTGATAGGGCAACTCGGAGATGACGATACGATCCCGATTTGTCTTCCACTCTTCGACTTCGAACTCGGCGCGGACGCGGATGCGCCCACGGCCGGTGGCATACGCCGAGTAGATCGCATCCCGGCCGACGATGTTCGCCCCCGTGGGGAAATCAGGCCCCTTTACGTGCTCCATCAGGTCCTCGACAGCGGCATCGGGGTTGTCGATTAACTCGATCGTGGCGTCGATCACCTCACCTAAGTTATGCGGGGGGATGTTCGTCGACATCCCGACGGCAATCCCCGAGGAGCCGTTGACTAGCAGGTTCGGGAACGAGGCTGGCAAGACCGTCGGCTCCTGTAGCCGGTCGTCGTAGTTCGGCGCGAAATCGACCGTATCCTTCTCGATATCCTCGAGTAACTCCTCAGCGATAGGGGCCATGCGGGCCTCAGTGTAGCGGGCGGCGGCAGCGGGGTCGCCGTCCATCGAGCCGAAGTTCCCCTGGCCGTCGACCAACGGATAGCGCATCGAGAAGTCCTGGGCCATCCGCACAAGCGTGTCATAGATGGCGCTATCACCGTGTGGGTGGTAATCACCCATCGTCTCCCCGACGATCGAGGAGGACTTTCGGTGGCTGCCACCGGAGGAGACGCCTAGTTCGTGCATCGCATACAGGATTCGCCGATGGACGGGTTTTAGGCCATCGCGGACGTCCGGCAGCGCCCGGCCGGCGATGACGGACATTGCGTAGTCGATATAGGACTGTTCCATCTCGTCTTCGATGCGGACGGGTTCGACCGACCGCGCGTCGATATCAGTTGGGTCTGGTATGTCTGAACTCATAGCACCGATTGGGTCTGCCTGTCGTTCGTTGCTGAGACTGCTCGCTTCTCAAGCGCTGGCCAGTTAGCCTGGCTCGCACCTGGTAGCACCGTTAGATGTCGATCCATTCTGCCTCCGGGGCGTGATCCTTGATAAACTGCTTTCGTGGCTCGACAGCGTCGCCCATCAACACCGAGAACATTTTGTCTGCCGCCGCGGCGTCCTCAATGGTGATCTGTTTGAGAATGCGGTTGTCGGGATTCATCGTCGTCTCCCAGAGCTGTTCGGGGTTCATCTCACCAAGTCCCTTAAACCGCTGGACCTGGGTCGGATTCCCATTGCACTTCTCGGCGACAATCTCATCGCGCTCAGCGTCGGTCATCGCATCATACGTCTCCCCACGGTACCTGATCCGGTACAGCGGCGGCTGGGTCGCATACACATAGCCTCCCTCGAGTAGTGGGCGCATATGCCGGTAGAAGAACGTAAGCAGGAGCGTCCGAATGTGCGCTCCATCGACATCAGCGTCAGTCGCCATGATGATCTTCTTATATCGGATGTTCTCAATATCGAACTCGTCGCCGATCCCTGCGCCGATGGCGGTGATCATATTCCGAATCTCGTCGTTCTCGAGAATCCGGTCAAGCCGATGTTTCTCGACATTCAGGATCTTCCCTTTGATCGGTAAAACGGCCTGGAACTCCGGATCTCGAGCCTGTTTTGCGCTGCCGCCGGCGGAATCTCCCTCAGCGATGAACAACTCGCTTTCTTCGGGGTCTTTTGACTGACAGTCAGCGAGTTTTCCGGGCAAGGAGGTCGACTCGAGGGCGGATTTTCGCCGGGTCAGCTCTTCGGCCTTTTTTGCTGCCTTTCGTGCCTTAGCCGCCTCAGCGGCTTTCAGTATGATCGCTTGGGCAGTGTCCGGGTGCTCTTCGAAGTAGGTTCCAAGGCCTCCATGAACAATGCTTTCGGTAATACCTCGCACCTCGCTGTTGCCCAGTTTCGTCTTCGTCTGGCCTTCGAACTGCGGGTCGGGGTGCTTCACGGAGATGACGGCGGTCAGCCCCTCACGGATATCCTCGCCACGAAGGTTCTCGTCTAAGTCACTCAGCAGGTCGTTCTCGTTTGCATAATCGTTGATCAACCGGGTGAGAGCGGTTTTGAAGCCGGTGAGGTGGCTGCCCCCCTCACGTGTGTTGATGTTGTTTGCAAAGGCGTGGATCGACCCCTGTAGCTCTTTGGTCGCCTGCATGGCAATCTCGACGTGGATACCGTCGGACTCGTTCTGGAAGTAGATCACCTCCTCGTGCATCGCCGACCGCGTCTCGTTGATGTACTCGACGAACTCGCGAATGCCACCCTCATACTGGTAGGTTTCGTCTGACTCCTCACCCTCACTCCGCTCGTCACACAACGTAATCTTCACACCCGAGTTGAGAAAGGCCAACTCCCGCAGCCGGTTCGAGAGCCGCGAGAAACTGAACGTATCGCTCTCAAAGATATCCGTATCGGGCCAAAACGTCACCGTCGTCCCCGTCGCTTCACCGGACTCGAGATCTCGAACCCGCTGCATATCACCGATCGGCTCACCCTGCTCGAATGCGTGAGTGAACACCCCACCGTCGCGGTGGACTTCCGCCTCGAGTCGTTTTGAGAGCGCGTTGACGACGCTCACACCGACGCCGTGGAGACCACCGGAGACCTGGTAGGATTTGTTGTCGAACTTCCCACCGGCGTGAAGCACCGTCAAAATCACTTCGAGAGCGGGTCGGCCATACTCCTCGTGGGTATCGACCGGGATGCCCCGGCCGTCGTCGGAGACGCTGACACCTCCATCTTCCCGGAGTGTGACCGTAATTTCATCGCAGTGGCCGGCGAGTGCTTCGTCGATGGAGTTGTCCACCACTTCATAGACCAGATGGTGGAGTCCTCGAGAATCTGTAGAACCGATGTACATCGCCGGACGTTTCCGAATCGCTTCCAGCCCTTCTAAGACTTGGATTTGCCCGGCTCCGTAGTCGCTATCCTGGGACATGAAAACCTGTCTTCGGGTAGTAGCTGGGTACCTATAAACTTTCACGTACGCGCGCGAGCGAGCGCGACCGCACGACTGTTTCAGTCACCGTTTCTGGCAGGGCCAGCCGTCGAACTCGAGTACTCGAGATTATTCGTGCCGTGATCATCACACTTTACTATGTGTTTTGCCTTTCGACAGCTATGAACCGTCCTCGGGGCTTCTTGCTCCTCCTCATTGCGCTGACGAGTCTGGTCAGCGTCGCAATCATCACGCCCTTCCTCCAGTACGTCCTCGCGGCAATCATTATCGCCTACGTGCTCTATCCGGTCAACGTTCGGCTTGTTCCACTCGTTGGCGACCGCGTTGCCCCGTTAGTTCTCATCCCCGCAATGCTGGTTCTCACCGCTATCCCGCTTGCCTACCTTGGGACGGTATTCGTCCAGGATTTGCGGGAATTTATCGACGGTGAACCCTCCCCCGAAATTCTCGAGTTAGAGGCCAGAGTGGCCGATTTTACCGGCGAGGAACTCAGCCTCGAGGGCTATTTTGCGCTTGCTGGCGAGGAGGTGCTCAATTTCTTGTTGAACAACGTGCCGGAACTGTTTGCACTGAGTCTGGAAATAGCCCTTGGGGTGACGCTTTCGTTGTTTTTGGTCTACTACTTGCTGAAAGACGGCGAGCAGTTTGTGTCGTGGTTGACGACGCGATCACCGCTGCCACGGAGTGCGACGACCGAACTGTTCAACCAGATCCATCGGACGACGTGGGGCGTTGTTATCGGCCATATTTCGGTTGCGGTCGTCCAGGGTATTGTCGGCGGGATCGGACTCTATCTCGCTGGCATTCCAAACACGGTCTTCTGGACGGCCGTCATGATTGTGCTCGCGTTGTTGCCGTTGATCGGTGCGTTTCTGATCTGGGGTGCGGCGGCGGCCTACCTCTTTCTTATCGGTGATATCGCCGCCGGTTTCTTCCTGACAGCCTACGGTCTGTTTGTCGTGAGTATGATTGACAACTACGCCCGACCGATCGTCATCGACCAGCAGGCTAACTTAAACCCTGGCGTGATCCTCATCGGCGTCTTTGGGGGTGTCTACACCTTCGGGTTCACCGGCCTCTTTATTGGCCCAATCGTACTCGGCGTGTTGGCAGCGACGATTGCGACCTATCATGAGAAGTACGAGGAGCTTTGAGGCCCATGCTCGAGAGGCCACGCAACCGTTTTCGAGGCCACATTCACTTTCGCTCCGGTAGCGCACAGCTTTTACCCCTACCGCTAGTATAAGCCGACAATGACGTCGTTCCAGTCGACACTCGAGGACGAGGCGGGGATCGCCGAGGAGCTGGCCGAAAGCCAGCGGTCGATCTCTATCGCTGAGTTCTTCGAGAAAAACAAGCATATGCTCGGCTTCGACAGCGGCGCTCGAGGGCTCGTCACGGCCGTCAAAGAGGCCGTCGACAACGCCTTAGATGCCGCCGAAGAGGCCAGTATTCTCCCCGATATCTACGTCGAAATCCAGGAGGAAGGCGATCTCTATCGGCTCATTGTCGAGGACAACGGGCCTGGTATTACGAAAGATTCACTGCCGAAGGTGTTCGGGAAACTCCTCTATGGCTCGCGCTTTCACGTCCGTGAACAGTCGCGTGGCCAGCAGGGAATCGGTATCTCCGCGGCCGTCCTCTACTCCCAACTGACGAGCGGCAAGCCCGCCAAAATCACGAGTCGGACCCAAGGCTCAGCCGATGCCCAATATTTCGAACTTATTATCGACACCGACAGCAACGAGCCCGAGATCAGTGTCGACCGAACGACGACGTGGGACCGCCCCCACGGAACCCGCATCGAAATCGAGATGGAAGCGAACATGCGGGCGCGCAGCCAGCTCCACGACTACATCAAACACACCGCAGTCGTCAACCCCCACGCCCGCCTCGAGCTCAAAGAGCCCGACGCTCACTTCAAATTCGAGCGGGCAACCGACCAGTTGCCCGACGAAACCGAGGAGATTCGACCGCACCCACACGGCGTCGAACTTGGGACCGTCCAGAAGATGCTCGGCGCGACTGATTCCCACTCCGTCTCCGGATTTTTACAGGAGGAGTTTACCCGGGTCGGCAAAAAAACCGCCGAGAACGTCATCGACGCCTTCCGCGACCGGCATTTCGGCCGCGAGATGAGTTGGACGCCACCGGAGGGAGACGAGCTTACCGCGGCCGTCACCGCTGCAACCTCAAACAAAGGGGCTGAAGCGACGGCTGCGTTCGCGTCGGGAATTACAGAGGCGGCACAAGCCCGCGACAGACTCGCCCACCACGAACTCGAGACAATCATCGAGGAGACAGCCGAGACGGTCGAAGCCGACTCCGGCCGAACGTTTGGCTCAACGGTCCGAGAAAACGCCCTTGAGGCGGCCTGGAGCGTCGTTATCGATGGTGTGGAAAGCGACGACGATGACGGCACCGAAGAATCGCCTCTGGTTGGCGACCTCTACGCACTCGCCGACGAGGCAACGAGTACACGCAAAGACGATGCGGTTATCCACGCCTTTGCTGACCGACTCGCTGGCACCTTTGATTCCGGAGCCGACGACGAACCGGCCCGCCACCGGCTCTCTCAAGCCGACCTCCGAGACCGAATCGACCGCGCCGCCGACCTCACCGAAGAGTACGACGAGGTCACATTCGGCGAGACAGCCCGTGAGAACGTCCTCGAGACGATCTGGGACGTGATGGTCACCGTTCCCGACGACCCGCCGCTCGTCCGGGAACTCACGAGTGACCGTGACGCAACGAGCGACCTCGTCGAGGGAATGCGTGAAAC
>LFCJ01002596.1_pt1 | contig 13071 bp, 11 predicted proteins | sample 643141 | NCBI WGS metagenome assembly LFCJ01 (sample SAMN03766243, study PRJNA286221) | soda lake metagenome | biome: soda lake; feature: Kulunda steppe; material: water; isolation source: sample B1-Br-g2 brine of Lake Bitter-1 | place: Russia: Kulunda steppe | collected 2010-07 | reverse complement strand
CAGGATCCGGAGACCATCTTCATCATCCTGGCGAACCTGCTGTTCCATCCGCTGATCACCGGCTTCCTCTACGCGGCCCTGCTGGCGGCGATCATGAGCACCATTTCCAGTCAGCTGCTGGTCTCCTCTTCGTCGCTGACCGAGGACTTCTATCGTCTCTTCCTGCGCAAGCAGGCCAGCGAGAAGGAGTCGGTGGCCATTGGTCGCGTCTGCGTGGTGATCGTGGGCATCGTGGCGGCCATCATTGCCTCCGACGAGGACTCTCAGGTCCTGGGGCTGGTCAGTAACGCCTGGGCCGGCTTCGGCGCCGCCTTCGGCCCGCTGATCATTCTCTCGCTGATGTGGCCGCGCACCAACGGTGCCGGCGCCATCGCCGGCATGGTGGTCGGTGCCGCCACCGTGATGATCTGGATCACCCTGGGCTGGAACGCCGAGTTCATGGGCGGTCCAGGCGTGTACGAAATCATTCCCGGCTTCATTGCTGCCTGGGTGGCCATCATGGCGGTGAGCCTTGCCACGGCAGATGCCGGTGAGTATCAGCACATCAATCGCTAAACGAGCGCACATGGCGCACGCAACCCAGTGAAAGGGCTCCGCCAGGCGCCCTTTCAGGCGGCGTCTCGGTTACCCAGGGGAATGAACCATGAGCCAAGCAACGCACCTGCTGGATCGCGACCTGAGCGTGCTGCGTTCGCGCATCCGCGCCAACTACTCCGCCGATGAGGCCGCCGTACTGCATGAGCTTGTCGGCCGGATCAAGCTCTCCGAGGATGAGCGCCGTCGGGTGGCCGATAGCGGCGCCCGGTATGTGGAACGGGTACGCAAGGAGAAGAAGCCCTCGATGATGGAGGCCTTCCTGGCCGAATACGGGCTCTCCACCGCCGAGGGCGTCGGCCTGATGTGCCTGGCCGAAGCGCTGCTGCGCGTGCCCGATGCGGAGACCATCGACGACCTGATCCACGACAAGATCGAACCCTCCGACTGGGGCGCTCACCTGGGCAAGTCCTCGTCGTCCATGGTCAACGCCTCCACCTGGGCCCTGCTGCTGACCGGCAAGGTGCTGGACGAGGATCCCAAGGGCCCGGTGCGGGCCCTGCGCGGCCTGGTGCGCCGCATGGGTGAGCCGGTGGTACGCACCGCGGTGGGCCAGTCCATGAAGATCCTCGGCCGCCAGTTCGTGCTCGGCCAGACCATCGAGGAGGGCATGAAGAATGCCCGCGAACTCGAGAAGCAGGGCTACACCTACTCCTACGACATGCTGGGCGAGGCGGCGCGCACCGACGCCGACGCCCGCCGCTACCACGCAGCCTATGCCAAAGCGATCACCGCCATCGCCAAGCAGGCCAAGGGCGACGTGCGCGGCAGTCCCGGCATCTCGGTGAAGCTCTCGGCGCTGCATCCGCGCTATGAAACCACCCACCGCGATACGGTGATGGCGGAGCTTCTGCCGCGCGCCCTGGAGCTGGTGCAGCAGGCGTCCAGGGCCAATATCGGCTTCAATATCGACGCCGAGGAGCAGGACCGGCTGGACCTCTCCCTCGACATCATCGAGGCGCTGATGGCCGATCCCAGCCTGGATGACTGGAACGGCTTCGGGGTCGTGGTGCAGGCCTACGGGCGCCGGGCCGGGCCGGTGATCGAGGCGCTCTATGAACTCGCCGAGCGGTACGATCGCCGGATCATGGTGCGGCTGGTCAAGGGGGCCTACTGGGACACCGAGATCAAGCTCTCCCAAGAGATGGGGGTCGAGACCTTTCCGGTCTTTACCCGCAAGGTCAACACCGACGTCAGCTACATGGCCTGCGCCCAGCTGCTGCTCGACCGGCGCGACCGCATCTATCCCCAGTTTGCCACCCACAACGCCCACACCTGTGCCGCCGTGGTCGCCATGGCCGGCGACGACAAGGAGAGCTACGAGTTCCAGCGCCTGCACGGCATGGGCGAGTCGCTCCACCAGATCGTCAAGCAGTCGGAGGGGACACACTGTCGAATCTACGCCCCGGTGGGCGCCCACCGAGACCTGCTGGCCTATCTGGTACGCCGCCTGCTGGAAAACGGCGCGAACTCCTCCTTCGTCAACCAGGTGGTGGACAGCTCGATCCCCCCGAGCGAGGTCTCCAAGGATCCCGTGGCCGGGCTGCAGCGCCTGGGGGACGCCATCTCGAGCCCGCTGATCCGCCAGCCCGGCGAGCTCTTCGCCCCCGAGCGCCAGAACTCCAAGGGCTATCGCATCAACGAGCCCGCCTCCATCCTGCCCCTGCTGGAGGCGCGCGAACGATTCGCCGACGCTACCTGGACCGCGGGGCCCATGCTGGCGGGCCATCCGGCACCCCGGGGTCCCGCCCGGGAAGCTCGCTCTCCCGCCGACGGCTCGCGGGTGGTCGGCCAGGTGCACGAGGCGACCCCGGAAGAGGTGGCGACCGCCCTCGACGCCGCCGAGGCCGGCTTCCGCGACTGGTCGGCGCGGCCGGCGGCCGAGCGGGCCGCGGTGCTGCGTCGCACCGCCGACCTCTACGAGGAACACATCGCCGAGCTGACCGTGATCACCACCCGCGAGGCCGGCAAGATGATGTTCGATGGCATCGCCGAGGTGCGCGAGGCGGTGGACTTCCTCCGCTACTACGCCAACGAGGGCGAGCGACTGGAAGCGGAGGAGCCCGGCAGCGCCCGCGGCCTATTCGTCTGCATCAGCCCCTGGAACTTCCCGCTGGCCATCTTCACCGGTCAGATCGCCGCGGCGCTGGCAGCCGGCAACGCCGTGCTGGCCAAGCCCGCCGAGCAGACCCCGCTGATCGCCGCCCGCGCCGTGGAGCTGATGCGCGAGGCCGGCCTGCCGGAGGCGACACTGCAGCTGCTGCCCGGCGACGGGCCCACGGTGGGCGCCCCCCTGACCGGCGATCCGCGCATCGCCGGGGTCTGCTTCACCGGCTCGACCCCGGTGGCGCAGATCATTCACAAGGCCCTGGCCCAGAACGCGGGACCGGACGCGGTGCTGATCGCCGAGACCGGCGGGCTGAATGCCATGATCGTCGACTCCACGGCGCTGACCGAGCAGGCGGTGCGCGACATCCTGATCTCCTCCTTCCAGTCGGCGGGCCAGCGCTGTTCCGCGCTCAGGATGCTCTACGTCCAGGAGGAGGCCCGGGACCGGCTGCTGGAGATGCTCGACGGTGCCATGGACGCGCTGACCATCGGCGATCCCTGGAATACCGACACCGACGTCTCGCCGGTGATCGACGCCGAGGCTCAGGCCGATATCAGCGCCTACCTGTCAGCACAGGAAAAGGCCGGCAAGGTGATCAAGGCACTGCCCGTGCCGGAGGTCGGCACTTTCGTCTCTCCCGCCGTGATCGAGGTCGGGGGCATCGAGGACCTCGAGCGCGAGATCTTCGGCCCGATCCTGCATGTCGCCACCTTCAAGGCGCGGGACATCGACAAGGTGGTCGATGCGATCAATAACCGGGGCTACGGGCTGACCTTCGGCCTGCATACCCGAATCGACGACCGCGTCCAGCAGATTGTCGAGCGGCTCCACGTCGGCAACATCTACGTCAATCGCAACCAGATCGGCGCCATCGTCGGCTCGCAGCCCTTCGGGGGCGAAGGCCTCTCGGGCACCGGTCCCAAGGCCGGTGGCCCGCTCTACGTCAGCCGCTTCCGCCGCACCGCCGCCGCCGAGTGCCACGACGCCCCCCAGGGGGGTGCCGTCCCCCTCGGCGACCTCCAGTCGGCTCTCGACGGGCTGGATCCTCGCAACTGGGCGGCGCGGCCCGATCGTCTCGAGGTACTGCGTCGCGCACTCTCCGGCAGGGGCGGCGTGATCCGCAAGGCGCTCGCCGAGACCGCGGCCCTGGACATGACGCCCCAGACGCTGCCGGGACCGACGGGGGAGAGCAACCGGCTGTCACTCTACCCGAAGGGCCCGGCGCTGTGCCTCGGGCCGACCCTGGAGATTGCCGTCGCCCAGGCGGTGCAGGCCCTCGGCGCGGGCTCTCCGGCGCTGATCGTCGCCCCGGGGGCGGCCCGGGCGATACAGCCGCTGATCGAGGCCGGGGCGCCGGTCGCCGGGATCGACGGGTGCGTCGCCGCCGACACCCTGACCGCGCTTGAGGGGATCGAGACCGTGGCCGCCGCCGGCGACAGCGACTGGACCCGCGAGCTGCGCCTCGCCCTCGCCCAGCGCGACGGTGCCATCGTGCCCCTGGAGACCCAGACCCTGGCGCCGGAACGCTACGTGGTGGAACGCCACCTGTGCATCGACACCACCGCCGCAGGCGGCAATGCCAGCCTGCTGGCGACGGCCGAGTAGCAATAATCGAGTGATAATAGAGGTGCCGGCCCGCAAGGGCCGGCGCTCAGTTGTCGGTGACCAGGCGGTCGACCTTCTCCACGGCCTGGACCAGCAGCAGCCGGTCGCCGGGCCTGACGTCGGACTGGGCCAGCCAGGCTTCCACGGCCGGCGCCACCTCGCACGTCGCCGGCATGGGTGCGCGCGCCTCCACCAGCGCCTCCAGGCGGGCGATAAACACGAAGCGCAGCCACTGTGGCAGCGACATGGTATCGACACAGAAGGGTGCGACACTCTCGAAGGCGATGGGCTCGGGGCGCTCCATCCGCCACTGATCGGCGGCCCGCATGGTCGCCTCCAGCTCGCGAAGGGCCGCCGCCAGCTCCTGATGAATGCTCATGGTGACGTCCTCTACATGCATGAGCCGCCCATTATCCCAGCCCGCCCCCTACCCGACCACCCCGGGTTAGCCGCCGCGCCGGGCTGCAGGCGGCAGACGGCGGTTTCCCGCCCGTGCATCCCCACCAGGCAAGGCGCGCGGGCATCGCGACGTATCGTTCACAGTTTCCCTGAACGGGCCTGTGGATAAACTCTGGAAAGGCGGCCAGGGGCCAGGCCTCATGGGCCTCGGCGCTCGTCGATCAAGAATTGATCAGCCAATCGCCTCGGCCACCCGGAAGCTGCTGACAGCAAGGCGGGAGCCAGGTAGAGTGCACGGTTCGACGACGGGAGAGAGCATGCAGCCCATCAACACCTTACATGACTTCTTCGTGCGCAGCGGCGCCGCGGTGCGGCTCTACCACCTGGGCCGGCGCGTCGAGCCCTGCGAGATGTCCACCCTGGCGGCCTTCGAGACCGGCGAGCTGGCCTGGCCGACCCCCTGGCAGGGTCAGGCGCGCCTGGGCCTGGTGTTCCGTCTGGGCGACATGCGCGAGCCGGTCATCTGGTTTCTGGCCCTGCCGCTGGATGAACAGGGCCAGCTGGTGCCGGCGCCCCGCGATGCCTTCCTGCAGCGCCTGCTGGAGACCCTGGGTCGCAGCGTGGCCAGCGTCGGACGCGAGGATGGCGAGGCCGTGGATAACCTGATGCAGGACAACCCCCTGGCCTTCACTCCCTCGCTGCCCTTCCAGGCCCTGCTGCACGCCCGCGCCAGCCGGGACCTGGACCTGCCGGCCAGCCAGCACCTGGAGCCGGTGGAGGACTACCTGAGCGGCCAGCGGGCCGTCGACTGGCAGGCACTGGGCCTGCAGGGACTGGCCGACTTCGCCGTGCGCATGGACGCTGATGACCAGAACCGCCTGGCCGCTCGGCTGCCGTCGCTGCCTGGCGAAGTGCTCACCTCGCTATGCTACTGTCTGGAGCATGTGGCCATTGGCGCTCCGCTGGCCCACGCACTGCGCTCAAGCGGTGAGGCGGCGGCCCGCAGCGGCGACATCGAGGCGTTCTCCGCCTGCGTCCGGGCCGTGGCCGGCGCCGAGACCGAGGTGGCCGGTGTCTGGTACGACGAGCTGCTGGCCGATGCCGACGCCTGCGGCCCCGACCTGCTGGCGGCCATTGCCGGGCGCGGCTGGCAGCACCTGGAGAGCGCCGAACGACTGCCGCGCTTCCTGGCGCGGCTCGCCGACTGCGAGGCCGCCGACTTCATGAGCGTGGCCCGCGACCTGGCGCTGATACCGCGGCTGCGGCTACCGGTGCTGATGACCCTGCGCGAGGCCGCCCCGGAGAGCCCCATCGGCCGGCGCCTGGCCGCCCTCACTCGCTGACAGGCTGCAAGGATTCCCATGAGCATGAAAGAACTGCCCTACACCCCCAAGGCGGTGATCGGCCGCCGCGAGATGGTGCAGCTGCCGGAGATGCGCGTGACCCTGTGCGCCAAGGCCGATACCGGCGCCCGAACCTCGGCGCTGCACGCCGAGGACATCGAGTCCTTCGAGGAGGACGGTCACCTCTGGGTCAGCTTCACCACCCGCAGCGGCGGACCCGACACGCCGCCCCACGTGTTTCGCATGCACCTGCATGACCGGCGCAAGGTGCGCAGCTCCAACGGCCAGGAGGAGTGGCGCTACGTCATCCGCACCTCAATGCGCCTGGGCGAGCTGGAGTTCCCCGTGGAGCTGAGCCTGACCGACCGCCGCAACATGCGCCACCCCATGCTGCTGGGCCGCCGCGCCCTGCGCCGCCTGCTGGTGGCGCCCGGCGTCGCCTTCCTCCACGGCGAACCCTGACCTCCATCGGCCCCCGGAGCCTTCGATGCATATCGCGCTGCTGTCTCGCAATCGCAACCTCTACTCCACCCGCCGGCTGGTGGAGGCCGCCGAACAGCGCGGCCATACCGCTCGGGTGGTCGATACCCTGCGCTGCTACATGAGCATCGCTTCCCATCACCCCTCGATCCATCTCAAGGGGGAGGAGCTCGAGCCCTTCGACGCGGTCATCCCGCGCATCGGCGCCTCGGTGACCTTCTACGGCTGCGCGGTGCTGCGCCAGTTCGAGATGATGGGTACCTATGTGCTCAACGACAATGTGTCCATCACGCGCTCGCGGGACAAGCTGCGCTCGCTGCAGCTGCTCTCCCGCAAGGGGCTGGGGCTGCCGATCACCGGCTTCGCCCACTCGCCCGACGACATTCCCGACCTGATCACCATGGTCAAGGGCGCGCCGCTGGTCATCAAGCTGCTGGAGGGCACCCAGGGCATCGGCGTGGTACTGGCCGAGACCAACCAGGCCGCCGAGAGCGTGATCCAGGCCTTCATGGGCATGAAGGCCAATATCATGGTGCAGGAGTACATCAAGGAGGCCCGGGGCGCCGATATCCGCTGCTTCGTGATCGGCGACAAGGTGGTCGCCTCCATGAAGCGCCAGGCCGCCGAGGGCGAGTTCCGCTCCAACCTGCACCGCGGCGGCACCGCCAGCGTGATCCGCATCACCCCGGAGGAGCGCTCCACGGCGATTCGCGCGGCCAAGGCCATGGGCCTGCGGGTGGCGGGCGTCGATCTGCTGCGCTCCAACCACGGGCCGGTGATCATGGAGGTCAACTCCTCCCCCGGCCTGCAGGGCATCGAGACCGCCACCGGCAAGGATATCGCCGGGCTGATCATCGAGCATATCGAGAAGAATGCCGCGCCCAGCCGCAAGGTGCCGCCTAAACCCAAGGGGTAATTGCCAGGATGGCGCCGGCCAGGCCCAATGGCGGCAGATTTATTCCTCTCCGGGGGTAGCAAAACAGTGTTTCCCCGGCCACAATCTGCGTCACCGGAGGAGGTGACCGCTCATGTTTCTCGATAATCGCCAGGTGGCGATGGACAGCGCCCTGGAGGCGCTGGCCGACAGCATCGACTATTTCCAGGACAACCTGGAGCGCCTGCGCCCGGCCCTGCGTGACACCCTGAAGCCACACTATGAGGCCAGGAGCCGGTTGATGCGCGAGCTTCAGGAGCTGTCCCGCCAGCATCTCAACATGCTGCCCCGCGACGCCGACGTCGAGCGCGACGATTACATGTGGCTGTGGAGCCGACTGAAGAGCTTTGTCGGCAACGAGAGCCAGGTGGTGATCGGCGAACTGCTCGAGCAGGAGCGGGTGCTGATGCAGGCCCTCTCGACCCTCTACACCCACCCCCTGCCCGACGCCATCGAACCGGTGATCGAGGCGTGCTGGAAGGGCTGCCGAGCCCTGATCCGCGAGCTCTACGCCCTGCAGAAGCAGCGCCAGCGGCGGTGAGTCACTCGCCCGCCGTCCGCTCGCTCTCCGTTCCCTCGCCTGCCGCAGGACCGCCTGCCGCAGGACCGCCTGCCGCAGGAAACAGCCAGGCCTCCCAGGCGCGCGGGGCGATCTCCAGCGGCTCCAGGGGGCCCAGGAAGTGCGGCTCGCGCCCCCACAGGTAGAGATCTCCCAGGGTAGCCACCCGCGCCACCCACTCCCTCGCCTGCAGGCGCCACTCGCCGCTCACCTGACGCGATGGTGCCGGCACCGCACAGCCGGTGGCCTCCAGCCCCAGGGCGTCGGCGATAAACAGCGCGCGGGGCAGGTGCCAGGCCTGGGTGACCAGCAGCGCCTGCTCCACGCCGAAGACGTCGCGGGCCCGGGACAGGGTATCGAAGGTGCTGAAGCCGGCGTAGTCGAGGGTCATGTCGCTGTCGGCGACCCGGCGCCCCCGAAGATCGCGCCACATGGTGATAGGCTCGTTGTAGAAGCGGGTGCGGTTATCCCCGGAGAGCAGCAGATGGTCGACGCGCCCCAGACGCAGCAGCCGCGCCGAGGCGCTCATGCGGGCATCGAAGTAGGGATTGCGCACGCCGCTGCGGGTCCAGTGGGAGGTGCCGAAGACAATGCCGACCCGCTCCCCGTGACAGAGCGGAAGGCGATGCTCGATACGCGAATGAGTCTGCCCCAGCACCCAGAGATTGGCCCCCACGAACAGCAGGGCCACCACCAGCGTGGAGGCCCCGAGGATCATCAGCAGGCGTCGCCCGACTCTCCCTACCGCCTGCTTCATGGCCGCTCTCCCGACTAGAACATACCCAGTTCGAGCTTGGCCTCGTCGCTCAGCATCTCGCGGCTCCAGGGCGGATCGAAGACGATCTCGGTATGCACCTTGCTGATCTGCGGGGCACCGAGAATCTTGTTGCGGGCGTCGGCGGCGATCACGTCACCCATGCCGCAGCCCGGGGCGGTAAGCGTCATGCGAATGGTGACGATGCGCTCGCCGGTGATCAGCCGCTCGATGCGACAGCCATAGACCAGTCCCAGGTCGACGATATTGACCGGGATCTCCGGGTCGAAGCAGGTACGCAGCTGGTCCCAGACGAACTGCTCGATCTCTTCCTCGGAGGCGTCCTCCGGAAGGGTCGGCCGCGGCAGCGCCTCGAGCCCCAGGGCATCGAGGTTGGCCCCCTCGATCAGGTAGAGCCGCCCCTCGAAGCCGACGCTCACCGTGCTGCCCTTGGCCTGCATCACGCTGACAATACTGTCCTCGGCCAGGGTCACGCTCTTGCCGAAGGGGATGGAGATCGCCTCCACGTCCCGCTGCAGCGGCAGGGTCTGCCCCTTCTCGAGGCTGGCTATCTGCTCGATATCGCTCATGGGCGTCCTTATCTCACCATGCCGATGACGCGCTCGAGCGCCTCGGCAAAGGTGTCGATCTCATCCAGGGTGTTATAGGCGGCAAAGGAGGCCCGACAGGTGGCATCCACGCCGAACTGCGCCAGCAGCGGCTGGGCGCAGTGATGGCCGGTGCGGATCGCCACGCCGAGCTGGTCGATCAGCAGGCCGATATCCTGAGCGTGAGCTCCATCCACCACGAACGACAGCACGCCCGCCTTGCCCGGCGCCGTGCCCAGGATGCGCAGGCCGTCGATGCGCGACACCGCCGCGGTGGCGCGCTCGAGCAGGCGCTGCTCCCAGGCGCCGATGGCGGCCAGGCCCACGCCGGTCGTCCAGCGCAGCGCCTCGCCCAGGGCGATCACCTCGGCGATGGCCGGGGTGCCGGCCTCGAACTTGTGAGGAATCTCGGCGAAGGTGGTGCCCGCCTCGAAGGAGACGGTGCTGATCATCTCGCCACCGCCCTGCCAGGGCGGCATCGCCTCGAGCAGCGCCGCCTTGCCGTAGAGCACGCCGACGCCGGTGGGACCGTAGACCTTGTGGCCGGAGAAGGCGTAGAAGTCGGCATCGATGTCGCGCACGTCGACTTCCTGATGCGGCGTGGCCTGGGCACCGTCGACCAGAATCAGTGCCTCGTGGGCATGGGCCAGGGCCGCCATCTCCTTGACCGGGTTGACGGTGCCGAAGGCATTGGAGACGTGGTTGACCGCCACCAGCCGGGTACGCTCGCCGAGCAGCGCCCGATAGGCGTCGAGATCCAGCACGCCGCGCTCGTCCACCGGGATCACCTTGATGGTGAAACCGAGTTCGCGGGCCAGCAGCTGCCAGGGCACGATATTGGAGTGATGCTCCAGACGCGAAATCAGTACCTCGTCGCCCGCCCCGAGGTTGGCGCGGCCCCAGGCGTTGGCCACCAGGTTGATCGCCTCGGTGGTGCCGCGAGTGAAGATGATCTCGCGACCCTCGGCGGCGTTCAAGAAGCCGCGCACCGTCTCCCGGGTACCCTCAAAGGCCGCCGTGGCCTCATCGGCCAGGGTATGCAGCCCGCGGTGGATATTGGCATTGTAGCGCCCGTAGTAGTCATCGAACGCCTCGATCACCCGGCGCGGGGTCTGGCTGGTGGCCGCATTGTCGAGATAGACCAGCGGCCGGCCATGCACCTGGCGGGAGAGGATCGGGAACTCCGCACGGATCGACGCCACATCCAGGGTCGGGACGTCGGCACCGCGGATAGCCAGTTCGTTCATGGCGTACTCCTCTGCAAGGGCGCGTTCACTCATCGCCCAGGGCCACGGCGGCTTCCACCAGCCCGGCCAGATTGAAGCGCTCCGGCAGCTTGCCGGCTACCGCCAGCTCCACGCGCTCGGCGATGGCATCGAGGGTGACCTCCTCGAGCACCTCCCCGGCGAAGGCCAGGGTCAGCAGGCCGCGGGCGGTCTGGCGGTCGATACCCCGGGTGCGCAGGGCGAAGATAGCCTCTTCGTTGAGCTGACCGGTGGTGGAGCCATGGGAGCACTTGACGTCGTCGGCATAGATCTCGAGCTCGGGCTTGGCATCGATCTGGGCGCGATCGGAGAGCAGCAGGTTGGCGTTGCTCTGGTAGCCCTCGATCTTCTGGCTGTCGGGCCTGACCATTATCTTGCCGTTGAAGACACCATGGGCGCGGTCGTCGAGAATGCCCTTGTAGTTCTCGTTGGAGTAGGTGTGCGGCGCGTTGTGGTTGGCCAGGGTGTGGCTGTCCACGTGCTGGCGACCCTGACCGTAGAAGAGCCCGTAGAAGTTGGCGGTGGCGCCCTGGCCGTTGAGCTCGCTGACCAGGTCGGTGCGGACCAGACCGCCCCCCAGATTCAGGTTGAACGAGGTGTAGGTGCTGTCGCGCCCCTGCTCCACATGGATGCTGGCCACGTGCAGGTCCGCCAGCGGCGCTTCCTGCAGCTTGTAGTGGGTCAGGATCGCACCGCGGTCGAGCATGACCTCCGCCACCAGGTTGGTGAAGTTGGCCGCCGACTCCTCGCCGACATGATGCTCGATCACGGTGGCCTGGCTGCGCCCGGCGGCCTCGATCAGGATGCGCGGGTGGCTCATGACCGGCTGCTCGCCGGCCCGGGAGAGGAACTGCAGCACGATCGGCTTCTCCACCACGCTGCCCGGCGCCAGGCGCAGCACGGCACCCTCTTCCGTGAAGGCGGTGTTGAGTGCCGAGAACGGAGAGAACTCCACGCCGGTGAGCCGGCCCAGGGGGCCGCCCACCGCCTCATGGTTCTCCTCGAGCGCCCGGGAGAGCGGCAGCAGCGCCACCCCGGCCGGCAGGCCCTCGAGCTGCGAGAGCGCCGCCGAGAAGACGCCATCGACGAAGGTCAGCCGGTGGGCATCGATGGGCAGCGTCAGCGTCGCGGCAGCGGCCGGGGAGAAGTCGGCGCCGGCGGGCAGCGCGAAGTCGCCCCGGGCAATCGCACGCACGTCGGTGTACTTCCAGGCCTCGTCGCGGCGGGTCGGGAAGCCCAGCGCCTCGAAGCGCGCCGCGCCGGCCTGGCGCCGGGCGGCGATCCAGGTCGGCTCGGGCCCGCGCTGGGCGTTACGCTCGGCCAGGCGGTCGAGAAAGGTCTGAACGTCGCTCATGCCGCGGACTCCTCCTGTACCCAGTCGTAACCCTGTGCCTCGAGTTTCTTGGCCAGCTCGGCATCGCCGCTCTTGACGATGCGGCCGTCGACCAGCACGTGCACGCGGTCCGGCACGATGTAGTCGAGCAGGCGCTGATAGTGAGTCACCAGCAGGATGCCGCGATCCTCGGCGCGCAGGCTGTTGACGCCGTCGGCCACCACCCGCATGGCGTCGATATCCAGGCCGGAATCGATCTCGTCGAGCATGGCGAGTCGCGGCTGCAGCACCAGCATCTGCAGGATCTCGTTGCGCTTCTTCTCACCGCCGGAGAAGCCCTCGTTGACGGAGCGCTGCAGGAAGCTGGCATCCATCTTCATCTCGGCGATTCTCGCCTTGATCAGCTTCATGAACTCCGGCGCCGGGATCTCCTCCTGACCATTGGCGGCGCGCTTGGCGTTGAGGGCCGCCTTGAGCAGGTAGATGTTCTTCACCCCCGGGATCTCCACCGGGTACTGGAAGCCGAGCAGCATGCCGGCCAGGGCCCGCTCCTCGACCTCCATCTCCAGCACGTCCCGGCCTTCGAAGGTGATCGACCCCGCGGTGACCTCGTAGCCCTCCTTGCCGGCGACCACCGCCGAGAGGGTCGACTTGCCGGCCCCGTTGGGCCCCATGATGGCGTGGACCTCACCGGCGTTGATGGTCAGGGTAAGGCCCTTGAGGATTTCCTTGCCCTCGACCGTGACGTGCAGATCCTTGACTTCGAGCATCGTGACTACCTTTTCAATTCTGGCGAGCCGCCCGAGCGACTCGGAAAATGGATTCGTTGACCGGCGCCCCGGGCGCGGGGCGGACCGACGCCTTACCCCACCGCGCCCTCGAGGGTGACGCTGAGCAGCGCCTCGGCCTCGACCGCGAACTCCATGGGCAGCTCCTGGAAGACGTCCTTGCAGAAGCCGTTGACGATCATGCTCACCGCATCCTCCTCGGAGATGCCCCGGCTCTGGCAGTAGAAGAGCTGGTCCTCGCCGATCTTGGAGGTAGTGGCCTCATGCTCGACGGTGGCGGTGCTGTTGCCGATCTCCTG
>LFCJ01002595.1_pt1 | contig 13071 bp, 17 predicted proteins | sample 643141 | NCBI WGS metagenome assembly LFCJ01 (sample SAMN03766243, study PRJNA286221) | soda lake metagenome | biome: soda lake; feature: Kulunda steppe; material: water; isolation source: sample B1-Br-g2 brine of Lake Bitter-1 | place: Russia: Kulunda steppe | collected 2010-07 | reverse complement strand
GGCCTGCCCGCGGGCCAACCGGTAGCCCAAGCCTGAGCTGTCCTCGTAGCCTTGGGGGCGACCTCTTAGCTAGTTGGCTTTTCTGGCAGTTCTCCTATTCCTAGCGGTTTTCAGCTCTTCTGCCTTGCCTGCCTTAAGGACATTGCTGTGTCCGCTCGCGTCTTGTAACAAACAAACTAACAAACAAACAACCTGCAAGCATCTCTCATTCTGTCATCCAATGTTTGAGAGTTTGCCAGGGGTGACTGCATCAATATCTGTCTCCAGGCATGGGTTACAGCACGCATGTGTTTTGCAAGGTGATTGAACAATTCTCAGTTTGCTATTATTGTCTATCATATTAGGCTGACAGTGACTCCAATTTGCGCGGCTGAAATTTGAAAGACTAACTTGCTTAGTCCAATTCTTGATTCAGCTTTCCCTGAGCTACACTCCTCATAATACGTCATCAATCTCTTTGGCAAGACTGGTATTGTCAGTATTTAACACTTGTCTTGAAAAGCAGCTTGTCATGAAGAAAGTCCTAACTGTGATGACGCTTCCAAACGGATCACTCCCAACCCCAGAAGCGCTCCCGAGTCTAAACAACCAACCCCTTGCATGTAAGCTTCTAGTTCTAAATTAAACTATCTAAAAGCCTAAAGATCTGTCGTCGTACCTGCTTCTCCAGCTCATTGTAATTCAAACTCCTCACGCAGCAAGACATTGCTAATGACATGCATAACCCAACTGTTGTAACTCTTATCTTTCTCTACAACATTTGCCTTGCCACCTTTGTCACTTTCCACTTGGAGTACGCCGTTGGAATTCTTCCTTGTTGTAAGAGTCCTGCATGCATTGGTGTGTGTGTGTGTGTGTGTGTGAGTGTGTGTGTGTGTGTGTGTGTGAGGGGTTGCAATGACATCCAGACTGGTAAGCTTGCCTGTGATGGTTGACTGGCAAGCACCTGCTGTGGTACTCTTTTAAAAGCGTTTTGGCTGTTTTGGCCCGTATTTAAACAACTTGGGGATACAAGCTCTATGTTTTACAAACACAAGTGGCAAAGCTTTTCAAACAACTTTTTATGTAGCATTGAATTGCAAGTAAGCCTTTGTTTCTTCTGCAAGGTTGTTTGATTTGAACAAGTTTTGGTAGTTGACAAAAGTCAAATACATTTTGAGAACAACAGTGGGTCACATAGAATGTTTGTGAAGTGATATCACAAACATGCATTGGAAAGTGAGTAGAATGTTAGGCTCTGGGACAGCTGATCAAATTTTGTAGTCAATCACTTATGTTTGGCTAAACATGCTATTTACGTTTCATTACAAGGATAGGACAGGGGAGATGCTAGATCAATCTGCATATTATCATGGACGTTCTTCTTGATTAGGATGTACATTAATAAAGTGCTAAATATCAAAGCTCCTGACCTTGATTGTGAGAAAGCAGGCAGCCCTGAGAAAGCAGGGTTTGCTTTTTAGTGTCCTGCACTTCCGCTAGTACAGACTTAACAGTCCATACCTTCCGTTCGCTGTTGTAAAGGATGTCTCTGTGTTGCTAATGTCTTCATGTCTTACTTTATCCTCAGGAAGAACTGTAGTACGGTGATCAACAGCCGCAGTGATCTTGCATGAGGAAATGTACTTTGGCCATAAAAAGATGTGTCACCAATTTTTGAGCTGAATGCCCTGATGTTACCATTATCCTTGGCAGGTTCGTCCAGCATAACCTCTCCCAAAATAAAAAATAATTTGGTACGCTCACCATGATACTTCAAAACGTCTGCCAGCTTTCTGACATTGTCATCCTCGAGTAATGTATCCACAGACTCAAGCCCCATTTCTTCAGCCAGATCCTCAAATGCCGCGTCAACTGGAAGCGTGAGGTGAGGCATTGTCAACTTTCAGATTAGCATTCAAAGATCAGGCTAGACTTGCAGCAAGCTCTTCAAGGCTAAAAATGACTCCAAGAGATCAAGTTTTCTTCTATGCGTTTCAGTTTGTGCCTGCAACTAAACAGTCTTGCAGATTTAAGGGAGGCATGCAAATGCTTCAAGGCAAGCAGCAGCTATTCAGAGCAACCTTGTTAGGATGTAAGGAGGAAGGCAGCGTGAAACTTGTGTCAAACACGTTGCTGGCATTCATCAGGCTTGCCATCTCATGCAAGTCATGGACATACAGTTGTGGACACACCTGGCGCAAAGACGGTTGCATCAGAAATGACCTGTGAGGCACCTGCAAGCATCGCAACACTTCAGAGCTTCTGTTCAAGAAATCAAAACTGCAGCATTTAAATTTTTTTGAACTTCATGACAGTCTGAAGTTGACCTGATTGCGAGCAACCAACAAGGATGCGAGGAAGACAATGTTTTCAGGTGGTTATGGCGTTGCAACTGCTTTTTGGGTGATTGCACAAGCTTGCCTGCAAACTGCAAGCAAAGCAGCACCGCTTTAAGGCTTACACTATTGAGAGAAAAGAGTACAGACCCCACAAAGTTCCTGCCAGCTTCACCAAGCTTTTCAGCTGCACCAAAACTCACCTGTCTTTTGCAGGAGCTTTTCCATCACGGAAGTCTTGGTTACGGAATCGTAGAAATCTTCATAATTGTCATAACCTTTTGGCAGCATCACAGCATCTATCACATGAACAATGTTGTCCCCTTCCATGTTTCTGCACGAATACAAGGATCATGGAATACCTGTCACAAGCTTGTTATCATGGTATCCACAAAGAAATATGAAGATGCAGGGTTGCCATCAAGGGCTGCAACTTCCCAAACTCAGTATGATACAGCGTCACGTACGCAATTTAGTGAGGCAATCTACGGGAAATGTAGAGAATCAGTTTTGTGTAATGAGCTGGCTCCCTGGGGAACACTCCTGGTTGATGAATTGACCAATCCCCAAACCAGCCCGAGACAGTGCTTGGCAGCGGGTAGTTGTTGGTGATCGGGTGACCAGTCACACACATCCCCGTATATCAGCTGTTGACCAGGCAAATTCCAAGGCCTGACTTGCAGGCTTGTACACTTTTAATATGATAGCCACACGCACATGTTTGGTCGCAACACACTGCCTTCACTTCTTGCGCCAGCGCCGCGGAGGAGCACGTCATTTTCTGATCTGTGAGGCACAACATAAACAAACAGCAGTGCTTATTATGTGCACGCCTTACAACATGTGTGTAAACATGCCTGCACGGACAAAGCAGCTGCCACTTAACGTTGCCAGCAAGAAGGGAAGAGCGTGCTAATGCATGCTAGGAAGCACTGCTCCACACAGCCACCTTTTCAAGATCGTCAGGGGCTCTGAAATGGCTGTGTTGGCAGAAATTTCCTCTCCTTCTGTCAGTGCCTCGATCACAAGTGAGTTGTCAGGGATCACTGCATTCATGGGATCGCAAAAGCATGTGTTCCTTTGCAGTGCATTAGCACTGAGTGTAAATGGCAAGAGGTCAAGTAAATCCACCAGTCCCACATGCTTACTGTGGTACTTCAAAATATGAAATTCAGAGTCCCGGATAATAGGATCAGCATCAAATAAATCCTGCACGTCATCCAGGTTGAGGATGTCCGCGAGCTCTTGGAAAGCCTGAAGCGCAGACATTACAGGCATGCAGGTTGCCTCACACATAAAAGCACTTGTAATAGAGCTTGAGTGCATCTATCAATATGAAGCTCTAAAATGCAGAAATTCGTCGGGCTTGGATGTGGCAGCAAAGATCGGTCTGCAGCCATGTGGCAGACAGATCTCTACAGATCGTACCCAATCTTTGATCTTTGCAAGCCATGGCCACTGGATCCTCCACAATCACTCACAGTGTCTGTAGGCAAGAAAAGTGTGCTGTTGGTAATGCCATCACCGGTCTCATCTGCCAGCTCTTGGAGCCAGGAGACGGCCAACCCGATGGAAACCTTATACCTGCAGTGCAAACAAGCGCGCAAGCATGCCCATTCACCTATATTGGTGTTAAACAACTTAAAGTAAAGCATAATGATCCCAGGACCCACCCTTCCTCCCCCTCATTCTCCACTGCCCCTTCAGCTCCAAACCCAAGGGCACCTAGAGCCAAAAGGCACAGGGGCTTCAGTAGCTTCATAATCAAGAAAAATTTTTTGGTGTGTGTTTCGCCGAGCGCTTTCATTCTCCCGTTCGTTGCTGAGGGTTATTGACGGGCATTACACGATCCACTGGCAGGGCGCTTTCATCCATACATTTTTTTCTCACCAGCTTGATGGGGAAGACGCTGAAAAGGCAGAAGAAAAAGGCTGAGACTGCCCTGCAGACGAGGCCAATCTCAAGGGATGTTCCTGTTTTGGGAAGCAGCAAAAGACGCAGGAGAAAGGGGCCAGACACTGTGGCTAGATCGAGCTGCACAAACAGAGTATCAAGCGCGCTCTCAGCTGGCAGATGGGATGAGGCAGTGCAGGTGTGCAACCTGCGTTGATGGAGCTCCTGTCTCTTTTATACGTTATAAACTTGAATGCTTGCTGTTCATGATCATAGCGCTTTCAGACCAGGCGCCACAAAAAGGTGTTGCAGGCATATGTGCCGCGAAATCTGAGCCTGCTGACTAGGACCTCTCCCTGTTACATCCCATTCCAAGCTTCAAGAGCATGCATTCTGGCAACCATTCTGGAGGGATTCTAGCCCGCCTGCCACAAAGATGCCCATTCATGCATCTGCATGAACATCCCTGGACCCCTGGCAGGCCTTGGAAGCCATGCGCCGCGCAGGAGAGGTGCCCAAGCTAGGCGCTGTCCAGCGTTGGGTCCGTCTGGCAGGTGTGTGCAGGCACCGACACTGTGTGGATGCATGTCGTGTGCACTGTTCACGTCCATCCCGCCAAACTATGGGCGGCCAAATTGTGCAGCAGTGCCATACACCTGTGCTAGGTTGTAACCCGCGCCTGAGTTAGTACAATGGAAGCGCAGGCTTGTCAAGTGTGCCTGCTAATGGAGGCAGCGGTTGCCCCCTCGCGCCTTTGCGTGCCTGTGTGCATGCCTGTGTGTGCGTGTTCGTGTATCCGCGCGCGCATGTGTGTGCGTATGTGAGTGGATGAATTGCGACAATAATTATGGATGAACTGCGATGGCAAGCGTGTGGATGAGTTGCAACGGTTAGGGTTGGTGTGCCCGTATGTGTGTGCGTACATGGGTGCGTACATGTCTGTGTGTGTGTGTGTGCGCATGCGAACATGTGTGTGTTTGTGCGTGCGTGCGTACATGCATGCGCCTCATTGTGCTGGGCGCCACCGAAGCGAACGGCCGCCCTTGCAACAGAAGCCGCGCAGAGCTTGAATGAGCCTTGCACAGTCTGCAGACTGCAGCGCACCCAAAATGGCTTCCCCTCTGGTGCCCGCGTCCCAAGGGCTTCCCCTCTGGTGCCCACATCCAAGTGTCCTACGGTACTTCGGGGTGTGCAGCGTGACTCGCCCCAGCGCTTTGTCCCTGAGGGCCCTTTTAGCCCAAGGTGCCCTTGCATCACATATATATTTACTTGTATAGACATGTGCATGCTGCGTTGCGTCCTGCAGACATGGTCGGCGACCCAGTGGAGGTCGCCCGCCTTCTGGCGGCCATCCTGAGATCCGTTCCTGGCGGGGGCCCGATTGCCCTAAGCGACCCCACTGCCGCCAGGTTCGTGCATGCCTGCCTCCCGCCCTGGCTGCCCCTCCCTCACTGCTGTCATTTGTTTGTGCGCGACCCTGGCCCCTGCCTCAGTTGCACGTGCGCTTGTGTGGCGCTGGTGGAGGGTCCTCCGCTGCTGCTCTCCACCAGCAGAGTCCCTGTCCCCGTCCCCAATAGCCCTGGGCACAAAAAGACATTGATCTGGGAATCTTTCCTGACTTCTTATCATAATCGGCACATTCCAGCTCACCCTAGCTTCCTGGTCCTCCCACCGCCCTTAGGCGGCCATCCCTGCCTCAAAACCATCCTGCCCCTTCACATGCCCTTGCAACCCCTGCGGTTCATCCCAGCCTCATGAGCGACCCTCTCAACAGCGCGCCTTACCTTCCACAGCGCCGTGTTCTTCATCATGGCTACCTTCATCGTGACACAAGAACACACGTATGCACGCATGCACACATGCGCACGCACACACACGCGCGTACACAAATACGCATGGACACACACATACGGTATTAAACCCGGTGCAGCCCCACCTGCTGGCCTCTGCTTCGCGCTCGTCCACGGGAAAGTCCACCTTGTGTGAATGCCCAACCTTTTGTGCAAAGGTTTGTGCAAAGTCCGCCTTGTGCAAAAGCCCAACCTTCTGGTGTTACCCTCTGCAGGTGCGCGAGTGGCAGGGCAGGCAGCGGCGGCATCAGGCACTACCTCCCCTGGCGTCCCCCAATGACGCAGCAGCAGCAAGTATGGGGGCAGCTGCAGCAGCAGCCGGTTGCGCAGATTGTTCCAGCTGGGCAGGCTCCAGCTGCAGTGGCAGACGCGGTGCAGCCGGCAGGCACTGCAGCAGCAGTAGGAGCAGGTGCTGTTGCAGGTCAAGGGGCCGTAAGAGCAGCGCCTGGAGTGGCAGCTGGTGAAGCGGCCCCATGCACCGCGAGCGCGCTGAGCTACAGCCTGGTCGAGCAGGACAGCAGCATGCAGCCGGCCAAGCGGCCACCGCATTTCCAGGAGCTCAAGATCTATGCGCTGGCGCCGCACACCATTCGCTTTGGGCCTGACCCCACGGTGCGCACAAGCGCGTACGCCAGCTCTGCATTGCACGGCACAGCACTGTACTGCCCTAGACTGCACTGCAGCGCTGCACTGCCTGTGCACTGCGTTGCACTGCACTGTACTGCCCTGGACTGCGCTGGAGCGCTGCACGGCATGGCACGGCACGGCACTGCATGGCACGGCATGGTACAGCGCTGCGCGGCACGGCACAGCTCGGCATGGTACAGCGCTGCACGGCGCGGCACTGCACGGCATGGCACGGCAATGTGCAGAGGGTCCGCCCTGCTCTGCAGCACAGGGCTCTGAAGGCCAGGACTTTGTGCCACAAGCTGTGTCTGGTTTCTGGCGGACGCAGCTGGGCAGGGCCAGTGCAAGGGCTGCTGAAAGCTGCCTCCTGCACAATTCCTGTGTGATAAGAGCACATTCTCCAAGACAACACATTGTCTGCACCCCTATCGTACGCTTCAGGCAAGCTTCACAATGCCCACATGCAAATTATTTCCTTACATGATCAGATGCAATGCCTAGCCAGCCTGCATGTGACTGATGGAATACGAGCTGGCGCTGTCTGTGGCGGGGCGCTGGTTGTACAACGCACGGCTCCTTTGTCCCGGGGGCCTTTGTGCAGGCAGGCCTGCTGCTCCTTGCTCCCTTGAAGGCGGCGTGTGCTTCCTGTGGCGGGTGCAGGTTGTGCGGCACGAGGTGCCGTTTGTCCCGGGGGCCTTTGTGCGGGCAGGCCTGCTGCTCCTTGCTCCCTTGAAGGCGGCGTGTGCTTCCTGTGGCGGGTGCAGGTTGTGTGGCACGAGGTGCCGTTTGTCCCGGGGGCATTTGTGCTGGCAGGCCTGCTGCTCCTTGCTCCCTTGAAGGCGGCGTGTGCTTCCTGTGGCGGGTGCAGGTTGTGCGGCACGAGGTGCCGTTTGTCCCGGGGGCATTTGTGCTGGCAGGCCTGCTGTCCCCTGAGGAGTGCCGACAGATTATCACTGCCACCGAGACCATTGGGTACAGGTGCGCATTTGGACCGAGACCATTGGGTACAGGTGCGCATTTAAACCGAGACCATTGGGTACAGGTGCGCATTTAAACCGAGACCATTGGGTACAGGTGCGCATTTGGATGCACTTGTATGCTACGCTGTGCGGCGAGGCGTGTGTGCACATGCACAGGTGCGCATTTGGATGCACTTGTATGCTACGCTGTGCGGCGAGGCGAGTGTGCACATGCACAGGTGCGCATTTGGATGCACTTGTATGCTACGCTGTGCGGCGAGGCGTGTGTGCACATGCACAGGTGCGCATTTGGATGCACTTGTATGTTACGCTGTGCGGCGAGGCGTGTGTGCACATGCACAGGTGCGCATTTGGATGCACTTGTATGCTACGCTGTGCGGCGAGGCGTGTGTGCACATGCACAGGTGCGCGTTTGGATGCACTTGTATGCTACGCTGTGCGGCGAGGCGAGGCGTGCGTGCACATGCACAGGTGTGCTGTGAGGTGGCCATGCTTGTTGCCCCGCAGGCACATGCTCTGTTTGTGATGGGCAGCCTGCAGCTGCTGCTGCTGCATCAGCAGTTCAAATCAGCTAGATTGAATGCTCATCAGTATTGCTGATCCATGAGCGGCCATGCTCACAACCTGCACAAAACCCAGGTCAGTGCGGACTTGCAGCACAGATTCCTCTCCGCTCAGGTTCCAGACTCTGAAACATCGGATGCTAACAAAGGACCAGTTCCCAAATTTACGCCTTGTGAATGTGCCGTCAGCGTTTGAGGGCAGGCTCCCTTCTGGATCCCGGCTCGTGGGGCTTGCCAACGGGCTATCTGACCTACTTGCCGTGTGTTGGGCCCGGCTTACCAACTTGCTAGCTTTGGATTGGGGCCGGCGCAGTGATTCGCTTGCTGCTGGTGCACAAACCTGCTGTGTACAGCTGGGATGTGGACTACACGTTCAACCCCTCGAGTTTGGCAAACCTAGACAAGGAAGACGATGAGGGCGAGGAGGCGGCGCTCCAGCAGCAGGCGGAGGTGCTCGCCGGTGGCATGAGGGTGCATCCCTCTGCAGATCAGGCGCACAGCATGCAGGTGCACGATAGGTGCCCGCGGGCAGCAGGAATGGACTGCCAAGCCACGGATGCGGTCCCTGGCCTGCGGCAAGGACAGGGGGTTGGGCTTGTACAGCAGCAGGCCCCCAAGATCACAAGTGGCGCTCATGGTCAAGTCGAGGATGAGGCAAGGCCGCAGGAGCAGCAGCATCAGGAGCGGCAGCCTCGGCAGAGCGGCCGCCGACACCAACAGCAGGGCGAATGCTGCAGCGGGCAAGGCGAGCGGGCAGGGGAGGCGTCACACCAGCAGCACAGCGGCGAGGGGCAAGGCTGTGAGGGGCGGTGCCCCCCCCAGGGGCATGGTGAGCAAAACGGATTTTTTGAGATGTTAGCTGAGCAGGGCCCAAGTGGGGTGGAGCATGAGCAGCGTGCAGGTGAGAAGCGCGGCTTGAGCGGGCTGCCGGTGGGCCAGCACAGCAGGCAGGGGGGGCCAGGCAGTTGGGAGGGGAGGAAGAAGGAAAAGAAAAAGAGGAAGAAGGAGCAGCAGCAGCAGCAGCAGCAGCCTCATCCGCTGCTCAGTGCAGCACGCACAGCTGCAGGAGGGGACAGAGCGGGTGGGTGTCTCGACGCTGGCGGAGGCCGTGCACGGGGGCATTTGTGGTTCTTGTGTCATATGCTCATCGCTCCATCCCTGTTCCATCAGGCAGGCAGTCCGCAGCCGCAGCAAACAAGCCTGTGTGCCAAACCACCTGGCTGGCTGTTGCTATAGTTCTCTAGCTGCGTGCCACACATCGCATGACTCCCATCTTCCCAACACCTTCATGTGCTCTTTCTGCTGAACTTGGAGCGCACATGAAAGTGCAAATGCTGGATGTTGAGTGGGGAGACAGAGGCTTGTGGGTGCATCCGCTCTTTTGCAGGACCGGAGTGAACGGGGCTGAAACTTTCAGTGAAAGGCATGTTACTCGGGTTCCTCAAGCACACCAATTACAGATAAGCTGTGGCATTACTTAGTCTGGAAGTTGCTGTTATTATTAACTGCCTGGCTCTGCTGGGTCTGGCGGTGTTCTCCTCCAACCATGACAGGGCCGCGGGCTAGTGCCATACACCCAATGTGTATGACCACAGACAGATGTGCTGCATCATGGACGCACAGGCAGCATCATGGACGCACAGGCAGCATCATGGACGCACAGGCAGCATCATGGACGCACAGGCAGCACTATGGACGCATGGCCAGTGTCATGGACGCATGGCCAGCATCATGGACGCATGGCCTGCACCATGGGCACCAGGGCACCTCGACCCTCTGAACACATGTGCACCTTCCCACGGGCATAGCACTCGACCATTCACTGCGGGAATTGGCCAGCCTCACCCAGCCATTCACTGCAGGGAGTGGCCAGCCTCACCCGGCCATTCACTGCAGCAAGCAGGTGACGACATGCTGGCAGGACCGCTGCTACGCCAGTCGACACCCCCACACCAGGCCCACATCTTGCAAGCAGTTTTTTGGTGTGGCCACACGCGGGCAGTCACCCGCGCACGCTCTCGTCCTTTTGTGCTGGTGTGAGGACCGGTGGATACTACTGATGTATGATGTCTCTGTATGATGCTGTATGGCCCTTCTTGTGCAGCTGGGTGTGTGCTGCTGGCAGATGACAGCTTACTGGGGCCAATTGTGCGGCGCGCTTCTGCTCTCATGCCACAGGTGCGCCGACTTGTGTGCAAATTGGACTGTGCACAATTGGTTGATGTGCAAGTGTGCGCATTCCTACAAAAATTGTGAGCTCACGGCATATCTCCTGGCATAGGCAATCCTGCAGGTGCACACCCAAAAAGGCACGAGTTCAAGGTTACATGAACACAGGAATGTGTGTGGGGGGGTGCATGCTTGGAGCTTTGCAAGCACAGCATGTGCACACCAAAATGCCCACAAAGCATGCGTCCCTAAGGCTCACGCATTGCCTACACCATCCTCCACCAGCAGCTACCCTCACACATGCAGCATGTGGCAGGTGCTGCATCCCACCTCATCATGCGCCCTGTCTACCTTGTAGTGTGTGTAGACGCCATGGCTCAGACAGCAGATTGGGTGCTCTTTCCCTCACCCACACACCAATGTTGCTTAAAACTCCTGGTGAATTGGCCCTGCGAGTATGCGTGCATGCTTCTTCACAAACCAGGAGCTCGTCTTAAATGAAAACCATGGCATGACAAGCACGTTGACCAGGGCTGGTGTAGGAGCAATGGAGGCATCTTGCACAAGGCAAGCTCTCAGGCATCTTGTAGATGAAGCTGCCTAGGCCACGGCCCAACACAAAAGGCAGCACAAGCATAGCTTGACAAGCCAATGAGTGATAACAATAGCAAGCAGGCCCGTGGGATTTTGGGGCGCATGCACAGCCCAAGCATGCTGTTGCCTTCCGGGCAGCGCAGCACGCAATCAAAGCATGCTACATGCTGAAGTGGCACATGTGGAACACGACATTGTGTTGGCTGCTCAGGAGCTGTGCGGAGGCAAATTAGCTGGCATCAACTGCCGCCTGCGCTGCTACCGCTACGACGCCGGGAATGTGTATCGCCCGCACGTGGATGGGGCGTGGCCGGGCTCTGGTATGAAGGATGGGAAGGTGGGAAGCCAGGGCAGGGCGAACATGCCAGACAGGAGTAGTGCCGCTGTTTCCACTGCCAGGTACACTCTCGGACGGATGCCGCTATTTCTACTGCCAGACCTGCCACCAGGTACTCTCTCGGACGCATGCCGCCTTGCCCACTACTGGGCAGGTTTTGCCTGGAACGGTGTGAGCGCACGTGCAAAGCCTCTTGTGCTGGCTCTGGTGCCAACATCATCTGAATTGCAGGCGGCACCCCACCCTCTCATATTTTCATGGCAACACGCAACCAACCTGGTGCAAAATACTGGCATTGCCTTTGCTGTCTCCTTTAAACGCAAAGGCCTCAGGATCCTGTTCCTTGCCATCTTAGATAGTGCGGGAAGAGTTTGCATGGTGCGACTTGTGCCACTTGAATGGCGGAGACTCTCGGGTGCCCCCCCAATGGCTAGTTTCTATTACTTGGCTCATAGGAGAGGTTGGCTTGAAGAGCACCTAGTCAAGTCGGCCGTTTAACAGTGCCAAACAAGCAAACGAATGGGATGGGCAGCTCAGGCTACAGTCAGCCTCCTATTTTGCCTTGCTGTGGGAGAGGTCTCTTGCCTAAATTTTGTTGCCTTTGGTGCCGCTTGCCAGGTAAAGCATGCTACATACAGGAGCATGCATGTATGCTACAGCACGTATGTATGCTACAACATGGTACAACATGGTACACACATGCAGTAGCATGTATCTATGCTACTATGTATGCTACAGTAACTAGAAATTGTACAACTCACCATGATGCACGACTTTCCTGCTCTTTTACATGTGACTTAAGGTAAGGTAAGGTTTCAAGGCTGTATCCGCTGAACGAGGCTCTTTTACATGTGACCTAATGTGTGAAATTGGAAAGGCCGGTGTGGCCATGCATGAGCAAGCGCTGTCGGCTGACCTTGGGTGGGCACTAATTGATAGTGTCTCAGACCCTTGGGACACACATGCCCTGGTGCCTGGAGCAGATGGTCCACGATGCCTTTGGAGACCGGTGGAGCCGTCTCACCTTCCTTATGTACCTCAATGATGACTTTGAGGGAGGCGCCACCACATTCTTCACGCCTGCAGCTGACAGTCCAAGCGCCCTGCAGGTGGATAAGTGTTCCAAACCATAAACTCTAGTCTTACAAAAAAGCCACCTATATCACATGCACACAGCCCTATTGCTGTATGTCTGCCCGTATCAGCCCAGCTTTGGCTGGGAAAGGCGCTTATCCAGCTATCCTGGGCTTTTGAACCCGGCCATATTTCATCAATGCTCATGAAGGAACACTTCAAAAGCGTGCTCAGAAGCCCCCCTTCACATCTGGTGGTCTGTGACAAACTCATGGAAGGCTTCTGAGCCTCTGTGGTCAAGCACGGAGTCAGTGTTTGATGGCATCGGTGATGCAAGTGTCCAGCATGGATCACTTGTCATCATTGACCCTGCTTACCCCATGTCAGTGCCAGAGCGATGGGCCCTAAGTACCTGCCCATGCATCGAGTCCAGGAGCCCAATTCAGCTTTAGAATGCACGACTTGTCTTCCTGTCACCAAGCTCTTTTCATGAGTCTTGCCCTTTTCCAGAGCGGTATTCCCTTTGTTTCTAGCTGGACTATGCGTGCTGTTTTGATCGCAGCTCCTGCATGCTTGGTCTTGTCTGCAGGCCCGCAGAGTGACTCCTAGTGCTGTTTTGATCGCAGCTCCTGCTTATGCTTTTGCCTGCAGGCCCGCGGTGTGACT
>LFCJ01002594.1_pt1 | contig 13071 bp, 14 predicted proteins | sample 643141 | NCBI WGS metagenome assembly LFCJ01 (sample SAMN03766243, study PRJNA286221) | soda lake metagenome | biome: soda lake; feature: Kulunda steppe; material: water; isolation source: sample B1-Br-g2 brine of Lake Bitter-1 | place: Russia: Kulunda steppe | collected 2010-07 | reverse complement strand
TGATCTTCCAAGTCCACAGGGTGGGTGGGCTTCCAAGTCCACAGGGTGGGTGATCTTCCAAGTCCACAGGGTGGGTGGGCTTCCAAGTCCACAGGGTGGGTGGGTGGGTGGGCTTCCAAGTCCACAGGGTGGGTGGGCTGCAGTGCGCCTGTCTCGCCCTCCAGGCCCACAGGGTGTGTTGTGTTCGCCAGCAACAAAGGACTGTTCATGTGCCGGCCAGGTAGTGTTCCTGATTGGTCGATTGGCCAACCTCCGGTCCAGGCCAAGCCTGAGCCTGATGGTGGGTTACGTAGCTGGTGATGACCTGTTGACCAAGAAGAGCCTGGCTTCTTCACACAGGGTGAGTGGGCCGCTGAGTGCGTGTCACCACAGTGGGTGGGGCTTCGCGTCACTTGTGGGTGGGCCGCTGTGTGTCGCCTGCGCGCTCCACTGTGCCCCGCCTGCGTACCCTTGGTGCACTTAGGAAAGCAGGAACGTTTTAGAAGCACACCAGGGGTGAGTGCGCTGCTGTGTCACCTTGGCCGCTTCTGCCGCGCATCCTTGGATTGTACAAATGCCCGGCCCATGAAACCAGGCTGCCATGCCACAGGCGCCCCACCTGGGGTGTGCTGCTCACCTTCATCCTTTTAATGTGTGCACAGTCAGTCTGCGGCACGCACACTCCCCTTTTGGTGCTTACACATCAAGACACAGGCGGCCCACCTCCCCCCCTGCTCTGACCTCTCTGTAACAGAGAGACTGTTGTTGGCATACCCTGCTGCCTTGTCCACTGTCTGCAGCCCGCACTCCCCCTTCACCAGTCCACCCGTTGCGCGACCCCGCACCCGCGCAGGTGCACCAGGAGGCAGTGGAGCTGTTCCGCTCTGCAGACCGCTCATCGCGCTTCAGCGAGTGGCCCGCGCTGTCGGCGGACCTGGCGCACCTGGCGGGCGCCACCAGCACCGCACAGCGCGCGCGCGTGCATGAGCGTATGACGCACAGCTACAAGGTGTTCCAGCGCTGAGCGTGTGTGCGCCCTGCTGCTGCGGCATTGGGGATGCAGCCAGTGTTCGTAAAGGCTCACCGTGCGGCTACCTAGTGCTCCAGCGAGGCTTGGGCGGGCGCTGCTGCAGCGGAGGATGCCTGCAATGCTCCCCGACGCCCCGCAGTGACAAGCTGCTGCTCATGGGGGGCCCTGTGCTACCTCTGGTGTGTCGCTGTTGCGTTTCTGGGGTGCCACCATTGCACCCCTGTGGGATATCAGTGGTGCTGCACTGGCGTGGCGTTGTTGCCTCGTCCTTGTTGCACCATCACCGGCGCTGCCAACATCTCTCAAGACTCTCTAGCATGCAGTCGCTTTTTCCAGAGGGTGGGGTGGAAACGGAACAATCGGACAATGGATTTCGGGGAGCATTACCAGACGGTCAACGACGTCCGCCCTCCCTCACACATGCCCCCCGCCGCCTGGCCCCCCCCAACACAGTCGCGGTTGGGCACGCAATCAACACACCAGCACACAATACCACGCAGGAACCGTGAACATTGGGTAGTGAGGAGGGCGCGTGTAGGGTCATGGGTATGAGCATGCTTATGTGCGTACGCTGCTGGGGCCATGCCGCCCCTCTGCTGTGACACCTCCGGCACTCAGCTGAGTCTTGCTGGCCACTGCACATGAAGCACGCACGCGCTCAGCTGCGTGCAGGGCCTGTCGCCACAGGTTGAGGGGGCTAGTGAGCTCATGCACGCGCTTGCAGCTTAGGAGCGGAGTGAATGTCAGAGCGTGTGGGCTTTCTGCTTGGGAGTGCGGGCTTTCTACTTGAGAATGTGGGCTTTCTACTTGAGAGTGCGGGCTTTCTGCTTGAGGGTGGCACCCCTGCTGGAACATGGCACATGTTTACAAGTTAGGCGTCGGAAAGTTGTTGCCTTATAATTCTGCCCTTATTCAGAGCTTTTGGCATTTAAATCAGAACATTTTGCACTTCTGATCGCCAAGGAAATTCAAATCCATATTTTCTTAATCAGTCCTTGCCTGTAGCTTTGCCGGGGCTGCTCATTTCATCAAAGTCAGACCCTTAAGTTCTGATCTAGTGCTTCGTTGCTCTGATACTAACGTTGTGGATTGGATTTGCATTTTGGGTTTTTTAATCATAAAGGGATCAAAAAGCAATTTGGCTGAATCAGACCTTTCCGCAGTCCTTATCATCAACGAAATTCAGATTTTTTTCTTTTCTTTTCTTTGAAACTCTAAATTATGACTAGGTCAGAATTTGCCAATCCGCACTGAGGGGCACGCAATTGTTAATGATTCAGCTGGTGGTGGTGATGTTCCAACATTCCTCAAAAAACTTCTGCAAATAATCTAATCATCCCTTCTCTCCAACATAATCCTTCAAGTTGAAGGATGTATTGGGAGATGTGCTACATTCAAGCAATCTCACGCAGCTCCGGCATGCATATCAATCAAAGCCAACGAGGGCACAGCCAGGTGGGTGAATAACATTGCTCTTTTTGAGGCGAATATGACTGTTTAGTGGACTTTGCTCATTGAGCCTCGGGTGTGAGGGCCTGAGTTCGTATTTGCTTGTCATTCCTCTAGCATGCATAGTGTGAAGGGAGTGCATGGTGCCAGATTTCTCCACTGGAGGGAGGAGCAGCTCTGTGTGAGCCCAATTTAAATTGACTAGTCAGTGCTACATTAGTGCCCAGTCCTTTCTGTGGTGGAAGACAACTTGTTGTCTGTGGTAGAAGACACAGTGCTACATTACTGTGGTGGAAGACAACTTGTTGAACAGCAAAGAGAGCAGTGACAAGAATGATGGGATGATGAAAATTGGGGCCTCTGATTTAGCGAAAATGTGTTTCCCGTGCGCTGGAATGAATCCATTTGGTTAGGGGACACATGGTACCCTAACCAAACAATGCATGATGCAGGAGTTATAAGTATTGTAAGCTCAAGAGGTGCTTTGGTATCATACATGATGTTGCAGCAGAGTATTGTGAGCGAGGGACTCCGTGTTGGCCTTGACGCCTCAGTTGGCCTAAGAATAAGCTACTAAGAATTGGCTACCCGCATTATTCAACTGGTCTAGAGTTACAAGGGTTACGTAACCCTTGTATACAAGGGTTACTAGAAAAGGCCTCCGAGTTGAGTCAAGAAGTATGACTGCTAGCCTGCTCATAAAATACCATGCTGATAAAATACTATCTGTGCACGAAAGAAGAAATAAAGCTTATTGTTTTCCTGCCAGTGGCCCAGAAAAGCAGACACATTGTTGAAGCTTGCAGGAGGAAATAGACGCATATGTCCTGCAGATAGAGACCACGTGTGGATGGGTGCAGTGAAAATGGACGCGTTGCTCCGAGCAAGTCACCTTGTACATCATTAGCATTGCACAAGTCACAAGTAGGGGAGGTGTTGTGTGTCCAGGTCACAGTTTCAATTCGTAGAGTATGGGCCCAAAGTCTGAAGCGTGCCGCGCTGCGAGTAACGTCACCGGAAAGAAGTCCAGAGTTGCATTTCTGTTTTGGCACACTCTATGACTGGCAAAAGTGGCCCAAACAATTTGATCGCCCATTGAAGCCAACGACCCAGTGAAGATGTCTTGAGCTGAAGTTACAAGTCACAAGTTAGGGTATACTATACCGCCAGCCTGGTCGTTAGGCTGATTGGTTAGTTGCTGGTGTTTGCCACTGAATGGCAGCAAAAAAAATAGTTCATAATGTCCGAGGTGAAATTGCAAAGTTTGTTGTGCCTTTGAGAAAGGAAATCAAAGACAGTCTGACTAGGCAAGGCACGCAAAGTATGAGGGGCCTCCACAAAAAAGGACTGGCAGAAAGGGAAGAAAAGGAGCGAGTTCTTCTTTCTGAGAGAGCTCACAAGCAAGTCTTGACAGTGAAAAAGAACATGCACCTCATTTTAAACAGCAGCACGGGAACACTTGTCACAGTGGCCATTTTCACTGCACCAGATTGAGGATTCCACTGATTACATGCTCGCAAACGAGACCTGATCACATTCCTCATAACATGCTTTGGGAGGTCAAGGTGCAGATAGCGAGGTGGCATCAGAAGGGCACCCCCATTCCGCACACGAGTGCGTGAAGCAGCTTGAAGATCTAGGAGGGGACAGGCAAACCAAGAATGATAAGTCACCAATTTGTTGTCGCTTTCCAGAGGGTTCATGTCAGCAATGTCCCTCTTCCTCTTCCTGGATCTCAGGTCAGCAGTGAAATCTGTGTAACAATAAGGGAGCATTTGCAAGAAAGCTTGTGCATATGTATCACAGCCTCGCAATCTCTCAAAGGCGCGCAGAATATCCAACTTTGAAAGCCCAAGATGTTTTAGCCCAAGACACAAGCTTGAGGTCTGCGTGAAGGGCCTGCTTAAGAGTGGCCCTGTAACAACAAGGACAATGAGCCGTTGTAAAATTTAATGGCAGCTCTAGACCAAAAGAATTGCTAAGGTTCGTGCCCACACTCACTTAGTACTCAGTAGAAATGCCTTGAGGGGAGATATCAGAGGGCTCTTGATGGTCACCTTAACTCATGTTCTGAAACAGAAGACGGGAACATCTGATTCAGATCAGCATCGGATCTTCATAACTGACTGAACATGGCACTCAGCTCCCCACCACAGGCGCTTCGTTGTACCCCAGATCTGATCCAGATACATGGAACTATATGTAACTAGAATCTTGGTTATGTTTAAAACTTATCAAAACAAAGTTCTTATTCAGATTATGATCAGAATATCAAGAACAGAATCAAGACAAAACCAGAATAAAGCACACTTTCCGATGGGGTTATCTGCCACCCTGGTCATTAGGCTGATTGGGTTGTGGCTGGTCATCGCCAGCCATAGATTATTCCATGACATCAGTAACTTACCTGCTTAATAGTTGTATCACTGCCTTGGCCACTAGGAATGCACAGTCGGAGTCCTACCCCTTCAAATACGTAGGTGTCACACTCACCATGAGCCTTAGTTGGAGCTACTAGCACAAATGTATGACAGATAACCTTATTCATAAACTCAACGCATTGAATAAATCATATGCATCCCCATCCCAAACCAAGCATATTATAAGTACCACCATCATACCAAGCCTAGCTTACTCCTTCCCTGTGGTACCATGCACTCCTAATCTGATAAACAGACGGGACCAAAAAATAGGACATTGTGTGAAGAAAAAGTTTGGTATGGACAGGACCAACCCCTCCACAGCTATCATCAGAGAACACACAGTCATTTGGACTAGGATGCCCTTCTGTGAGTGTGGAATATCATACGCGCTGTGGAGAGGCCTTAATAAACAGCTTGAATTGTACAAATCCAAGACATGCCAAAATAACGAAGACACTTCCGCTGAAACAAATTACAAGCCTAAACCTGATAGCTGATGCACTTATTGCAGCCGACAAAACCTCTTTGCTGTCCATTCGGAGACGACTGGGCTACAATCTGAGAGTACACCAGTTGCTGAGCATACAAAGATCAAAACTACAAATTTTACTAGACAACAGTGAGCATTTTACAAACAAGCTTGACAAAATATCGTTGCTTGTATCTAACAAGAAAATTATGTTAACTATTCAGAACTTGATAGTGAGCAAGCTAAAACTAAAAAGCGAAAATTATGTTAACTATTCAGAACTTGATAGTGAGCAAACTTGATAGTGAGCAGTGATCCCCACAAATATCTAGGAGTAAACAGCCTTACATAATTATTCCAAGGGTATTACAATAGCCATGTCATATCGCTGACCTCTCTCCAAGACAAATGCAGAAAAAGCTGGAAGGAGAAACATGAACAAGCATTTCAGTGCTTGGTTGCTCTACTCAGCAGCCCACCCATGGCCACTCAGGATATAACACCTGAAATAGCTCGAAATACCTTCAAGTCAAGCAGAATTCCAACCTTATCAACTCTTGTTTCAAAGCATACTCCTACAATAATAACTAGGGAACCCTCATCTATTCCTGGCCTGGTCACTGCCTTTTGCGAGACAAAAAAACACAACCAGCCTGAGTCCTGGCAACTATGATACAGCTACAAGCCTACTAGACAACCAAAATAATGCACCAAAACAATACGTCCACCCTGTAACAGGCAGGAGGCTGAGTGAGCCAAGTTCACCTAGTCCTACATTAGGATAAAAAGCACCAAACCTGCAAATGATACCTTAATCAACCACCAGCAACAATCATCCCTCCAGGAAGAGGCAAACAAGACAAACTCAAGAGATATGGACATTGATTTTTCAGGATCGAACAACAAAAGGCCACTGTATAACCATCAGAGAAGTATCCAGAGTCCAGATAATATAAGACAAATCACAAGCATGAGAACATGTAGGAACCGATACATTTGGTGGGGTTTTCCAGACATGCTTCTCTTCCTTCTCTGACCTGGTGGGGGTAGACATACCGTACTTCGGACCGAAGTGTCTCCTTTTCCTGAATTGATGTAGGGGGTGTTTCACTGCCTACGTAGTTTTTCCTTTTCTAGGAACCAATACAAACAACAGAATACACATTCTGAACATGTGCAATTGTCTCAACAAGCGTTGATGAAGGTGGTCCGCCTTCACATACTCAAACTGTGACACAAACTCATGGTTTGAGCCTGTGGTCAGCTGAACCTATGAAGGGTTCAGAGAAGCAGCTAGTAAAGAAGAGTACGAAGAAGCCTAGACCCAAGAAGCATGCCCCGACTTCCCAGAAGGAACTAGCAAGGCTTGACAGCTCAGACCTAGCATCCTCCCTCTGGAACTTAAAAAAAAACACAGCAGCACAATAAAACGACCCAACGGATAAATTTCAACGCCATTTATCATTACCACCTTCTGTTGGTAAAAGAGAATTAGACTGTGATATATATCTACACCAAAGAGGACACTTGACCAAAGTGAAGTTGTAGCAGAAAATCAAAAAACAATATCCAGTGCAACTTGCACTAGATATTGAATACTCTTGTGGTAGAAAGATGGGCACTGCCAGCTATAAAGAAGGTCAAAGATATTCAGATAATAAGCATAACAAACCTACCTAGATGCTGCTTTGAGGATGCCAGCAGTGAAGTATGCTATGATCCTCGGGCTAAAGAAGAGCAGGTTGACCCAACGACAGACGTGTATCAGTGTAATACTTGTCACAGGACATACCATTTGGCAGTGCCTCTTGGACCTAGAATGCAATACTGATGCCCAACGGAATGGTATCATAGCAAATATTTGCTATTAATGATGATTGGGCATGTCCTGCGTGTAGCCACCTAACCCTTCAGAGCAAGAGTTAGAAATAACCTGGGCTTCGCCTTCGGAGCCGGAAGAGCAATTAAATGAATGGAAGAGCCTCAAAAGAAGGGTTTATGAGTATGAGTCCCAAGTACAAGCACCAAAAGGTACAAGCTATGATAACCTGGAACGCCAAGGCTTTGACCTTCATCCAGATCCTATAAATACTTGGAAAACAACACACGGAGATACGATCAGAAAAAAAACCGTCTTTGATGTGCAGCCCACTAACCCAGAACTGGATATTCAACCAACTGGAAATGCGAAGTATGGATCAGAGAAATCAACCAAATTACCCAAGTCAAGCTGGCAAGGACAGAAGCCCACCACACTGATACAGAAATTCCTATAAGCCCTACAAACTATGCCACACTTTCACGAGTCTCAGATGCTACAAGGGCTTGTATATACACCCCTGATGGAAAATGAGTTGGTATGCTGAGTACTAAGCTATACATAAATCTAGCGAATGCCTTCCACCATGGACGGGATTTGTTATATGGAATAAAGAAGAACAGAACATGATATTTGATAAGAACCCAAGGTGGTGTGCAGCCTTGTCCAATGCCATACCCGAGGCAATTTTTCAGCCCTGCCCACATCCACCCACTCAGAGCACAGCAAAAGTAATCAAAATACCAAGATTGTTTAGGAAAAATTGAATGACTCAGTTTCACAAAGAAGCCTAGATCTATCACTACGGTCCCTAACCTCACAGCGCTTACAAACGATAATCAAAGACTGCAGGTTCCAGACTGGCGTCTGTGGGCCTACACTGATGCCATCAGTGATGGTAGTTGCCTGACATATAAAAGTCAACAACGTGTTAGAGCAGAAGTCTTTGTACCTGGAACAAAAACAGCCATCTATGTTGACTCTGGCAGAGTTGGGATAAGCGATACCATAAACAGAGCAGAACTGACTGGCATAGCTTCTGCACGAAGGGCAACGTGTACCCACATAGCCACGGATAGTGCCTGTTCTCTATCTCATACAAGGAAACAGCTCTTATTTCCTGAATTACACAGGAAGTACACAGGAAGTACACAGGAAGTACGCTAAGGGCAAAGTGTACCCACACAGCCACGGATAATGCCTGTTCTCTATCTCATACACGGAAACAGCTCTTATTTCCTGAATTACACAGGATATACAAAGGAATTACACAGGAAGTTACTGTCCATAGGGCTGAGCTTGCAGGCATTGCTGCATCTGTTACTCATGACTACTTCTTGATGGCTACAGACAGTGAAAACTCAATGAGACAATTTAGAAAGTAGATCAGATACCCAGAATTGCAACCTAACACATCCACCACCCTTTTTTGGAGGCTATCATCAAAGTAATCCGCAACAATGTGACACTCTCTATTAAATTCCTGGAAGTAAAAGCCCAAACCAGCATTATTGGTAATGAGCGTGCTGATCAGATAGCAAAGCATGTGACCAAACATCCTGAAGCTGCTGACACTGGTCTTAAAATGGCAGGGCATGAAGGTGACCCCTTTCACAACATCACCTGGCTCGCAACCTCCACGGATGGTCCTAACACACAATGTCCTATTGTTGACAACAGTAATCAATCCCAGCCCAAGCACACATGCATAAGGTCCACAAACTAGGCAACGCACAAACTGATACCAGCTACTACACCTACTACCAGAATTAAATCAAGAATAAGAATGCTCACAGCAAAATCAGTAATGCCTTCTGGTCTATGCCTGGCATCTCTCACAAGGAAAAAGGGACAGTGCTCAAATACTGGTCTGGCACGATCTACAGCCAAAAACATGCAGTCCGTTTCAAGCAGTCCACCAGACTTTGCTGCTCCATCTGCTCCTGCCAAGACAATGCACTCCACATCCTCGCAGGGTGCCAGCATCTCACCATAAGAAACATTGTGACCGAACGCCCCAATATTGCAGGCAGACTTATCACAAAAGCCATCAGTAAAGGTTCTCTAGGCTCCTGTTTTGTATCCACAGATGTGGGCAGTGCAACGAGCATCGTATGCAAGATCTTCAGATACCTGTGGCAGCAAAATCCAGAGTTCCTCCGGCTTGGATTTTTGCTATGAACCATAATTGAAGAGACAGACTCACTTCTTGCCCTGATACCATTTTACTAAAATGACTTTAGTGACCCCAAAGAAACGCACAAGATCAATTCCCAAAATCATCAGAGCCATCCCAATGATCAAGGCCTTACTTTAAGGAGTGGAAGGAGGGTGGTTTTGGGTGGGGGGCAGGGTTCTTTAGCGGCAGCTACCGCTGCTGGAGGCAGACCCCCAACCCCAGCCACAGTTTACCAGCCCAGACAGACTCGCCCCGAGAACCTCCCTTGGCAGCGTTGTACCACCCATCTCATTGAGATCAAGTACTGTGAAGACACTCGCCCCGAGCAGCAGCTCCAAGCTGCCCATGCTCAGCACGATCCCCTTAGACACAGCATTGCAGGAGACCATGTTCTTCATGTCATTCTCTTAGGTGTAAGGGGTGTCATTTACATTCCTCACAATTTGGTTCCTCAGAAGAGTCTCGGCCTTGATTTGCAAAGAGTCAAGAAACTTGCTGTCAAGCTTCATGCTCATTCTGTGCACTATGCTCATGAGCTTGTGCAGACCAGACATTCTCTTGAACATTCTTCTCACCTTCAAACTAATCAGGAGAGGTCTGCTGACTTGTCTGCCCGCAACCCTCCTGACCCTCACTGACCGCCCTTTTCTTTTCTGGTGAAGGGGCTCTTCTTCCCAAGTGGCCCCTTTTCCTTAATTGATGCGAGGAGTTTTTTGCTGCTGGCGTACTATTTTTCTTTCCTTTTCTTCTCTGCACACACATATCAAACTCTTGGAACAAATCGTCTCCATGATTAACGAAACAGATACACCCATAAAATTTTACAGAGTTAAAGCCCATATTGGTGTGATTGGAAATGAATCTGCCGGCGCTATGGCAAAACATGCTGCTCCCCATAAGTATGGGCATGACCAAGCACTCACACCACCATCACCTGACGGTACTCCTTTCTCCCATACATACTGGCTCGCAGAAAGAACAATGAGACTACTCGCACTACCACTAGAATCAGCCTCGCACCACTACAAAATATTAAGGACAAACTAAAAGCTCACATGAGCAAGCATCACAGACTTGGAGATGCTAATACCTACTCAGGTTACTACAACTATTGGAAGAGACTGCTCACGTCCATGAATCTTGCTACTAGCAATTCTTCTAACAAACAATAGAAGAATACATGTATTACAGGAAAAGGAATGTCATGAAATTTAGAACGGGTATTTTACACTCAGAAAATGGCCGTAATGCCTCACGCTGAGAGAGTGCTGCATCTAAGCCAGACTGCTGCATGGCCATAACGAGAAGAAAAAAAGAGAACCTACTTAGGCAGTGAAACACTTCACACCAATTCAGGAAAAGGAGTGGCCAAAACAGCCAGCTGGTCTGAGGACAGAATCGAATGCTCCACCAAATGACTCAACTCACCTCCACTGGAGGTCACAATGCAGCACAAATTTGGCAATGCACTAATCTGGCATGACACTTATCTCCAATTGTTGGGTGATTGACCACCAGCCGAATAATTTGACAGGTAAGGGCAGCCCTGAACACTTCAATTTTACATTGATTACATTCCGCCAGTCAGATTGTCTGACTGCTGCGCTTGCCTTGTTGGCGTAGTCTTTTTTCTTTTCTTTTTAATGGCTGGTTACTAGTCCTGCTGCTCAAATTCGCTGCCAACTAGGGTCCCTATTTTACTGTTTTGACAATTGTCACACAATCTCAAGACCAGTAGCAAGGAAATCAAACCATGCGTGCAATTGCCGTGAAGGTCATAAACTCAGCAAGCTGCGTGCACAACCAAGATGCAGCTGGCAAAATCTGGCGATAGACGGTGCTGCATAAGCTAGGCGGCACTGCATACGCCTCTGCCTGTCTCTGTCCTACACTGCAACTGTCCTGAGTCTACAGCTGTGGGGCATTGTGAAGCAGAGGGGCAAGATGTAGCAAAGGGGTTCATGTCTCATTGAAGATGCTGCATGAATGCAGCTGCGGCAGCTGTAAAATGACGTGTGCGCAATCCATGCTGGCCCATACTCAGGACATAAGCCTTCACATTCTCAAGGCTGTTGGCATCTTTTTATCTTACATCATGTTTTGTCATTGTGTACCAGAGGAGTGCGTACATGTCTTAAACACAGGGAAGCTTTCACGAGAGAAGTATGTGAAGCATGCCAGGAGCAAGGCACATTAATAATGTGACATTATATGCTAATAAATGTATGGTTTTTCAAGCAAGGGGCTTGTTCTTTTACATTGTACACAGGGGTCAAGGAATGGAGTTGGTAGCTTGGCCAAAGGCTGCAAGACCGTAGCGTAGCCGTAGCTTGATGGGGCTTGATGCATCGAGGTGAGCAGGTGCAGCCGTGGTTAGGACGCTGGTCTTGAGGAAACGCCCAAAAGATAAGTTGGCATGGATCTAGCACCCACAAGGGCAAAGGGCGTTCTTGGCTTCATTCCTTCCATGGCATAATGTCTCAGATGTGGTGCCTCAGATGGTCTGTGCAGTCCACAGTCTTTTTGGTTCCTGATTTTCTAAGCCTCAACTTGGGTTGGGCCTGTCAAATCTTTGCTTTGCGTTAGATGGAGCAATTTCAATGCACGCTCATTCATTTATAGACCAGCTAATTTATGCGGTCCCCATAATCCATGTTAATGCATCAATGCCTGGTGCTAAAAATGCGGTACACGTACAACACTGTAACAAGACTTACAAGTTTTGAAGCTTCACTCTCAACGAGCGGCACATCCTTCTTGTGGAAGTCAACTACGCGAAGGTCAGGTAGGGTTACACAGCTATTCCTGCCGAATGAGGGCAGCACAACACTGCTACAAGATTTACAAGTTTTTAAGGTTCTGTTCTCAACGAGCGGCACATCTATCATGTGGAAGTCAACTATTGGGAAGGTCAGGTAAGGCTACACAGCTATTCCTGCCGAGTGAGGGCAGCTTTAGCTGAAGCCTCTGGCCTCTGGCCCGCAACCGAAACCTAAATATTAAAGGGTATTGTCACACTGCGGAAGTTCTGCAAATATACCAGACCTAGGCGTCAGCACAAAACCGCCTATGGACAGCGCTGCAAGCTGTGTCAGCACCTGCGGCAAGCCGCAGGCAAAGTAAGCCTCCACACCATCATTCTGGTGGTGGGTGGAACCATTTACAGCAAGCATCTCAATTACCAAAAAACTTTAAAGATACTCTCAAGCTTTATGCCCATTCGCTTCAGCATGCTGGTAAAGTTGTAACTCTCTTTGCCTCACTTCCCAAAGTTTGAAACCTTGGGCCCATTGATTTCTTTTTTTTTCCTTTGATGACCCTTTTGCCAATGGATGTGGGTAAATATGCATGAATGTTCCCCTACGCCTAGCCTGGCTCCATTTGGAAAATCGGCATGCTTGGAAAAACAAGATATACTATTCAACATACTTGGTGCCGAGAGACTCTCTTGGATACAACTGATATCATGGCTTGTCCCATATCTTGATACCTTACCGACGCCGGTTTCTTTGCGAGGTATTAATTAACCCCCAGAGCGGGTTCGCAATAAACCTCCACCTTAAGAAATTACTTTTATCCAGGCCTCGCAAAGTTGACAGTTATTTATTCAAGCCTTTCTAGCGCCCCAAAATGGAGCCACACGCGCCCAAAGGGCAGAAGAGCCTTTTTGAAATGGGCTGCACCAAGCGGCCACGCACAGCAGCAGATGGGCAGTGAATCAGG
>LFCJ01002593.1_pt1 | contig 13072 bp, 26 predicted proteins | sample 643141 | NCBI WGS metagenome assembly LFCJ01 (sample SAMN03766243, study PRJNA286221) | soda lake metagenome | biome: soda lake; feature: Kulunda steppe; material: water; isolation source: sample B1-Br-g2 brine of Lake Bitter-1 | place: Russia: Kulunda steppe | collected 2010-07 | reverse complement strand
TTTTAAGTTGTGTGTGTGTGTGTGTGTGTGTGTGTGTGTGTGCGTGTGTGTGTGTGCGCGTGTGCGTGTGCCATGGACGCAACGTGGTCGGTGTCGATCAGGATGGTGCTACGTCCTTAGATCGTTATGGGATGCATGAAAGCAAGGATCGGGTGCAGAGGAGGGTGCAGAGAGAGCAGGCGCTTGCCTGGTTTTGAGGGGATGTGGTGTTTTGACTTGCTGGGCCCACACCACAGGCAGCAGGCAAGTCCAGGTGCAGCAATGACACACCTTATGCATTCACGCATGCACCACCTTGTGAAAATCTCTGCACGGCGTGGAAGGCGCCTCAACTTATGCACGGGAGGGCCAGGAGCTAAAGGACGCTGGAGACACAGGGGCAAACAGGAGGCCACAGGGGCATACAGGAGGCCACAGCGCCAAACGCTGGAGACACAGGGGCAAACAGGAGGCCACAGCGCCAAACGCTGGAGACACAGGGGCATACAGGAGGCCACAGCGCCAAAACGGGTACCTCATCTCGGGCCTTGCACAACACACCCCAACATGCTCCCATGCACATTTTTCAACCCCAGTTGAATGAAGGTGAGGCCTGAGAACCCAGTCCGAACACATCTCCTGTGCCTGCATCCACACTTGCAGCATGTACCTGCATTGACACTTGCAGCATGTACCCGCATCCACACTTACAGCATGTGCCTGCATCCACACTTGCAGCATGTACCTGCATTGACACTTGCAGCATGTACCCGCATCCACACTTGCAGCATGTGCCTGCATCCACACTTGCAGCATGTACCTGCATTGACACTTGCAGCATCTTGCGGTCGGCATGCGCTGCCTCCACAGTGCGTCTAGGCCCCACCACCGCGCCGCGCCCCGCCTTTGGCTTCACAGCCGGCTTCAGGCCAGGCACTGCAGACTTGCCCTTTGCGTTGGCCGCGCCAAATAGGTGCTCTATGGATGTGCCTGCAAGCGGGTGGGCGCGCATGGCGTGCACGGAGTCCATTGAGCTCGTCCTGCCCCGGAAACTGTTTGCCAGAACTCCTCAAGAACTCCATTGCACCCCCATTTCAATGCTGCATGGAGGTACCTCTGTGTGTGTGTGCATGTGCGCGTACGCGTGTGTGTGCATGTGTGAGCCTGTGAGTGCTTGTATGTGCATGTGCGTGTATGCGTGTGTGTGCATGTGTGTATGTGCCTGTGCGTGCTTGTGTGTGCATGTGTGCGCCTGTGTATGTGTGTGTGTATGTGTGCGCCTGTGCGTGCTTGTGTGTGCATGTGTGCATGTATGCGCGCGAGTGCGCGTGTGTGTATGTGGGCGTGTGTGAGAGCATCCTTGGGGGGTGTCTGATTGTGGGAGCGATTTGCTTGTGGAAGCCTGGGCTGCGGAAGCTAGCATGTGGCATAACTAAGGACATTTTCTGTCCCTGTCCTTCCCTTCCCTCACTGGGAAGAACTCTGTTGAAACATTGAAACAACAATACAGGCCTGCCCTGCTTGCTGTGTCGGCAAAGCGCCCGCCCCCATCAATGCCTTTGGAGGCAAAGTTTTTCTGTGTAATTATTCACAGTATGAGCAACCTTCCGATGGTGACCTAGACTATGTATACGATAAGTTCCCATTCCCATGCATGCTGCACATACATGCAGGCTGCTCGTCCGTTCTGCCTGCCTCTGTCCGACCCCAGACTTGCTCTAAAAGCGAGCAGCGCGCGCATACACAGCACAGAAGGCTAAAGTACTGAAACACACTCGTGCACATCAGTGTGCGTGATGATGAAACACAATCTAACACACCGCTGGGCAGGTGCAGAAACTTGGTGACGGGGCGCTGCAGGATGTCTGCGTGGCTCTTGCCAAACACGAGGGAAGCAGAGGGCTCGCACTTGAGGACCGTGAGGCCATCATTTATCTCAACCACGCACGTCACCTGCACGCACACATGCACAGAGCCGCGCGGGCAGGCCAACGGTATCGTCACCAGGCGACCTTGCACGCTGATTTGGGCGTCAAGCGGGCCTGACTACCCTCTCTGCCAGGCAGGATCACATGCCCACAGGCACTGCCTTTGCTAGGAGCAACATGCGTGACCATATTTCACAAGCAAGCAATCTGACGGTCAAGCTCATGAGGCATTTGCAGGCTGGCAGGCAGGTCTGATCAGAGTTGCAGCAGGAATCTCAATGTACGTGTACAATGTAACAAGCACAGCCACTGCTACGCAGCGTCAGGAAGCAGGAACCGGGCCAACCTGGCTGCTGCCCTATGCTCACATGCAAGCAGATCAGGCCCTGCTTACCCAGCCTGCATTCCAATGCAGTGAATTCACCCTTCACACGTTGAACAACAACAGTATGGTTCAATCGTTTCTTGCTGAAGGCTTCTAATTTTGTAGAGGGCGTTGGTGCTTGTGCATGATGTCTGCCTCCTGACAGTTTGTGCTCTACTGCAACACATGACCCTGGCGCGTTTTAAACAAAACGCCTGCACAGCCCGCAACCAAACCATGCACACTACCAGCGCCCACGCACCGACTCTGGACGCCACAGCTTGACGGACATGAGGGGCTCGGAGGACTTCTCGCCGTCCACCTCCAGCTGCCCCACCTGGCGACCATGACATCACGGTGGATGAGCACCACAGCATCACACAATGTGTACCAAGATCACGTCACCGCAACTTCCATCATGTGCGGTGTGCCATGCACCACACCTGTAGCGCTGCGCTGCGCACCATGGACTGCAGCAAGTGCGGCAGGCAGGTGCTGCAGCGCAGGCACAGTGTCTGTGGTTCTTACGGTGACTGCAGGTGAGCACGCACGCAGAGGCGGCCTCAATTGCATGCTCCAAGCCTGAATGAAATCAGGGAACTCTGGGTTGATATAATTGCAAGCTGCAAGCCTGAAGGAGATTGTGGGACTAGGGTTGCGCTCTTTGGCCCTTGTGCTGGTCTTCCCTGGGAGCTTGGCACTCATTTTGTGCACTACATCATCCATGAACCTACCCAGGTTGTCAAATAAGCTAAACACTGGAGCCTAAATCTAGCTCAGACCAGTGTATACAAGCAGACACAAGTGCACGCAAGCAGGCATGCGTATGCTGGACTTAAAGCAAGAACACAAAACACACATGTGTGTGTGTGTGCGTGCACGTGCCAGCACAGCTCACACCTGCATGATGGCTGGCTTCACTCGCGGCCCCCTGTTGAGCATGAAAGGGTCCAGCGCGTTGCTGGTGGTGCTCATCATAGACTCCCTGCAACCCCAGCCGATGATGATGATGATGATGATGATGATGACGATGATGATGATGATTTGTCATGAACTTGCAACGATGTGTTCATACGGCGTACTATCTTAAAAGAGCTTAATATTGCGCGCACCATCATCAGCGCATGCCAGGGTTGCAGCGCGCTTGCACAGATGATGTTAGCCCACATGCGATAGATTTGCGGCGCGCATGCACGTATGATGTCCGCGGCTAGACCTATAATGAAGGATCTTGATGGTGCACAACAGCCGCATCGGCCGGCCTTGCCCCCTGCTCGTTGCACTTCATATGCTCCTTAACGACACAGGATGGGCAATTCTGCACTCCCGCACACGCGCACACGCGCACACACTCGCACACATGCACACATGCCCGCACAATTTTTTTTACCTTGACATACATACACGCAAGCATATCACACGCGCATACGCCCATGCGTTCACCGGCATCATCTTCCAGAAACCAAACTCCCCATAACAAATGATCAATAAGCATGCACGCGCTCACACACATGCTGGCGTGTGCGCACTGCGGATCAAGTTCCACCATTGAGGCACGCAAATGAAGCCGCAGCCCACCCAGGCACACGCACACCCACACCCCCCCCCACACACACCTGCGCTGCAGCTCCATGGACCCATCCGCCTGCTGCTTGGCCAGCTGCTCCTGCACATGAAGACGAGGGGATGGCGTTTGTGCGCGCGTTATGAGCCAGCGTCGCGGCGAGGGGGCAAACGTGTGCTGGTGCGCATCCAGATGTGTGTGAGCGAAAAATCAACAGCATTGCCAGTGTGTGCCAATAAAGAACCAGCGCTGCCAGTGCGTGGCAAGTGCCAGTGTTGTAGCTGGGGTTCAAACGCGCACGCATGCACGCGTGTGATCAGGCTACAGGGGCATCCTAATGATCTGACCTCCATAGGGACAAGCCACAGGGAGCACATGTGCAGACACATGTGACAGCACACATGTGACTGCAAGGACATGCACAAGCAAGAACAAGTGGGAAGACACATGCACCAGCACACATGTACAAGCAAACACATGTACAGGCATGTTAAGGACACGGGAAGCAGGGAGGAGAACACACGCCGGTACTCGGCACGTAGTGTACAAGCGCTGGCACTCTGGCAAGCGAGGAGCGTGCACTGGCACTCAGGAAAAGGGGGAACATGCGATGGCACTCTGCAAGCGGGAGGGCTAATGCTGGCACACCTTGGAGAGTTGAGGCACAACACTGACGCGCCACGTGCTGCCTGGGTGGTCCAAGCTGCGAATCAGGAATGCGCCCAGCGCCTCCAGCGGGTCATTGCCTGCGTGAGGGCGCAGGGTGGTGGCGTGTTGCGCATGCACAGACGCACTCTCAGGCGTTGCCCTCTTGTGTGGGCCTCTGGTCTGCAATGGTGTGCGCTCAGGGCGGATGGTGTGCTCCAAAAAAAGGCATGTGCAGTCAGGGACCTCCGACTGCTTGCGTACACGCCAGGACACGTGCCTGCCACAGAAACACGCCAAGTGCATGCACCCCTGTCTATGTCATGTCTATGTCCTGGAATGAGGTGCCATAGTCCATTCCACCACCGATCCGCTGCGCACAGGGCGGCGCTCAAGGTGCGCGCCACTTGCCTTCCACAGTGCCTGAGAATTAAGCAGGCGGACGTATGATGAGGAGGCGCGAGAGGCTGACAGTGCGGCAGTGCTTCAATCCGTACCTTCTGCCTTCCAGGCCTGCAGCACGTCCACGATGTCAAAGATGGATTTGCCCACGCAGGACTCGCCCTCAAAGTTGAACAGCACCTTGGGCGTCTTGGAGGCCCACACGATCTGGCCCAGCTCGGTCACGTGCAGGTGCAGGCAGCGGTCCGCGAGGTACTCGTCCGGCAGCACCTTCTCCGCCTGCGGAGCAGATGGGGGCATATGGTGAAGGGCAGGCGCAGGCAGACACCTGCCAGGTGCACATCCATGCAGCACAGCAGCATGGGCATGGGTCAAGCAGAGCAGAGCAGAGCAGATGGTGGCCTGATGTTGGGCAGACGCAAGCTACTGCCTGCAGCCAGGCATCCTTGATTCAACTGAGCCTGCCTGCCTGCCTGCCTGCCCTCCCCATTAGTGAGCAGAGGGGCGCGGCCCAGGCGCTGTGGCTTCCTTGTTGCCCCCGCCAGCATGGCCTTGCAGCATATGGCATTGCATGCTTTTGGTGAAAGCTTGGGCATGCGCATGACGTGGTCATAAACGTGCTCTCATGCCCACAGCGTGCTCGTGCTGTGCTTGCTCATGACATGCTCGTGGTGTGCTTGGGACAAAGTGCACATGAAATGCGCATGCCGTGCTCATGGCATGCTCTCACGTCCACGGCGTGCGCTGGGCACATACTCATGGCATGCTCACGCCCGTGGCATGTGTGCCTGGGACGACAGTGCCTGCGTGATCATCAAACGAGGCTGCACCTTGACGATGTGGGAGAACGAGTCGCCCATGTCGCGGATAGACATTTTGAGGCGCGCGTGCACGTGCGCGCCATTAGCCGACAGCAGCGTCTGCACAACGCCGGCCCTGCGCAGGGGGAATTTGGAGGGGGGGGGGCAAGCAAGAGGTGAGGAAGTTTGCACCCGCACGACGCCCGCCTTGCGTGAGGACCTGAGGGTGCGTGCAGGAAACAAAGAGAGGCCCAGACCTGCACAACGCCAGCCTGGTGCAGAAGAGGGAAGGCGCACGCGCACACACATGCACGCATACACGCACGCACACACATAAACGCACGCACACACATATACACACACGCACATGTGCAAGCATGCGACCTGGTTCCATCTTGGCGCTCCAAGGACAGAGGGCTTGCAGCGTTCAGTGCGGCGCACGCCTCCTTGCGCTTGAAGAGCCTGCTGCTCCCCTCGTCCACGTGTCCCCCATGCAAGCATGCCCCCCGACACACCTCATCTCTGCATGCGCAGGTAGGGAGAGCGCGTGGGGCACTGTTCCCCTTGTCCAAGCACCCCCCATGAAGGCAAACCCCCCTTGCCCCACCTGCACGAGGAGGGCGGGGGGCGCGTGGGCCGCTGCTCCTGGTCCCGCATCCACTTGGGGTGCATGAGGCCAAAGGGTTGCGGCAGGATGTCCTGCATGTCCAGGCCCACCATGTCCTCTGGCTGCCGGCCAAGCATCGTGGCAAAGTGGTTGTTCACGTACTCGATGCGGCCCTGTGCGGCACGTTGCAGCAGTGGTGAGGTGTCATGGATGCGGTGGTGTCGAGTCCACAAGACCCAGCACTCCGACCCCACACGGAAGTGAGGCAGCAAGGGCGCTCATGTACTACTGATGCGGCCCTGCGCGGCACTGCAGCAGTTGGAAGGTGTATCCTCTGAGCCCAACACGCGCCCCTGAACGGAGGCAGAACCAGGGCTCATGTACTTCTGGTGCAGCCTCATGTGGCACTGCAGCCTCATGTGGCACACAGCCTCATGTGGCACTGCAGCACACGGGTGGTGGTTGTGAAGTGCATCCACTGAGCCCGACACGCTCCCCAGAACAGAGGCAGGGCCGGGGCTCATGCGCTGGACATAGCCCAGGGCTCATGCGCAGGACATAGCCCAGGGCGCGTGCGCTGGACATAGCCCAGGGCGCATGCGCTGGACATAGCCCAGCATGGCCCCGCGGCAACACCCACTGACGGGCCCAGCCGGGTGGGTCCAAGTGGGCTAGGAACACGCGCGCAAAGCGCAAGGGACACGTACGCAAGGCGGCGTGCAGCATGCTCGAGCCACAGAGCAGCAACATGGACGCTGGTGGTTTGCAGCTTAACGCTGGTGCTTCGCAACCTAGTCTGCCAGTCTGGAGCACCACTGCCACGCCTCCCCCCACCCCCTTTCATAGTCACATGCACACTGCGTTCTCCAGGATGCATTGCTTCCTCCCCGATGCTTGCAGCCAATACTAAGCAGCCCTTCCAAGGGGCGGCTTGAGCCTCATGCAGGGTTTTTGAGTGTGCCCTGTCAGAGCTGCGCGCGCGCGACTCGCCTTGTGGTCGAAGATGGCCATGCCTTCCGAGGGGCCTGTGCGCCTCATCACCGCCACCAGCAGGCGCTGGTCATCAGTGCCACCCGGACCCATCTTCAGGTGCACAGGCACATCGTCTGCGTACTTGTGCTTGATCATGACGTGTGCCTGCAGCCATGCACATGCGCGCACACTCCAGCCTCTGTCGGGTACAGGAACCCAGGCGCATGTGCTGCGTGCTCGTGAGCCGACAGGGGGTGCAGTGTGTGTGGTACGGGGCACAGGATTGGCAGCCAGGCACTGAGCCCACACGCGCAGACTCTTGTGGGGAGGACGCATGGGTCACAACTGAGCTCCGTGAGAAACAGCGCTTGGGACAGACAGCGCATGGGCGCGCACATCGGCAGGGCCTGCGCAGCAGGGCTTGCACAGGCACAACAGGGCTGGCACAGGAACAACAGGGCTGGCACAGGAACAACAGGGCTTGCACAGGCACAACAGGGCTTGCACAGCAAGGCTGGCACAGCAGGGCTGGCACAGGCCGAGGATCGCCAGACAAACAGGAGCGTCTGGCAGGCAGTCCTGGGGTGCCCTGGGCTAATTACAGCAAAGCCTGTGCCTGCCTGCCTACAGTTCTGCAGGGGGGGCTCGGCAGCAGCAGCATGCAGGCTTGAACCTGCTGCCACCACAGCGGAAGCGCCGCTGAGCAGAGACTCACGTTGATGGCGCCTGCATGCAGCTCCGCGGACGAGGCCGCCCCAGCAGCTTGCACAAGGCTGGCCAGCTGCCCCTCCTTGGAGGACAGCATCTCAAAGCTCTTGCCCAGCAGGTCCTGCGTCCAGAGGGCAAACAGCGATGCAAACTAAGGGGAGGCGCCCACAGGCACAGATGTGCATGAGGCTGGCCAGCTGCCCCTTCTAGGAGTACAGAATCTCAAAGTTCTTGCCCAGCAGGTCCTGCGCCCAGAGGGCACACAGCAAAGCCAAGCAGCCTTAGGGGAGGAGTGACAGCGTACCACACATGCAGGGGTGCAGGGCCTTGGAGCTCTGGCCCAGCATGTCTTCCTGTGATCTGAGACAAATCGTGAAGCAAAGTCAAGGATGGAACACACAGGCATCCATGCACACACACAGGCATGCACACACACAGGCATGCAACACACGCACACGCACACACACACGCGCGCGCGCATGCTGCAAGCAGTGGGCGCACGCAGGACCCACCTTGACAGCCCAGCCTGCGTAGTCCATGAAGCCTTGGTCAACGCACAGGATGGCCCCGTTGGGCATCAGCCATGCGCGCACGATGTTCTGGTCCACAGCGATGGGCTGCAGGCGGAAATCAAGACATGAAATCAAGGGTCACTTCACTCATAAGCGGGAGGAGTCGAGGCATGGCACCCAAAGAGCATAGACACCATGCCTGAAAAAGTATGCGTGCTGCGCACTGGTGGCTGGTCATGCTCAATGCCACAAGCTGCAGGCAGACCTGCAAACATCTCATCAGATGCCACTGTCAGGAGGTGGGTTCACATGATGTGAACCAGGCCGCCATAACGCGTCGATTACAATGGGTACTTTACATGCATAATGTGAGTGTCTTTGTGTTTGTTGTGCTCCACCTGCGGTGACGCCTTCCGTGCCCACGGCAATAGGCGGCATCAAGCGCGCCTAGTCCCCTTTAAAAAGGATGGCTTTGCATAGCATCAACGTGGTTTGTGACCTCGGTGCAACACCTAGCAGTTTGTTGCATGTGCAGCCACACTCATCAACCCTACAAACTTCATGCACTGCTGAAATAGCTTTGCCAAAGCCACCGCACTAGCACATGGCACACGCTGCGCAGGCAGCACACACAAACCTACAGGGCCACCACTGAGATACACTGGCACACAGCACGCTCAGAGCATGCAGCACACACACCTCCTCGACCTCAAGAGAAATGGAGTACGCAGCCACAACACATGCACACAGCACGCGCCACACGCAGCAAAAGGCACGTGCAGCAGACAGCAAATACAAACACACAAACCTTCACGACCCCCAGGAAGATGGAGTCCGCGGCAGCGCCACTGATCTTTGACACGTGGATGATGAGCGGGAACACGTAGCGCTGCTTGTGCAGCCCCACAACCTCGCGGTCGCTGTCCAGGATTTTGGCTTGCTCTGCATGCCACGGCAGGCAGCAAAGCACACAATGGCTTGGCAAACGGCATGCAGCAGTGGGCTTGGCGCGCGTCGCCATTACCAGAATTACCTGAGCAGCATGTGCTCGTGCAGAATTCAAACAGGAACCACAAACCAAACAATTCAGGCACCTCTCAAAGGCATGCCCACGCATGCACACTTGCACCTGTGCTCAAATACATCTGCAATAGGGCATGCCCGAGCATGCACGCAGTCATTGGCGCGTGCCTGCGACTGCCAGCATGCGCATACCCAACAAAGCACACACCTGTGTCCACGTACAACAAAGCACAACAACAAAGCACAACAAAGCACAACAACAAAGCACAACAAAGCACACACCTGTGTCCACGTACGCCTGCAGGTAGGAGTTGTGGCGGCTGGAGAAGGGCTGCGGCATCAGGCAGCTGACGTTCTTTCCCTCCAGATCTCCTCGCTTGTACCTGCAGCATGCACGCACCCATGACGCGGCCGTCAACTGTCTTCTCACCAGGAATCTGCTGTGCACACTCACATCGACAAGCGTTCGCACACATAGACATTCGGCAGGAGCAGTGCCAGGGCACATTAGCAGCTGCTACAGGGGCAGCAACAGGTGGTAGAAAGCGCACCCGGTATTATAATGATGCTGGATGCGCCCACAGGCACAAGCAGGCAGGCACACATGCTCAACCAGGCTGAATGCGTGCTTGTTTGCCACGAGGCAGGCAGGCAGGCAGGCGCATGTACCCACCCGAACAGGCTGAAAGCATGCTTATTGACCATCTGGATGATGCCGGACGCGTTGATGGTGATGATGGCGGCGTTGGGGTCCAGGCCGGCGATGGGCTTGCCCTCGTCGTCCACATGCAGCTCCTGCACGTTGTTCTCTGCGGCCTCCTCCTGCTTGTCCGCCTCGCTGTGCAAGACAGCGCACGCGCAAGTGTATGTGTGTGGCAGGTGGGGATGTGTGTGTGTGACTGCAGGTGCACATGAGCGCAATACCCTGCGTGTGTGGACACACGCGCTTTCTTTCTGGAAGTGGAAAGTGGCTGGACATCGCAGTCTACCATGCTCCCTGAAGACTGCGAGGCTGCATCTTTGGACCGGCACTGTCCAACGCATGGAACACATCCTGACGCAACTCGTACAGACCACAGCGTCTGCGCTACTCACGCGTAGTAGCGGGCTGCTGTCCAGGGGTCGTTCTTGACCTGCTCCAGGAACTTGCCGTAACTCCTCAGCAGCTTGACGGCGTTGGGATACCTGGGCACATGGGCCACGGGGGCGTTGGGGTACATGAGCGTCTGGGCACAGGGGTGAGGGTGTACCCGAGCATCTGGGTACAGGGGTATTGGGGTGCCTGGGCACAGGGCCACAGGGGCGTTGGGGCACATGAGCATGTGGGCACTGGGGTATCGGGAAACCTGGGCACAGGGGCGTGGGGGTACCTGGGCACAGGGCCACAGGGGCGTTGGGCCACATGAGCATGTGGGCACTGGGGTATCGGGGTGCCTAGGCACCTCAGGATCAGCCCTGTGTACCGCCACAGGCCAGCTCGCTCACACCGACGTGCAGGCACAGGCACGCACATACTCATGCCCGCACACATAAACACGTGCTCCCTCATGACAATGGGCTCCGGGTGCGGTGCATTCCAGCAGTCATGCACTGTGCCCCTCAGCACATTCTTCCCTTGTGCAGGCCCCTTTCTGCTGACCCACCCCTTTGTCCTGGCTCACCCCCGCGGTGCTGCAACTGCCATGCTGTGCGGAAGTAGGGGGCGCCCCCCCCACCTCGCATGCGTCCCACCTTTTGAGCACCATCTTGTATGTTAGGTCGGCCATGTCCTCCATGTGGTCGATGCGCCGGAACGCCTGTGTGAGCTGCAGGCGCAAGCACAGAGGACACACCACCGACACCATGTAAGTGGGTGTGTTCGTGTTTGTGCGTGGATCGTGGATTGTTTGTCTGCGTCTATGTACATGTGTGCGCATGCGCACGTGTGCATGCGTCTCAGCGTTGGCTGATACACCAAAGGGCCTGTGTGGGTTCACAAGCTGGCACAGAATGACCTATAGGGTCCTGTGCCACAGCACAAACAATGATGACACAGTGACAAAATGACCTTTAGCGTCCTGTGCCACAGCACAAACAACGATGACACAGTGACAGAATGACCTATAGGGTCCTGTGCCACAGCACAAACAACGATGACACAGTGACAAAATGACCTATAGGGTCCTGTGCCACAGCACAAACAACGATGACACAGTGACAGAATGACCTATAGGGTCCTGTGCCACAGCACAAACAACGATGACACAGTGACAGAGTGACCTATAGGGTCCTGTGCCACAGCACAAACAACGATGACACAGTGACAGAGTGACATAGAGTCCTGTGCCACAGCACAAACAATGACGACACAAGTGCAGGCTCAGGGCTGACCATGCTTTTGTGCGCAGCACGCACTCGCACACACACGGTACACCTGTGGCATCTCACATCCTGCGCCAATGTGCGCACGTTGCGCACTGTGCCACCATGCTCAAGAGCACCCATATGCACAGGCACAGGATCTACCGTGGATCCACTCTTGCGCAAGATCCACACCAGCACCATCCGCACCTGCGCCCGCCCCACCCTCCCCATCCACGAGCACACACCCCACCCATCCACACCTGCACAAGATCCACAGTGCTCCGCAGCAGCAGCTTCCAAAAGTCTCGGGTGGCCAAAACTGCCGCCCGGTGGTACTCCAGCAGCATCTTGTAGTTCCGCTGCGTTCCAGCGTTCCAGCGAGTTCAGTGACACGTGCGTATATGATGTACGCGTGTACAATGAGCATGCGTGGCCCCTGCTTGTCACCCAATGGCGACACACGTTTGTTCATGGCGCACAGGGCACATGCAGGACATGCAGAGGGTGCTTCATGTGAGCAGAGCTGGACCCTGTGCCTGCGCATCATTGCGGCCGCCCCACAGCAGCACTACCACCTCTGCGTGCACCAGGGACGCGATTCTTCTTCCGGCAGCCCACTGACAGCTCACCACAGCCTTCTGCTTGTGCTCCCAGGAAAGAACCGCACTTCCAAAAAGCAAGCACAGCCTGCACACTCATTAGATACGCCATGTTCTCAACCAATTGCCGGGAGGACGCTTGTGTGCATGAGCACCCACTAACACACACACACACACACACGAGCACGCAATACACAAACAAACAGACTCACGCATCCCTACCTGGAAAGCAACATACGCCACCAGGTCTGATGCACTCTCCCCAGAGCCGCTGGTTACCGCCTTTTGCTTGTGCTCCTGCTCGCGCGTGAAGATGGAGAACCTGCAGGCCAGCCACAGAGGGAAGGGGCCATGGGGTGGGGCAATGTGAAGCATGCAGAAGCGCGAGTGGGGACTGCTTTGCATGAAGAAGCTGCAGTCCTGCGTGGAGGCTACCCTAGGTGCAGGCAGCATGGACAGGTAGGCAGTTCAGCCTGAAGTGTCTTACCATGAGAGCGCAGGCAGCATGGACAGGTATGCAGGTCAGCCCAAAGCGTCTTCCCGTAAGAGCGCAGGCAGCAATGAGCACCAGGCGTGGGTGTGGATGTGGGTGGACGGGTGTGAAGGTGGGGTTCAGGAGGGGTACT
>LFCJ01002592.1_pt1 | contig 13074 bp, 16 predicted proteins | sample 643141 | NCBI WGS metagenome assembly LFCJ01 (sample SAMN03766243, study PRJNA286221) | soda lake metagenome | biome: soda lake; feature: Kulunda steppe; material: water; isolation source: sample B1-Br-g2 brine of Lake Bitter-1 | place: Russia: Kulunda steppe | collected 2010-07 | reverse complement strand
TGTGTGTGTGTGTGTGTGTGTGTGTGTGTGTGTGTGTGTGTGTGTGCGTGCGTGCGCGCGTGCGTGCGTGTGTCGTGTGAGGGAGGGACATTTTCTCTCAAAGAAATTACCTGAGGGAGCATATCAAGGTCAATGTCAGCATCTAGCTTGTCACTTATGGGCGTTCCAGTCATGGTCGATCCCTGACAGCTAGCTGTCGACGGCAAATCGCATTCGATTTTCGATGAACAGACTTCCCATGCATATCTTTCTTCTCATCTTAATGCTAGGCAGTGCTCCTTGCTGCATATGAAATGTGTCGACCTTCATGGTGACAGTATGCAAGTAAGGTACCGTGGTCGGCGCAGTTAAAACATATGAATTGATTGAAGAAGTGATTCCTAGCGACAAGATCGACAATCCTATTCCTGCTTTCAGAATTTTCTGGCAAGTTAGCTACGGCTGTCTTTCCTCTGTTAGACCTGCTAAAATTAAGGCAACTTTGCTGAAGCCCATTAGGCCTCAGACCTGAACCTAGGACCCAAACCTAAAAACAGCACCAAATATAATGCTTGAAGGTACTGCACAAGTGAGGGGACATGTCAAAACGCCGGAAAACTCCATGGTAAAACTCTTATAAGCAAAGAAAGGGGTTCTTGAACGACAAAACTCAGTTGTTCATAGATGAAAAAATTAAAGGAAGTAAGTCTTTGCATGTCTTCTCAAATATAGACTAAAGTATGACCAAGCGGTTGCCACGGGCAATACTCAAAAGTACTAAACAGACACTGCTTGAGAAAGCGCATGCAATCAGTACTACTAGTAGTAAAAGCATCATGGAATGATAGAAAATCTATGACCAACATATCAGAGAGGACCTCGTGTTCATTGGTTGCCTTATGCGAGAAAGTGGCACACTTGAACCCAAATGAAGGTTCCTTGCGTCTGGCAAGGGGAGAGCAGAGCAGGTCCCTGCTTGAGATTAACATACACAGCTATGGCACGTCAAGCACCATCCTGGACAAAGGCGCTAGGCACCGCGCAACAGTGTCGGGCGCCACCTACCACTGGGTGCTGACCCTCAAGCGTTTTGCTCAACGAGCAAGATCACAAGCATGACTAGTGGGCCTCTTGACAGAATGACTTGCGGAGCTTGACGCCCTCACGCAGCACGCATCCCTTGTAGAGGGTGCAGGCCTAAGCCCTTTCCTTGCAAGCGCACATTGCGCGACTCACTAGCCCAGCGTCCGCCTGCTTGTCCACGTAAGCCTGCAAAGAGGATGAGGTGTGACACTTGGAAGCATGATGCTCAGCACGGTCTGCCATTGCATGGACAGCCTTGAAGGACTGTGAGCATCGCTTAGCGCGCAAGTCCCCTCATGTCCATTGCATAGCATGCAATTCCCCTTTACAGGCACGTGAGCGGCAGGGAAGCTGCGGGGTCCCTGATCAAGGTGCCGTTTGGGACAACAGGTCAAGCCTTAGCCGTACCCGGAGCCCTGGTCCAGAACGTCAGCAGCCAAGCGCTGTGACACGCTAGGCCATCAAATACTGGCTGCAGCACACAAAGCTCGACTAACTGCAAAACAAGATGCAGCAACAATGCTCTTGACACAATAAGCACACGAGCTTCAGGCACTCCCAGCGCAATGCCTGTACCATGCACCTGGCCATTCCTTGCAAATACGCTGTTCTGAGGCTGGTGAGAGGTGCAGAGGGAACACCGCAGCAGATAGAATCGCAGCAGCGCTGCCCCACCGCACTGCGCTGCTTGCGCAGCGTGGCGTTGCTGTGCGCCCATGGATCATCCTTCCTCCCCCTTCCCCCCACTCCCTTTCCCTCACCTGCAGCTGCGCCTCCACAGCACCCAGGGAGCACTGGCGCACCAGCAGCAGGGCAGCAGCCATGTGCGGCTCGAGCCACTGGTGCCTGCAGGTGCGCTGCCTGCTGTCCAATAAGCAGCCCAAGCAGATGCGCCTGCATGCAGGTGGGGCGGCACGCGCTTGCATGACTTGGGTAATTGCCCCTCCACCCTCGGCGTTTGCAGTTGCAGTTACCCTTGCACCAGCTGCTGCCAAGCCGGTGCACCAACTACAGAAGGATGGGACAGCACATGCAGGCCAAGGCTGAGGAACAGCCTGGCACAATTCAGGGAGACGGGGCAGGCTCAAAAAGGACACGCCTCCTGCTCCGCTCCACAAGCCGCATGCACAAGGCACAGGATGCCCAGCAGGGGCAGGAGGGACGCACAGCAGGTGGCCTGACTGCCTAATCCCCCTGGAGGGGCGTGGAGCTGTACAGCGGAGCATGAGGATAACGCCTTGGACAGCTGAGTGTGCAGCATCTGAGCAGCCTTGGACAGCTGAGTGTGCAGGATCTAAGCAGCCTTGGACAGCTGAGTGTGCAGCATCTGAGCAGCCTTGGACAGCTGAGTGTGCAGCATCTAAGCAGCCGGAGCACTGCTCTCCGACTGACGCGGCAGATCCGGTGCTGTGTTTCCCGTCTGGCTGTCATAGGGAGCGGTGGCAGCCGGGCAGTCTATACCACTTCACTTTTCAGCACTTCAGTGGGACAAGCCCATCCGCACACACAGACACATACAGACACAGACACAGATACAGACACACAGAGAGAGAGAGAGAGAGAGAGAGAGAGAGAGAACGCGTAGACACACAGACACACACACATGTTTGATGCGCAGGGGTGGCAGGCTGAGGGTGCAGCCCAGCGGTGTGCCCCAGAGGACGCACAGGCACGAGGGCAATGTGCAGCGCTGCACTTCTGTCGGTCTTGCCAAAGGATGCACTGTGGATAGCGTGAAGAAAAGCCTGCGCGCTCGCGCCGCCGCCCGTGGGCCACATCCACGCCCGCCTACCTGACTTGCATCTGCGCAGGCAGCTCCTGCTCCTTGTCAGCATCCCAGCTGTGTAGCACATCCTCCGCCTGTGCTTGTGGACCCGCCTGCTGCGGCTGCGGCTGCGGCTGCGGCTGACCCTTCTTAAAGCGCCCTGCTTTCTTGGTGCCCGCGCGCTGCGCGTGCTGCTGGCCTGCTGCTGCCGGGGCAGGTGGTCCAACCAGGGCGGCCAGGGGGTGGCCCGGGGGCACTAGCAGGATGCGCTGCGGGGCAGTGAGGAACGCAAACCTGCCATCCTCTTGTGTGGGTGCATGCTTGCTTCTGATGCGTCAAAATGGCCCAGGGGCACTAGCAGGATGCGCTGAGGGGCACGCGAGGAATGCAAACCTGCCATCCTCTTGTATGGGTGCATGCTTGCTTCTGATGCGTGGCCAGGGGGTACTAGCAGGATGCGCTGCAGGGGACATGTGCGCGATGCATGCGGGAACCTCCTCCAAGGTGGGCGCGCGACTCCATGCTCAAGGGAATGAGTAGACGCAGGCCGTTCTGTTCACAGGAGGTATATTTGCGCGCGCTTGGCATGTGCTGGGCAGCAAGGCGCGGACAGATGCCGATAAAGGCTTGTTCCTGGGATGGGGCATGGGAGACAGGGGGCAAACGGAAAGGGGCGAGAGGGCTGGGTGGTCCACATGCTGTGCCTCAAGCCTGCTACAGTATGCAAGCTGCACTTGCGCACGAGATCTTTCGCTCCTGTCCATATGGACAAAGCGTGCGGCCTTGCGGCATGACACGCTTGTTGCGTGCTCGCGCGCTTGCCTGCCAGCGCAATCACACGCCAGCCACGACTGCATACCTGTAGTGCAATGCCCTGCCATCTGCCACCACACCTAGTTTTACCTCCCCCAGCAGCGCGCAACAGGACCGGTGTGATCTGGTCACCACCGGCCTTGACCTCGTCTGCACGCACGCTTGCACGCACGCACGCAAGCGCACACACACACACACGCATGCTCCTGGTTGTGCGACAGAATGCGCAGGCAGGCTGCTGCCCTCACCTGCAGCTTCAGATCGCTGCCGCACACCTCACACTGGTGCTCCGGGTAGGCCAGCCAGTACGATGTGTTGCTGAGACCCCGTGCAGTGGGGTCGGGCGCACCCAGCGGCAGGCATGCCAGCCTGCGCAGCCAGCTTGCCGCAAATGCCTGGTGTGCCTTGCTGGGCAGCGACCCGCCCACAGCAGTCAAAGCTGCCTGCCGGGGGGGCTGCGTCCGCTCGTGCCTGCGCGCCCGCTTTGCTGCTGGTGGGTCGGTGTGCTGCTGCTGGTGCCGCGGCAGCAGCTCCTGCTCACCGCCTTGCACAGCACCGGCAGCAGCAGGCGCCTGGGCACCCGCTGTCCGCCTCCTCCCCCTCCGGAGGGGCTGCCCCTCCCCCTGCTCAACCCCCGACCCTCCCGCCTGCCGCAGCTCCTCTTCCTGCTCGCCCTCAGGTGGCATATCAGCACCTCCTGCGCGCAGCCCCCCGCACGCCTCCCGCTGCTGCAGCTCCCTCCGCAGCACGCACCCCACGCAGCCGTCGCCCCCACATCCCGCGCCCCCTCCGCCCAGGGCATCGACCCGCGCACAGCAGTGGAATGCGTCGGAGCACACCCCATCATCATCACCACAGAGCAGGCCTGCCAGGCGCACCTCCAGCTGCGCTGCGCCCATCGTCGTTTCAAAGGAGGCCACACCCGCTGCGCACACGGGCGGAAGCGCGGCAGCGCTCTCTGCCCCTGCCCCTGCCCCTGCCCCGGCTACTGCCCCTGTCCCTGCCCCTGCCCCTGCTGCTGCAGCTACTGCGGCTGCGGCTGCGGCTGCGGCTGCAGTCGCTGCTTCCGCAGCCAACCTCGCAGCTGCAGGTCCCGGTGCCTCAAGGCTTCCACTATTGCCATCCCTGCCGGCGCGGACCATGCGCACCATACAGACCAGGCGCCGCAAGGCCTGGCGCGCCTGCAGCAGCAGCAGCTGCACCAGCGCCACAAAGCTCTCCTGCAGGGTGCGTCACATGCATGCAGGCAGGCAGCGCGGCGCACATGGATGGCAGGCCGGCGGCGGGGCATGCTGTGCTGGTCTGTGTGCAGTGGTCCTGAGGTGACTTGAGCCATCCAGGCCCCTGGCGGTCTCAGGACAAACCTGTCAGCTCTGGTGATTGGCATGCACAAGATGATACGGGGCGGCATACTCAAAGAGGTATGGGGCACTGCTCCAAGAGCGGGTGCTGCTAACGGCACGCGCCCGCTTGCAGGCCGCCTTTCCTCGCAGACCCTGCGAGCAGCGCTGGTTTGACTGTGGAATAGCCCTGGACGGAGATTACACGCGCACGCACACGCACGACGCACACCGCACAGAGCATGCACACAAAGTGCGCACGCACACAGCACACACCGCACACCAGCATGCACACTAGGTGTGCACCTACCGTCTCTGCCGCACACGAGAACTGCGGGCTGGCTTGCAGGGTGGACAGGGTGCAGCTGGTGAGCAGCAGCGGGGAGCCCAGCTTGCGCTCCCATGGCCCATCCTGCGTCTTGAAGAAGGCCTGCACATGGCACGGGCGCGTACATGGATTGCAATTGGCTGCCTGCGTATGTTGCCTGCACAAGTGTGCGCACGCGCGTGCGCGCGCGTGTGCGTGTGTGTGTGTGCGTGTGTGTATGTGCACTCTGTGCACTCACAAAGCACAGCTGAGGGGCTGAGGCAACAGGCAAGCTGTGCAAGAACACAGGGGATGTACCTGTTCATAAACAAGGAAGGAGATGTAAGCAGGAGACCCGACCGTGCACTTTTCCCCTGTAGGGCCTGCACCCCCGTTAAGCCTACAAGCAGTAATCTTTACATTCCAGCTTAGTGGAACATACTGTGGCACAGGGGCACATGCACACGCGCGCACACACACACAAACATGCACAGCCCTGCATCGCACCTGGCGCTGCTCTGCCATCAGCTCCTGCTTGTACCCACGGGCGCCCAGCACCTCCAGCATGTGCGAGGGGGTGGCGCAGTTGCTGCTGATGCGGCACCAGCCACCGGCGGCCACCACTGCATGGCCCAGGTGGCCCATGACCAGGTCAGCACACGCGCCTGCATGTGCATTCACATGGGTGCGTACGCATGTGCATACACGCAAACGTGCTTGCCCAGGGAATCAGCCACCTAGGACACGCAGCTCAAAACAGACCCATCGCCTTGCTGCTGCGTGCATCAGCAACAAAAGCCCAGCCATGCTCCCAATCAATCAACCTCCGCCAACACCACCCCCTTCCTCGTGTGAGATGCAGCCCTTTCAGGCCAGCCCTGGTTCCTCCCAGCACCCATTCCTACCGCCAGCGTGCAACACACACATGTGCGCGCGCACATACACACACACACGCGCGTGCGCGCGTGCGCGCTTACCTGACTGCACCCCTGCGCCCTGCTCCTCCGCACTCAGCCCTCCCCGCGCCCCACAGCACGGCTCCTGTCGCACGCAGGGCGGCTTGCCGGCATTCCTCTGCATTGCAGGAATGTGTGCCACGGAAAGGGGCCCTGGGCGCGAGCATATGCATTGCCAGGCGGTCCATGGCAATGTTGGCGGCCAGGCATCGACAGGAAACTGGGGCACACTTACACTTGCAGCGCAGGCAATGCACAGGCTCTCAACTTGACATGCAGGTGCCCAACGCTGCCTCCAGCCAGCCAGCCAGGTTGCAGGGGCAGCGCCGACCTCCAGGCTTTTGACCAGTCGCGCTGGCTAGTGCTGCAGCCTGGAGCTGAGTTCCAGGGCGAGCCCAGGAGGTTGTGAGGCAGGGTTTGACAGCCAAGCTGCCAGCAGGCAAGTATCTTTGGGCCACAGGGGGCCCTCCGGCATCATGTGACCTCCGGCATCATGTGACCTCCGGCATCATGTGACCTTCGGCATCATGTGACCTCCGGCATCATGTGACATCAGCTCATGACCACAGCTCATGACCACAACTCATGACCACAGCTCATGACCGCAGCTCATGACTACCATGACCACAACTCATGACCACCATGACCGCAGCTCAATACCACCATGACCGCAGCTCATGACCACCATGGCCGCAGCTCATGACCACCATGACCACAAGGGGGCCCTCCGAGCATCGGTGCTGCTCAACACCACGGTAGGCTCTGCACGGCTGTGGCTCATCCACCCACAAAAGGGGGCCTGCGTTTGACAGCAGCACAGCTAGGCCCAGGGGAGGATAAAAGCAAGGCAGCAGTCTGTGCCTGTCTGGGATGCCTCACTCGGCCCTGGGCCACCTCTGCCGCAGAGAGGCCTTGCATGCAAAAGCCTGTCAAGCACGCACAGAGGCCGCCCGCCAAGCGGGGCAAGCGCAAGTGCCCAGCATCCAGCACGCACCGCATCCATGTGCAGCTTGGCGTGGTTGTGGTAATGCAGCTTTGTTGCCTGCTCCCTGCGACGGAAGAGCACAGGCGACCTTACTTTTGCCAAAAGGTGGAAACTTTATTTGGCGACGGAAGAGCACAGGGACCATGGCCAAAGTCGCAAACCCATGGCGACTTTGGCCATGGTCGCAAGCAACCCTGCATGCATGGGGCACAAGGCCAGCAGCCCTGTGTGCAGGGGACAACAAGATTGACTGCCGGCCCAGGGCCCACGCTCCAGCACAGGCCAGCAATCAATCTTCATCAAGGCTGGACCCAGGATGCTGCATGAGTATGATGCAGCCGAGCTCTAGAACTTGGCAGCCACTTGCTCATCAAACTGTACTGGCTCTTGACACGGCCACTTGCTCGTCACACGAGCGCTTTTGTCCGTAGTCCTGCCAACCAGGCAGGCCAATAAGGCTTTGCAGTGTCAATGTGATTTAAAACTCCAACCACTGCCTCACTCTGAAGCCTTATCGACCTGCCTGGTTGGCAGGACTATGGACACGTAGCACCGCCAAAAGGATGCAGCAGCAAAGATGGTGCCCGGCAACTTCCCTTGGCACGCATTTTAGAAAAAATGGCCCAGCAATCCTTTACCAAGAAACACCAGGAAAGAGGCACAGGAGGCGCATCACACTCTGTGAAATCAACGCACCCACGGCACCACTCTGTGAAAGCAACGCACCTAGGGGCCTTAGCCGCCGCCAGCTTGACTAAGGCTTGCGGGTTGGAGCTGGCATCAAAGTACCTTCAACGAATGTGGTAAGCAAGAGGCGCTTGCGCATGTCAAATCGTGCGCTTGGTGGAAGGCTGGACAACACCGGGTGTGCCTGTGCGCATGAAGTGTGCCCATGTGCCTGCTGTGCCTGCGCATGAAGTGTGCCCATGAAGTGGGCCTGCTGTGCCTGCTCCTGCAAAATTGGTCCAACTGTACTGGCCTGCAGATTGTGTGCATCTCAACTGTGCTCATCTGCTTGCGCACGCAAGCATGAAATCAAGTACGACCTGTGCGCAGTGTGTATGCCCTGTCTCTTTTATGCTGGTGGTTATTCCAGATGATTGACCCACACAGGACCTGGACAGTGTGCTGAGAAAGCACAGCCACACAAACACAGGCAAAGGTATCCTGGTTGAGCAACCTGAGAGGGTCCAAGAGCAGCACTCACCACTCTACCAAATTTGGCAGACCTTGGCACTCAATGCTGGGTATGGGCAAGCACAGGTTCAGGAATTGCATCCCATCATCTTCTGTAGGGACAAGGGCATGTGGAGGGAGGAAAGGTGAGCCCTGCCAGCCAACATCTACCCAGGCATGCCGCGCATGCAATAGTGCAATGAAAAGTCTGCCCTTGTTTCCGCAAAGTGAATTGATTGCTTGCTGACAGCCTGAGCTTACAGCAGAGTGGATAAGTAGCTTGATGACAGCAAAGTGAAATGAGTGTGCTGACAGCCTGAGCACGCAGCGCGGAGCAACCACAGACAGACTGACAAGCTTCTTGTGTGTCCCAGTGCTTCTTGTGTGCCCCTGTGCTTCGTATGGTCCTTCAAGGCCAAGCAGCCAATGAGCACTGAGGGCGAGGGTGCGTTGAGTGGCAGCTGAGTTGCCGGGCAGCCCTCTAGACCAGGCAGCCCTCTAGCACTGGGCGTTGAGTGGCAGCTGAGTTGCCGGGCAGCCCTCTAGACCAGGCAGCCCTCTAGCACTGGGCGTCGAGTGGCAGATTAGTTGCCGGGCAGCCCTCTAGACCAGGCAGCCCTCTAGCACTGGGTGCGAGGGTGCGTTGAGTGGCAGGAGAGTTTTCGAACAAGTCACACATGTGCTGGAGCATTAGTCCATGCAATGACGAGGCGCACATCCAAGTGACGACAAGGCGCACTCCAAGCGACGACAAGGCGCTCATCTAGATTGCATGGGATAAAGGGAGCCACCGCCAGCCTGTTCCTCCACCCCCCACCCTTCCACCCAGGCCCTCCACCCCCTGCCCTTCCTTCTAGGCCCTTCCCCACCCCCCTTCCACCTAGGCCTGCAGCCAGAAGGCCCACCTGTCTTTACGGGCTCTCGTCTCCCATCCATCAGCCATCAGCTCAGAAACCTCTGGCCCATCACATCACGCTGCACCCTCTGCTCCTCAATCACCTACAAGGCGCCTCGCGCCCCCCATGCAGCCCCTGCCAAGTTCAGGTCCCACTGCCTGGCCCGTCACATCAAGCCCTGCAACTCACCTACGTGGCGCCCCACGCCCCCGATGTAGCCTGCCAAGTACAGGATGGGCCGCGTCAGCGTTACGCCCAGCAGCGTAAAGTGGAAGCGGAGTATGTCATCTGGGCAGATGGCAGACAGGAGGGACTGCACGGAGCACCTGCAGGGTTGGCAGAGGCATGCGGCACATGCACAATGCGCACGGCAAGCGTGGGATAGCCACCATAAATGGTGTGGCATTGTGTGAAGGGCTAAGGCCCGTGCATTGATCGCACCCCATACAGGTTCCAACTGCTGCGCTTTCTATTGCTTTGGAGGGTAAATGAATGGAAGGAACCTGGACGAGCGGATTAGGTGGCGGATGGATGGATGGATGGATGGAAGAATGGATCAATGGATGTATGGACAAAAGCATGGCAGAGTCACATACCATGTACATGCCCAACCCATGGGTCCCAGCAGATCCGGCCTCGCAGCAGACAGCGAGGGGACCCACACTTGCATAGGGCCTTATCATGAAGAGTTGCATAGGGCCTTATCATGAAGAGACATGAAACCCTCATGGCACACGTAGGAATATGGCACAGCAAGGCCTCCAGCTGCTGGCTTCCTAGCATGAAGACACACACATACGCACACACAGCATGGTATGCAGAACAAATGAGCAGAGCCACCTGACAATTGAGAGGAGGGGGGAGTCATCCATCCTGCGCCAATCGTCAATTGCATCCCTCAGCACTTGCAGCCTTTGTCAAAGCCTGTGGCGTTTCCTTCACGTGCTCTACACGGGCTGCCTGCCTCAGGTCAGCAAAGCAGCGCACGTGTGACGCACACGCTGCGTTTCAGTGCCAAAGGTACTGCTTTCCATGGTACAAGGACGAACCTGTCCACAGGTTTCAACCCAAACAGAGAGCATAACTCCCACCTCAAGCTCGGCTGGTGCGCCAGCTCACTGTACAGGTCCAGGTCCTTGATGTAGTACCCGCAGAATGCAGGCTCCGCCTTCCGTCCGTCTTTGGCCAGACACTCCAAAAACTGCAGGACGGTGCCCCCACCTGCACAGGGTCAAATGGCCGCCCAGCAAGGAGAGCACAGCCTCTCAGATGTGCATGGTTGGGCAGGCCATTTGAGTGGGTGCCTGCTCTCGATGCGGCAGCCCCCTCTGCCACAAGGGCGCAGCTGTGACGGCAGTGCGCAGGAAGCACATGTGCTATTGAGCACGACGAGCTGACACCCCACCCCCCACTTCCACGCTGGGAGCATGCCAGCCGGTCAGTTCACAGGCTTTGCTAGGCTTTGGTCGATGGTTGGTTGTGCGTTCCAGTCGGGTCTTCTGGTTCCTGCACGTCCTCAGCAACCAAGAAGTCATCAACGCTGACGGCATGAGCCCAGGCCCTGAGCCACACCCTTCCAATGGGCCTTCGTGGTTGGGATATATGCACTCCAATTCATACCTTTCACGTGGGCACTCATACCTTCCAAGTGGGCCTTCATGGCTGGGATACGTGCACTCCAATTGACGGCGCTCATGAGCTCGTCCAGGGTGTTGAGTGACTCCGTGCGCCTGTTGCGTGAGGGGCAGCAAAAGCGTCTGCGCTTCTCAGCAGTTGCAGCGGAGAAAAGGCCCGTGGCGCTGCGCATGAACCTATAGGCACCCCTTGCGAAGCAGGAGGTCTCTCAAGGTCCCAGCAAGGACGCACTCTCAAAGTCCCAGCAAGGACGCACGCCTGGCTGCCATGCTGCAGGCTGCCAGCGTGCTCAGGTGCGCACAACTGGCAAGCACTTGCGGAACAAAAGAGCTGCGGCATGCAATTGGGTGTGGGCCTGCAAAGTGACCTGCATGCACCAGAGACAGCAGCTCTGCTTGACAGGGAGCAGTGCTGAGCTCAGCTACTTGCAGCCGTGCCTCACAAGGAGCAGTGCTGAGCTCAAGCTCCTTGCAGCGGAGCCTCACAGGGAGCAGTGCTGTGCTCAGGCTACATGCAGCTGTACTTCACAAGGAGCAGTGCTATGCTCAGGCTACTTGCAGCCGTGCCTCACAGGGAGCAGTGCTGAGCTCAAGCTCCTTGCCCTGCGCACTGTACCCCTAGCCATACCCTCATCACCGCCAACCAGCTGGCAAAAATCCTGCACACCAGCTGCCACATCCCTGCCGCCGCAAGCAGGCTTCAGAGGCCAAGGCAACTGTGCAGGTTGCGTTGCAGCCAGTGCCTAGCAGCCCATGCCTGCAGTGCTCCAACGCAACATGCCGCTGAGCCTGGTCATGCGGCACGCAGCATGCAAGGCACATAAGGCAGACCCACCCAAACTGGTCATGCGGCACGCAGCATGCAGGCACGTGAGGCAGACCCACCCAAACTGCAGCTTGATCAGGCCACCTGGGCTGTGGTAGGCTGACACCTCATGGGCCTCGAATGAGCGCGAGCAGCTCACGGCTTGCAAGAGCGACTGCGTGGCAGTTCAGCGTTGCATTGCTCTGCCCAGGTGTCCCTGCTTTGGGTGTGTGGCGCAATGCACACAGAGGCCGTGGCCGGCAAGGCAGCTAGCTCCTTTTGAGCATCGCACACGCAGTTTTGCTCGGCGCAGCCTTCTGCATGCAGGCATAAGACGATTGGCGGAGCAGCTGCCATTGCACGCTCATCCATCGGGCTGTGATTGCCTGCAAACCCAGACAAGCCCTTCTTGGCACCTCTAGGCAGTGTTTGGCTGAGCCTCTGACAGCAGGACTGACAGCGCATAGCTTGAAAACACAACACCCCCCCTCCAGGCTTGAGTGACAGAGGTGTGTATGAAGGCGCTGCATGCAGAAGAAGCGGGCGCATCTGCACGCAGGGGGAGCGGGAGGGACTGCTAGTACATCTGCTGGCATGCGCACGATATGTGTGCACTCTTGGACAGTGTGCATCACCCCTCCCTCGCTCACCTCGCCCAGCCACTCCAGCTGCGGGTGGAAGAGACGCATGTGGTGGGTGGGGTGCGAGTTTGGCACCGGCTGCACCACCAACTCCCCACCAAAACGAATGGGAGCGCGCAGCTGCAGCAGCAGGCGCTCCCACTGCCTCTTTGCCTCCGCTCCACCCTCTACTACCCAGCATGGTGGCTGGGCCCTGGAAGGCGTGTGTGGGTAAGGCTCGGCTGCCAAGATTGGCTGTGGTGGTGGCGACAATGGTGCCGCTGCTGCAGGCGCTGCCGCTGCATGCAAGGGCAGCTGGTGGCTGCGGCCCTGCCTGCCTTGCGGTGCAGTAGACACAGCTCGCTTGAGCTGCTCCAGCTGCTGCTCCTGCTGGCGCCACTGGTCATCCTCCAGCTGCTGCTCCTGTTGCTGCTTCAGCTGCTGCTTCAGCTGCCGCCGCTGCTGCTTTAGCTGCTGCCGCTGCTGCTCCAGCTGCTGCCACTGCCGCTTTGGCGGCTGCTGCTGCTGCCCTAGCTGTTGCTGCTGCCGCTTCAGCTGCTGCCGCTCCTGCTTCAACTGCTGTAACTGCTGCATCAGCTGCTGCTGCTGCTCCTGCTGCTGCTGCTGCTGCTGCTGCCGCTGCTGCTGCTGCTGCTGCCGCTGCTGCTGCTGCTGCTGCTGCTGCTGCTGCTGCTGCTGCTGCTGCTGCTGCTGC
>LFCJ01002590.1_pt1 | contig 13075 bp, 13 predicted proteins | sample 643141 | NCBI WGS metagenome assembly LFCJ01 (sample SAMN03766243, study PRJNA286221) | soda lake metagenome | biome: soda lake; feature: Kulunda steppe; material: water; isolation source: sample B1-Br-g2 brine of Lake Bitter-1 | place: Russia: Kulunda steppe | collected 2010-07 | reverse complement strand
GGGGGAAGAAAAACTGTCAGAGGGCTCTCGGCTTTCTTGCTCACGCAGGAGAGTGTGTTTCGTTTTTCTTTAGCTCATTATGTACGTGCACATGAATCTCAGCGACAAACAGTGGAAGCCAGCTGAAAGTGTGCACAAGAGTGGTACTCACCAGAGCTGCGCATGTTGACTCAGCGAAGGAGCCAAACAGGTCGGAGCCCATGCCAGCAATGTCACCGACATTGTCACCAACATTGTCTGCACAAAAAAGCGTGTGAGGGGGAGCTCAGCCATGCACGTGGCAAGCTCAGCTTACAGCACACCTGTCTGCCGAGTAACATCAAGAGGTTAGTTGTGAGCATGTGCGCAGAGTTTGTGCATGCGCAGTCTGGACGCCATAAGGTTTGAATTTAGGGTAAGGGTTGTGCCACAAAACAAAGCGCACCTGCGATCACGGCAGGGTTGCGAGGATCATCCTCGGGGATATCCTTCTCCACCTTGCCAACCAGGTCAGCGCCCACATCAGCAGCCTGAGGGACACGGAGGGCACAGTGCACAGGATGACCTCTCATCGAGGGAGACAGCAAGCCTGTCTATAATCTAGGTTCACTGGCTCCAACCAGCCCCCTTGACCATGACACTCACCTTGGTGTAAATACCACCACCCACACGGCCAAACAGAGCAATGGAGGAACCACCCAGACCGTAGCCAGTGATAGCCTCAAACAGGCCAGCCCAGTTGTCACCATAAAACTGTGGGGGCAAGGACAAAACACATGTCAGTCATTGTGCAAACAGCAGCTCTTGGGGGTGGACACCAAGAGCCTAAGATGAGCCCTATCAGCTCAGCACAATTCAAACGGCAAGAGCCTGGACTCACGTGCTGGAAGACCACGATGGTGAGGTACAAGTTCAACAGGCCCAGGGCAGCCAACAGGAAGCCCATGACGCCGCCAGCTCGGAAAGCTGCACAAAGCACAAGCAGTGATAGTGATACAGCCGTGCGTTATTAGGACACACGCAGACAACAAGCTATGCAGGCAGTGGAAGAACAGCCACACTTACCCACGGCAAAGGCTGGGGCAATGCCCTTACGGGCCTCCACGGTGGTCCTGGCGTTGGCATATGTGGCGATCACCATGCCCAGGTATCCAGACAGCACGGATGTGAGGGCACCCACGATGAAGGCGATGGTGGAGAAGATGCCGTTCTGTAGCTCGTCGTGCGCTGTGCGGCTGCCCTCGGGCTTCACGATGGACAGCAGCGAGAAGATAACGATGGACATGATAACCTGCACCCGGGGGGGACAACCAACGGACATCGACCCAGGGGACGGTACAGGTACAGCCCTAGCTGCAGAGGCAGGAGACAGCTCAAGCTGGTGGCAGCAAACAATTGAGAGGAGTGCAGGGAGTGCATGCATCACATTGGCAAAGGTTGGGCAGAGAATCTTGCCCCATTGCGCGAGAATCGTGGCTGCGTCCGTTCACCCCAGGTCTGTTCACCCCTGGCGGCCCAGCTCACCCCGAAGGCTCCCATGTACCTACAGGTTGGGCACGGCAACACATAGGTGTGTGAGCAAAGATGCTTGCAGGTGCAGCAAGGCACAGGAAGCAGGGGCTAGCAGGGAAGGGGCTGCAGCAAAAAGTGTCTCGAAAAAAAGATGCCTACGCTACTCACTTGAACTCCGTCATCATGAAAGCATGTGCACCATCCTGGATGGCCTCCTGGATCTCAGCGGCCTTGGCCACCACCTCCTCCTCGCCCCTCTGCTCCTCCTCCTGCGACAGAGTGGGGGAGGGGGAAGAGGGAAGGGAGGGGGAGGAGGTACACACTGATCAGTCCGAGCTGCCCGGTCGAGGCTTCCCAACTTGCACAGGCACATGTTGCGAACGCACCGGCGACGAGATAAACCCCGTGCTGTTGTTTCGAGCCCCGCTAGCCCCACCCCCACCACGGTGCACTACCGCAGCACTTGTGGCGCGCGCTGAGAACGCTGTTTGCTGCGTGTCAGCTGCTGACCCGTCAAGCTGTGGGGTGTAGGGCAGGGAGGCAGGGGCAGGAGCAAAGAAGAGGGAGGCGAGTGGGAATGAGGTGCAGGAGAGTGGTGGGGAAGGAACAAGCACCTTGTTGCGCACTTATGCACACGCATGTACATGCACATGCAAACGCATGCAGAAAGGTAGACAGACCAAAAGCATGGACAGGCACAAACAATCAGGGCAGCCAAAAACAGGTAAGGAGCGCTGGAGAAAGGCATACAAGGCAGCAGCAGCCCACGATGCAGAAAAGCACGCTTTTTCGCGTCTGATCCCCCTTGGATTGCCCTCGCCCCCTCTGCCTACACCCCGTGCTCACCAGCAGATATTCTCGACCATTCTGGCTGCGCACGACGTTCTGCCCGCCCACCAGCTGCACCTTGGCCACCACCTTCCACAGGTACGCTGCGAAGGCCAAGCCCAATAGAGCGCACACGGGGATGATCCCCGCGATTATAGTCCCATCCAGCGCCATGATGGAGCTCCAAAAAAAATCAAGACTGATCCGAGGCGGGAAATTGTACTATGACAGCGACCGAGTGAGCACACATGAGCACGCCATATGGATGTTTTTTATTTCAACAACAAATAGGCAGCCATATTGAAGAAGTGGAGGCCAGATCGCCAGACGGTCATCGCTGTTCCTGCCAAGTGCACTGGCTGTTCGATACTCAAGTCAAAATTGGATACTTAACTACTTTGTTCAATTTGATGTTAGTTGACCGGTGCCATGCAAAGAGTGTTTGGCAACACCGTACTGCTCCCAAAGCAGCAGTCCTTGCTTTGTGCTCCCTGCATTTGGCTAAGTTACTACCCTAGGAGGAGTTCTGTCAGACGAAGTACCGGCCACTCCGGCAGGGGCACCCCAGGTGTGTCTGTACACACCCCATGAACAGACTGTGTGTCTCAAATAGTGAGCTGGAACACACAAGCAGTTGTGCGCGTGAGTGAATGTTGTTAAGCTGACATCTGCAGGCCGTAACTTTGCCCTAAGTTTGTTCAGATCCTCCTCGATGCGCAGCAGTGTGCGCCCGAACTGTCACATCATCATACCCTTTGTTCAAGAGAGCTTTTCGAGTGTAATGCACACCCTGTACATGCAAGGCTTGCTTGTGTTTCTCTTAACAGCTGTGCAGTGTTCATGGAGTAGCACACACTCAAAGAATGCCTGCCAGTCAGCTTGTATAAATGGCAGATTGCTGCATGCCAGGCAAGTCGGCAAACAGCACATTATGTGAAGTCGCCCTTGGGCAGCTATTCATTCCATATGCTTCTTGTAATGCTGGTTAACACATGCTAAATATTGTGAGTGTTGCCTGGTTTTGTATTGTAGCTGCCACGCCGGAGGCTGTTGAAGCTGTTGAAGCTGGACAGCTGGACCCAAACACTGTGGCTCTGGGCAAGGCAGCTGCCAGAAAGGTGAGCATGGGGATAGGATGCCCAACCTTGAACCGGTGAGTTCGGAAATATGAGCCCATTAGCAGCCTTTGAGCCCCTAGATTGCCCAGGAATCAGGCATGGTTGACCCAGGTAGTAGGGGGCACTTGGGACCAGGTCCAATTTAGTCGTGCTTGAAGTATTGTTCCGGGCTAAGCCGCAGCCACATGCTTGTGCTTGAATGTTTGTACCCTCAGGCAAGGCGCACCCCGCCCACAATCATCCCACCTGACACGGCTGTTGGTTTCAGCCAGCTCCAAAGCCTTCTTGAAAACGGGGCACTGCTGATTGACAAGTGAGTAACAGTGCGCTGCACCTTACTTGTGCTGTGTCTCTGCCCTGGGGTTGCCTTTCAAGGAACTGAGGATGCAAGGGGCTCCGCTGGGGCCATTCTTCCTAACAATTAAGGCGATGCTGCAAGACGCTGTGGTGCATGCCCAAAAGTAGATGACAAGGGGGGTTTGTTAAAGAGCTGGCGATTGAGTACGGAGGCAGGCATGCGGGTAGACAGGTGCAGTTGCTGGAGCTCGTACAATGGCCTGCAGCCCGTCCCCAGAGCCCGACAGCCCCCCAATCCTGACATCTGAGTTTGAACCAGGGACAGCTGAGTTTGAACCAGTAACTGGTTCAAACTAGTGAATGTTGCCTGGCACACCCGTCTCCCTGTAATCAGTGTTGCAAATGACAGGGGTAGGTGCGCAACGGGTAAGTGCTCTCTGCTTGTGTGCAGGCCTCTTGAATGGACATCCTTTGATGTGTGTGGCAAATTGCGGGGCACGCTCAAGCCATGGAAAGTGAAAAAAGTGGGGCATGCAGGAACCTTGGACCCCATGGCCTCTGGTCTGCTGGTAGTTTGCACGGGGGCAGGGACCAAGTTCGTGGAAGACTATCAGGCCATGGAGAAAGAGTACTCAGGTGCGTGGTAAAGCAACGCAGGCGCAAAATGTTGGCGCCGCCTGGGTTGGCTTCCAAGACCCTGTCAATGTAAGAGCTAACAACCAGCTCCCCAATTTGCCTGTGGTAGTCCTGGAATTTCTGCCTCGAGTTACAATTAGACTGCACCTTGAATTGGCCGCACTCGTACTCGTGCACATTCAGACAGAAATTTATGTGCACACTCACAACCTCGCTGAGACATACACATACATACGGGTCAATGGGGGGGTTAGATCAGGGAACAGGCCAAGCAACCTGCTGTATCACGCCGAGCGCGGCCAAGTGTTGCATGAGCAAAACCATGCGCATGGAGTTTGCGGACTGCCCAGTGGAGAAGTGACAGTGGTGCACCACAGTTGTGTGCGTCCGTAATATTTCAAGGCTGGAGCAATGGCGCAGCTGCTTTGCAGCAGAGGAATGACACAATGCGGCTGGAACACAGATACCCATCCCTATCCTGTGGCTTGCCGCTGCTGTCTTCTGTGTGATAGGCGTGCTAAGGCTCGGGGAGGGGACCCCAAGCTACGATGCGGAGACGGAGGTAGACGAGTTGCTGCCGTGGGAGCATGTCACAGGCAAGGCCACGTGCTGCCAACAGGAGGGCACAAGCTGGCTCGCTTGTGCTCTTAAGTGGTCTGGCTTAATGGCCAAGGGGCTGGGTTGACGTGCATTTGCTTACAAAGGCGGGGCTAAGGCCAGAATGGCTTGTGCAACATGTCCCATCGCTACGAGTGAATGGCTGTCCACGTGTTATGCAATTCTGTGTTAGTTGTAGCTTTAAGACGTGAAAAGCGGGCCCCTGCAGACCTGCAGTACCTCGCCGCAGTGGCGAGGCGCATGTTAAGCAACTATTCTTCGGAGATTACAAACCTCTCTGGCTGTCATAAATACTAGGCCAGATGTCATCAGGTCTTGGGTGCGCGCTGATCATTGCCAGGCGCACACTGTGCTTGCAGATGATGACCTGAACAGAGTTGCAAGCCAATTTCTTGGAAATATTATGCAGGTATGCATGTGCTTGCACGCACACCGGTATTGATATTGTGTGGACTGACAATAAATCTGACCATGCTGAACTCCATGGAATGCTAAGTCATCCGTCAAAATGGTTGTTATAGCTCTCTTTTCCACAAGGTGCCAAAATTCAAGCTTTCCCATGAGAGCAGGCAACACTCAGGCCTTAGTTCTGGGGTCGTAGGGCCCGCTTCTAGAAATTTTGCAATTGAGGTGCTTTGCAATGTGGCCTGTTGTGTTTGAATATGGGAGCTTGCTGTCTTGATGTCCAACTCAGCTGACATCATGGCATATGAATTGCTTGTATTCGTTGAAATGTGATGGCTTTGTGTGGTGCTTCGTAATCCATCCATGCAACAACTTGCTAGAGGGTGTTACTAGGAGCGCATGGCTGATCCCCCCAATAAGGCAGGGCAGTAATCATCCCTCCGAGCTGTTGTACGTCTATCATGTATAGCCTTTTGTAGAGCAGCAGTCCATGTCTTGGAGACAGGCAAAGGTAGGCGTGTTCATAAGAGCCTGCAGCGCATCCGCTCCGTATTGTGTCTCTCATTCACTGAAAGGATGTGAATCAAATTTACAACCTGTGGTCCATAAAAGTGCCTAGAGAACAGACCTACCTGTAGGAATGGTAGGCTCGTGTGATGTTTGCTTACACGGATGACTTCTAAAATGTGCCTCCAACCTGGAGGGAGGGATTTTTTTATGGAAGGCACAGGCATCTACTTTTGGGGCTGGAACCCCACCCCCAACCCCAACCCCTCCTTCCAATGTCCCCACCCAAACAAAAAAGGTACCGATCTGCTCTAAATAAGCCCCCATCTCCATACTCACCATACTCACAAGACTCACTTGCTGCAGAGTTCAGGGGCAAAAACTGAGATGCGGACGCTCTTGCATAAATGATCTACCAAACACCCATAACTACCTTGAATGACCACAGATTGCCTTCATTTCTTCAGTTATCCGTTTTGCATCTTGTTCTATCTTGCAAGTGATTAGTTGCGCGCATGCTGCTTTGGCTTCACAAACCCCCAGGCCCAAACCCGTGCATGCGTGGCTCTGACCTGCAGGCATGCCACTTTCCCCCCCCTTTCGTCCAATTTGCACAAAAAGGGTGCCAATCAATTGGAATTGAGCTGAGGATTCCACTGATATATTCAAACTCTTGTAAGAGTGGCCCAGTAAACTTTTTTTAGACACTCCCCAAAAATACGGGACCCCCCCCCTCTTAATTGGACCTGAACATATACCAATTGAAGGCCCTTTACATAGGGTTCGGCGTAAAGCGCTGTATGGACAAAATGATAACGCTACGCTAAATAGCGATTTAACGCTATAATGCGCTGTATCACAGGCGCTATATATATAAGCCAAGTCTCCCCCTGCCAGCCCGAATTCCGTCATCAAACTTGAATGTCGGATAAAATATGATGAATGCAACCCTCTTGCAAAGTGGAAAAGGAAGATGTCCATTTGGTCGCCTTTTATGGCGTCGTAGGCTCCGATATAGCGCTATATTTGGTGCACCTATGCTACCAATACGGGCCAGGAGCCTCATGCACACTATACTCTTTGCACCCCTGCATCCCCATTTTGGCAGCTATCTACCTGGATAGGTTACCCACACTCATCAATGGCATGCATACATGTGCCACAGCTTCTTTGGGCCCTGTGCTTGTGCCCATAGCACAGCCGTACCAGCGCGTGAAAGCATGCAGAAGTACTGTGGGTGCATACATGTCCTCGTGTGCAGGCATGCCAGTGTAGCTTGGGTGTTGTGTTTGCTTTTGTGCATTGATGATAAGTGAGGCAAAGGGCTGTTCCACTGAGGGAGAGAAGAAGAGAGTTGCGCCAGCAGACACCGACGAGGAGCCCTGACACTCACGAGGAGCCCTGACTGCACTCCTGAGTTCTGAGCTGCCAAGCACTGCCGGCGTGTCTGTGTGTCTGTGTGTATGTGTGTGTGTGTGTGTGTGTGTGTGTCACGAGGCATCAAGTTGGTGTCCGCCAGCGAAGTTGCACCAATCGTGATGGCATGCCCAAGCTGCAATTTGCTGCTCCTGCTGCTGCTTGCACCCACTCTTTAGCCTTGAGCTCCAGCTACTGTATCGGGTCAAGGCTTCGTGCGCTGCTTGCCCAGCTTGTTCACCACAGCAGACTTGACTAAATTGGCACACATCGGAATCGCCTGGGGCAACCTGGCCAAACGCAGGTTTCTTCCCCATACACGACATTAGTATAATCTGATTCATAGTATAAATTCAGGCCAACAAGTCACTCGAGGGAAGCCTGAAACGGGCGATTCGGGAGGGCACCATTCTTGCATGTTATATCCTGAAAAAGTTATAGCATTACATAGCGCTGTACGCTTTCTAGCGCTATAGGCCAACGTTGACCTATACAAGAGGATTCTGAACATCTTAATTTACCTGGAGTTGTACATGCCATCCTTTACGTTAACTCCTCCCTCTTGCTCCCCAAAAAGAAAGTGTGGTTTGTGTACACGCACAAGCTTGCGCACGTATGTGTGTGCCACTCAAACGCAGGTGCCCCCGATGTACTCTGCCATCAAAGTTAAGGGGCAGAAGCTGTATGACCTTGCAAGAGATGGGCAGACAATAACAAGGTGAGGCGCATGTAGAAGGCCTCATCACTGACTGCCTTTGCTCCAATAGAAAGCCTTGTGCTGTATCTATTTCTTTTCCTCCTCCTATCCTGTTGCTTGCCTTGCACAGCTGCCACGCTCCCGCGGCTCTTCCTCTGTGTGTGTCAGGTTTTGACCTTTTGCTGGTCCTTGGTCGATACCAATTTATTGCTCCACAGCGCAACGTTCGACTTGAGACCGGGTACGTACCTCTTGTCAAACCCATCCGCTACGTGCGCATTGAATGTTGCACACAGGGAAGAGCGACCTGTGACAATCATGAGCCTACAGCTGTGGCGGTCACAGGATGCCCATGGAGTGGCGGAGACTTCCTTTCCCACAGGAGCATCTGTAGCAGAGACGCCATCAGCGCCGAGTGCGCGAGATGCGTTGCCTGGCCATGAGGGCAGCAGTGTGCATGAGCAGCCTTTGTCTGGCAGCAGCTATGGCTGCAGCAGTGCCAGCGCAATTAGCAGCAGCACAGCTGCTCAAGCGTCAAGACCTGCGCCCTCAGGTCCTGCATCAACAAGTGGAAGCCCCAGGTCAGATGAAGACAAGGGCGGGAGGAGCTTCTGCCAGCAGAGTGGGACGAGTGTTGGGCCCCACAGACCGCACCAAGACGTGTTCTTCCGTGTCAGGTGCGCACTTGTTCTGCAATTTGAGAATGGCAATTGATCAAGATATTCAGATGCTGAGTGCGATAGAGCACTCAAAAAGGTCAGATGGATGAGGAGGACGTTCTCTCGCTTTGGTGCATAATAGTAGAAAGATGCTGGAATCAGCTTACTGGTGCTGGAACGATTCATTTTGGTATGTGCTTGCATATCACTGCATGTGCAGAATGGGTTCAGCATTAAAGTGTATGTCAGAGTCAAATTCAAGCGTGCTCACACTTTGTGTGGGCAAGGGCCCTAGCTTGCCGCCTGTTTGCTGCGCCTTGTGAAAGCGCGCAAACGTATTCATGCAAGCTCACTGACCATGTGCTAAGGCATTGAGGTACCCAAGAAAGTGATAACATGACGTATATCCCTAGTCATGGCGCCATGGCTTGTCACGCACCCCTTCCTCCTTTTATTAGAGGTGTGCGCCCATGGTGTGTCTAGTGAGCTCTTCTCTTGATAGGATTGCTTCAATGTGTCCAAGCCCTAGCAGCACGTGCATACTCAGCCCAGCTATCCTTGCCAACTTTTATTGGAGCAAATTTTAACCCATCCTTGTTGCCCATTGGATTTCTGAGGCACACACTGACTCCAGGTTTCAGCCTGTCAAATGTCATTTGCCGCAGGTGTAGCAAGGGCACTTATGTACGTAGCTTGGTGTACGATGTTGGCCGAGCCTTAGGAACTGTTGCTTACATGGCTTCCTTGCGGCGTGACGCCATTGGAGGCTTCCACGTGCGAGATGCGTGGCAATTGCCTGAGCTCGTGGACAAGCTGCGCAGCGCAAGAGCTGACGCACAGAGGTATGACGAGCCCAAGCAGACATGAAACAATTGCCCGGAAAAGAAAAAAGAAGCGACTACGCCAACAGGGGAACTCCTGTTTGCGTGAATTGAGGAAGAGGCTTACATCTGGTCTCCCGGTATTCTTTGATCTGAAAAGACATATTCACCTGCAACGCTTGCCCAAGTAGCTCATTTGAGAGTATGAATTAATGAGAATGCGTGTGTCCAGTGCAAGCATCGTTTGAAGAGAGAAAAGTGAGTTCAACATGGTTCAGGGGGATTTTGAGACGAACCACGACACGCCCAATCAGTAAGGCTCTACTCTGATTTTTGAAGATTGGTTTTTATGGTCTAGTTACCTCTGAAGTGTTGACAATTTTAATGCATGATGATCGCAGTGGTAGTAAACTTCTTGTGAAGTCAAGTTTAATGGGTGTAGACCTTCAGCCAGATGGGTTGACTGCTGGGCTTGCTGGTCACTGCCAGCCCGACAAAAAACATGCATAGTCTCAGGATATCTAAAAAAAGGGTTGAAATGTATTTTTGCTTCGAGAAAACATCCTCGGCACTGATGTTGTCACAATAAAGAGCGCCAGTGTCTCCAATACAAGATCTGTCAGCCACGTAAAATCAGTTAACTATGTTGAGAATTTCCTCCACAAATAGCACATTCCCAAGCAAGGGCATAAAAAGAGGGCACGTTTTCCGTCCTGGACATCATGCAATCCTCATTTGTCACAGTGCCTACAGTGGATTTGCAAACATCCAGTCTCAACTCTCAAGGTATGGGCACGCAAACGAAACAAGTTTACAAGTTTACAAGTTTAAGTTTGACCTTCAGCCAGGTAGTTTGACTGATCAGGTTGCTGGTGAACACCAGCCATAAAAGAAAACATCCATAAGCTCTGAAATAAAACGATAGGAATCATTAGTTTGTTTCTGGAAAAAATTGAAGACATCTTCAGAACAAGCTTGAGAGAAATAATAAGCTCCAGTCTGATTGACAGTAATTTTGTAAGCCATAGGGGAATCGTGAAACAAGTCTGCATATTGAAGCCAATGCAAACAAAACCAAGCAATGTTACAAAGCACATGCCTACTTAGCTCCAGCTGTAGGTATTTAGGGAGCAAATGGGGCAGGCCCCATGCGGTGCTTGGCTTAAGAGGCAAAGCCATCCATGCATGATACGTAGCCAGTTTCAAACCGGCTTGAATTTGTGAGCACATGTCTTAGGGTCTGTCCCATCATGGATGATCAACCAAACCGCTTGCAACCACTTTCGCAGATCGACCACAAAGTTCTGCAATGGAAGGGGGATAGCAGCCTTAACGCGATTGGTTAGGTTAGGTTACATAGCTGTATCCGCCGAACGAGGGCAGCTGAGCTGAAACCTCGAAGGCCTGCAACCTGGACCTTATCTATAGTGGCGCAAACACAAGAAGAAAGGTAGTGATTGGAGTACATATCCAACGCACCGTGTCACACGGTGTGACACAGGCCCTCACACGCCTCTATGAACTCCGCAGTCCAGCACTCAGTGCTGACAGGCTGTTTGCAAGAGGCACTTAGAGCAGTATCTGCATGCACAATTTGTGCATTGAATCTTCCTGAGCAAGACACTTTTTCCGCAAAGTAGAGAATTAAAGAAATTGGCAGCAGCGCGGAACCAAAAAAACTTCAAAGGCCCCTGTCCACACACTTGCAACACAGCCCCGGGCCATTACCACTGTAAGGTGCGGTAAACTTCATATAAAACTATCCTGCCTTCAGTGACCAAAACGAAGTTGACGCAGCAATATATCCGTATGCCCTCAAGAAGTGTAGATCATTTCAAATACGTGCTTGGAGTTCTATCAATCCAGGCAAAGTACCAGTTGCACTCCTGCATTCCTGCACCCTGAGTATCTGCATGAGCCTGGTGGTGTATTGCTCATTACTCTCTGCTAGAAGCTTTCACTTAATTGTGCTCCAGGGAATAAACAAGATGCACTTGTGATGTGTATGAATGCATGCATGAAAAGGCTCAGCGGAAGCCAATTAGGTCTGTAATCAAAGAGCCTATATCTTTACAGCCCTCCAGCACGCAGATAAAGGGGAGGAGCATGTATTGCAAACAAGAAACAACACAAAGAACGCAAGAGCAATAGAAGCTACTAGCATAGTATGTGGTGCTCTGAACCCTTAGGTGCAGCAATCCATGCGCCCATGATCATGCACAAGTATAGAGCGCCACTCCTTTGGTGTGTGATGGTTTAATTTTTAAGATTTTAGCCTGCTAGGCCCTGGCACATAGAGGGTGCAGAAGACATATTGGTGCTGTGTGCGTGACTCTGTCAGATCTGGACTTGGACAGTCAAGGAGGGCATGCCATTTATCTTGCTCCGGCACCGTGGTCCTGTGACACGGTCCTGGCAGGACCATGGAGATCCATCAAGACCTGACGACTTGTCTGGTGAATCACCTAGATCGAGCTTGTGGGCTGGCTTGCAAACCTGTGAGCGCTCTAGCGGCTGGTTGGTTGAAGAAGGTACTCGTAGTCAGTGAGCCTTGCTCATATTGCTTCCTTTAGAGGTCATCCTTAACCTTGATCTCGCCCTTGCGTGCTCGTGAACAGCCTTCAAGCGTCTTCGGGTTTGTCTTGAGTTTTGTTATTCACCAAAAGCCTCTGGCTTTTAGACACTTCCTTCTGCTATGAGCTCCTTTTCAGTTTTGGTTGCAGGCCTTTTAAGCTTCAGCTAAGTTGCCCTCTTTTGGCGGATACAGCTTTGTAACCTTACCTATTCATCTTGCACAGTGCCTATTGCATTTGGAGCAAATTGGGTACAAAGTGCAAAGAAGGTGAGTGAGCAAGCAAGATAAGAAAAGACTTCGCCAACAAGGTAACCCCCTGTTTTCTTAACAATGATTGATTATAAAGGAAGAAGTCTATATCTGGTGCATGCACCAGGTAAGCCTCCACCATCTGGTCACCAGCTGGAGGCCTCTAGCAAACAACACGAGACTCTATGCAGGCGCTTGAAATCCAAGAGGATTACACTCCACACCATCCTCCTTGGTGTAGGAGGTAAAATCAATACCCCCTAGACTTTGCACCATTTTAAAGAGCTCAGCCTTGATTCACAAAGGATCCATAAGACTGCCCTTGCATGCTAAGTCTGTCCATAATGCTCACCACAAGATGCGAACTTGAAAAAAAGCTCTCAAGGCTTCGGTCTGGTGCAGGGGGCTGCCAGCCACCTTCCAGACCTCGACTAGTTATTTTTCCGTTGGCGAACTTCACCTTGAAGGAGACTCACGGCACTTTGGGCCAATGTGTCTCCTTTTCCTTAATCGATGTAGGGAGTGGTCTCACTGCCTACGTAGTTTTCCTTTTCTAGTGCAAGCACCAGGCAAACCTCCACCATCTTCAATGAGGTGAACATCCCAGCACGATGGGTGTATAGCCTGTATCGGTGCATCATGCGTGAATGTGGTTTAGAGCCCTTACAGTTCAACTGGTTCCGAGCAGCAATGCGTCTTTATAATTCTCTGACCCAATGCAACAGCTCGACAATGAAAAAGATTTTGCAGGCTGACAT
>LFCJ01002588.1_pt1 | contig 13081 bp, 20 predicted proteins | sample 643141 | NCBI WGS metagenome assembly LFCJ01 (sample SAMN03766243, study PRJNA286221) | soda lake metagenome | biome: soda lake; feature: Kulunda steppe; material: water; isolation source: sample B1-Br-g2 brine of Lake Bitter-1 | place: Russia: Kulunda steppe | collected 2010-07 | reverse complement strand
CTTGGGTCATTATGCATGAACCAGCACTTCTAGTCATCCACATAACTGCCAGTCACAAGTTTTTGGTGACAGCAAGCAACTCCCATGCCTTGCACACTCATCAACAAGCATGTCTGAAAATGTGAAAGTCACAGGTCATTGCTTGCCATTGAAACAAATCCTAGATGGTCACTACAGAATCAAATCCTCTCAAGTGCCTCAGAACATAGCATGTGTCCTACTGCCTGATCCCTGCCAGCTCACCCTCTATTTCAGCATCCGCATTCTTCCCATCCACCCTCACTGACGTGATTTTCTCCCAACCCCCAAACTCCTCTACCTCCTCTTCCAGCTCTAGCATAGTCTGAGATACTTGTGGTCCCCGCAATTGTCCGCGGCATCCAGACTGGAAGGGATCTACCATGTGGCTCTTGATCTGCACAAACAAACAGCAGTTGAGCATATAATCATAAAAGCGTGTGGGTGTGGTGGCATGCTCAAGCCCCTTTGCACAGGTGTAAGCTGATTCTAAGATTTAAGAGTAGAGCATGCTATATTTTGACTATGAGAAAGGTGGCTATGCCTTATTGCGCACAATAGGTTAGGTAAGCCCACAGCGTTTGGATCTCATACAAGATAGATATAAGGTCATGTGCGTCAGGTAGACCAAGCACTTAAACCTACCGCATGGACCACAAAGGCAAGTTGCTCCAAGGACACAATTGGCTGTTGTCGGACAACACGCGCTGCCATGTCGTAGTCCCCCCCCCAAGTCTCTGCCAGCGCCAGCTGGAAAGCTGGGTTGTCAAACGGGTCTCTCACGCTGCGCCATGTCTTGTTGTTTCCATCCGGGCCAAGGAGCTGGGAGCACCAAGTCTTCAGCGGTTCCATCTGGGCTGGTGTCAATGACCTCTTGTCCAATCGAGGGGGCAGCAAGTTCGAGACGTGGTTTGCCGCCAAGAACACCCTCCACTGCAAGAAAGTGGTGTCAGCAAGGGCTACATTCAGAAGCCTCGTCATGAAGCTTGGATAGTGTGCATAAGACTGGAATACATTGGCAATACTTAGGCAAGCATTCCATTACCATAGCAACAATGAGTGATGCAAGGCAAGCACTGCAAGATGCGAGTTATGGATGTTAGTAACAAAGCAAGTAGGGAGTATTGTTGGCTAAAACAGGAAACTTAATCAATTAAGTACATGCCTCGACAGATTACCTTTCAGTTCAACGCCCACTTTACAAGGTTAGCACAATGCTACAGGTTTGCACCCAATGCAATTTGCATTTAGTCAATTGTACAAGATGAGATGAAATGCACTAAGAGACCTGTCTTCCTCAACTGAAAGCTTACAGCAAAAACTTACACATTCAGTGGACTTCTGTCCCAGGCGTTCTGTGCGCCTCTTTTGAAAGATCTTCCACCCTCCTAAGGAGTCGCCAAGCACAAGGTCTCTTTTGGGCTCATAGGCCCACCACTGAGAGAACTGTTCTTTATCTTGATCATGAACGGCGACGAAAGATGCCATGTCTTCGCAGCTTAGCACGAAGTCCTTGGCCTCCTGAAAGGACATGTCGATCTTCTTGGTGGATCTTAGGAGCTCTGAGATGCACACCCCCACAATTCTCTGCGTTTTAGCAAGGAAGTTATTGGCAATGTAAAAATAACTTTTGGCGCAGCACCTCATGCAAAATGTGTATGTGTAACAGCACCTTCACACGCATGCAGATAAGCAGAGTGCATCTGCCCTATAATCATGATAGGCATGCTAGGAGAAACTATGGATGTTTGGGTGATAGGACAATCAAATCAGCTGTGGTGTGTATGAGTTCTTAGAGTGTGCTCAAATATTTTTGCACTTTAAGGACTCCAGTCACAAGCACAAGGCCTCCTGAATATCAGCATGGATCATCATGACTTGTTAGCTTAAGTGCATGAACAAATGGAAGGCTTCACATACCCCTGCCCTTTTATTTTGGGTCATGAATACGTTGGCGGACCCTTTCTCAGAGGTCATGACTGGCGTTCTTGTTGCACCAGAATTTCCACTCCCGGGAGTGGGCGTAGAACGGCTGCCATTGCCGCCAGCTAAGTTGGCGGAGGGTGCAGCAAGGAATCCATGGATTGCCTGCGACAGGCAGACAGTGTTGGTTTAGGTGTGTGTACAATTTCAAAAGAGATGCATGTTTGCTTGCTGGTAAATCTTGTATTCTACATGACAGATAAGCACTCAGGGAGACCCAGGCAGACTCAGGCAGAAAAATCCATGGATTGCCTACAACAGTGATGGCCTTGCACCAACCTTCCAGGCCTCTAGTGCTGATGCCTGTGCCTCTGGTGCAAGGGCAGAGATGCTCTGCACGAGCTGCAACAAATCCTGCTGATCCTGCTGCTTGTGGCGCTTGGCAGGTGGACCTGTCTCATCCTCCCCCGCTAACACTGGCGGGGCGTGCTCAATCTCCTTGCTCTGTGCGCGAGCTTGCTCGACTCCCACATCAGGCAACATCACATCTTCATCTTCAAGGAGTTGCTCGCCAAGTCGCTGCAGAAATTGGTGTACGGGGCGGCACAGGGACGGCACAGATTCAGTCAACGACAGCTGTTGGCTAGCCTTTCCCGATGGTGGCCTTGCTGCTACATCGCATGGCTGAACAACAGGGTGACGTGATGGTAACATTCAAGTCATGCTGTTTCCGTTCAGGACAGGGCAGGGCAGGGCAGGGCAGGGTAGCGCCGAATAAGGATTTGAGCCTCACACGCCACACGCCTCACTCAAGGTCAACGTACCAACGGAGAACCCAGATTCTGGCCATTTCCTTCGGACTCCTCTTCCGCATGGGGCGGTCGTCCCGCACCTCCATTCACCCGTGCGACGGGTGGCGGGATGAGGGCGGGGGGGGCAGGTCGAGCATCAGCCCGCTGCATCCTTCGGGGCATGGCTCACTTAAAAGAAAAGTCCAATATATTTTAAAAGTAGCTGAAGGAAACCCATGTCTGTTTTGTACAACATCTGCGAACCCATGACCTTGATCAAGGCAATTTAGTTTATGGGCTGATTCCTCTTTTTACCCTGAAACTTTTACACTGATTGCATAGTACTGTCTTTCCTGTAAATGGGAAGTATTTCCATGTGAGAAAGAAGGACCTCATGGTATGCACAAACAATGAGTGGTGGACTTGTCCTTAAATTGGGAAGACAGCCAGAAATGGTTCACAATACAAATAAATGTAAGTCACTCAGCAGAGAGGGCATGCTTAACCAACAATGGCATTGTTGCCATGTAGTCATCTGATGTGTTCGGGACCTTTGTGGCTATGCCAAGCCAAGATGCCATGTACAAGGGCAAGTGCTGAGGTAACACAAAGTCCCAGGCCATCTTCAAGCATGGGGCCTTGGTAAACACTGTGTGCATCCAACCTGGAGGAACATACACGAGGTACCCCACCCTTTGGTCTAGCCTAATAAAAGCATTCGGGTGCATCTTGACTAGATATTCACAGTCCTCCTCCCGCAACTTGCCTTTTCCACCAAATGCATTCTGCAATGACCGCAAGATAGGCAATATTGTGCTAAAGAATAAAGGGTTCAGAAAGTACCAAGTAGCGACAACTACGTTGCCATCTGTCACTCCCTACAGGGCATCAAGGGCAAAAATATAAACTGGGTCAGTAAAGTGGGAAGTATTTGCTAGTTGGTGCCATATGGCAAGTCTCTCAAGCTTGCTTCAAATACATTGGATCATGTAGGCTGTTTGATCACAGGCAAACAGTGCAGCCCTCAATTGGCTTGTTGTAAATTGCAAACAAGTTTAGCCCTCAATTCAACACGCACCTCAATACCTAAAGCCACGTTCTTGGCTTCTGTCCAGTCATGGTGGAAGGGAGTGACTGCATTGCGACTTGAGAACATAAGCAGACATGTTGATGACAAATCACGCATCCCTCGGGATGCGCCCAAACACTCTTCATTCCTCCGTTGCTCTTTCATAAAATTATACAACACATTGTCTTGATTCTCAATCAGTGCATAGTTGTTCAACTTTGGATACTTTTGACCCTTGTAGTTAGGTTTCAAAACGTCTAAATACTCAGACACTTTAGTGTAAGTCACCTCCATATTCTGAACTTTGTAGTAATCCAAGACAAAGCCCACGCAACTTTCGAGGCTTCTCATTGCATGCACCTAGGGAAGGTTTGAGGTGCAGGGGGTTGCAGTCGGAAGTATCTGGGCGGCGCAGTTCAAGAAGATGTTCAAAAGCAGCCTGTGGTCAGCCAAACTAGGAGCCATAGACTTTGGAAGGTGCTTGTGGACAAACTTAAAAACAGATTGAGTTTCTTGCGCAGAGGTCACCAGGTATTGGACATCCCCAGAGAGCTTGCATGCATGGCACCGGACAACATTCAGGGGTCCCTGCAATTCAACATAGGGGAATCCTATACCATGGGTGTAGGGCATATCCGATGGACAGGTACTCGAGAGGAAAGAAACTGCAATCTCCCTCGTACACCACCCACCACGAAGGCATGGATGTCAACCTTCACTTTGCATGAGCTGCAAAAGCTGTTGGCGAGTGAGGCATCCTTGCCCACCAAGTCGTTGGACTGTAGCAGAGGGATGTTGTCTACAGAGAGCCCAACAAGGCCAAATACTAGGGCCACTGCGACGAAACCATGCAGATTGTTCGCCTTGGCCTTCGCATGGTCAGCCTCTACACCCTGAAACCAACATGTATATGAGTGTGTGTGTGTGTTCATGTCCTCAAAGGGGGTGCATCAGTGTGTGTGTGTATGTGTGTGTGTGTGTGTGTGTGTGTGTGTGCATGCATTTGTGCATTCATGCATGCATGTGCGCGTGCGTGCCTGCATGCATGTGTGTGTGCGTGTGAGGCCCAAAGCCCGAACATGTCTACTTCATACAACGGCAGCAAACTGGGCATGGCCCATGACAGGATTCTGTCACTGTGACTGTCAGGTGACCTGACAGGTGGCTGTCATGAGGTCATCCGCATCCTAAAGCAGCACAGAGGTGTACAGGCATGGTTTACCTTTGCATGGGTCTCAGCTGAGTGTGTAGTGGCTGGTGTGTTCAGCATCGGATCATCAGACCATGGCCCTGGCTGCTCTGCCCCCCTGTACAAGACCTTTTTCAATCTGGGTGCATACACTCCATTCTTCAAAATCTTATCAAGGACCTGCAGGCCTGGATTCCTGGTGTGGGCGGCCCTTAAGAAGTCCCTCATTTTACCATCAAAGTGCGGCCCACCCGACGCCCAAGAGAATTGGAAGTCCTTCACTTTAGATATGCTCAGATCCATATTTAGCAAATGTGTCAACCGTTATTCGCCAATCCTACCTGTTCCTACGGCCGATGACTGTCATGGCCAACGACCGACGCAACGACCGACGCAACCACCATGACAACGACTGACGCAACCAACAGGACAGAGAGTGGACAAAAGCTTTCCGGGGGCTCTTATGTGCAAATGTTGAACAGTCTATTCAATACGCCGATGTGATTTGATGGTCGAGTGGCTAGTCTTGCTCTCCTGCCATGCTCTTACACCTTGCCGGCCAGAGACCAGGGCATCTTTTGCATGATTTGCATCAGCATGTGTTACCCTTTAACATTGCATTCAGGTAAGGACGTATCAGCATCTCTATCCAACCATGTCTGGCGAAGCTTACATGCATTCCTCACTTCATCCCTTGCGCAAGCACTGCACCCTATCTTGGCATTTCTCAGTGCATCTACACCAGTCTCAATCGCTCATTGTCCAAAAAGTGGCTTAGGGTGCAATAAGCCTAAACTGTAATGCCCTTCCTGTCGGTGGGTGGCCGGCTCCACTTAAAGCAGCTAACATGGAACATTTCAGAAGCCTGCGTCCGCTGAGCTGCAGAGAAGTCACGGACGATGTACTCCCGCCTCAAAATGGACTCCATGGCTATCACCTGCACAATACAGACAGGTGGAGAGAAAGTAGGGGGACTGCTCAAGGAGGAAATGTGGTTGTTCAATTTGTGTGTGCCTTGCAACACACTTTCCATTGCTGAAAGTTTCAGCTAAGTATGCAAACTGCTGTGCAACAATGCAAGTTAACAGAATTAAGCAACACCACTATAGGAATGCGGGGGCCTCCAAAATGCAAATACACGTTCAAAGCAGGCACTCACCGAATACCATGGTGCAGAACGGCGGCCTTCACCCTGCACCGCCCATGCCAGTTGTTGGCATCCATGCTGCACAAGAACATCATCATCCATGCCTGGTTGCAGATCATACCACCGCACCAAAGCCAGGTCCTTGCCGCCGTATGAAAACATCAGCCTCAGTTGTGCATACCATAATTCTTGTCCTTCACCTTTGACACACACATTATCATACCATGGTTTCCCTGCGAGAGGGAACAAGGTTATTGCTTTGACCACCAATTGTTTTTTTCTGGCTCAAAACGTCCACCAGGTGCTGAAAGAAAAGTATGGTGTGGCTGAAAAGTAGTGATGCCAAGTAGTGATGCTGACACAATCCTTACCATGAAAGTTAGAGGAGGCATGGACCACTTGTAACACCAAAGTGTCTTGGGCATACGGGAGTGTGGAGGCAAGTGCCGCGGTCTTGTACACAGTAATCAAGTCCATATGGGAACTGATGGGGGCATCTAAGAATGTTGCTAGCAGCCTAGGCAATAGAGCGATCTGCAAGCAGTTCAGTAAAAGATCATGCCATTAAACTATCATGTGTCATGAAGGCACCTTTACTAGGTATTGTGCTCTTTTGGTAGGCAAAGTATTGCTGTACACATGGTCATAGCATCATGTGCCTAGAAGGATGATGGGTGATGAGTGCGTTAAAGCGTACCTCAGGCTGTTGTTGTAGGAGCAAGGTGGCTTTTCTCAATTGCTGCGGGTGGAGGAAGTAGCCTTTGTAACTGTTGTCAAGAACACCAAGCCCGATCTTCTCACCACCCAAGTTGAACACATGCCTTCCAAGACCAGCTGCTAGGACATAGGCAGAGCGGTGCTGGCGCGCGGGTACGGAAACATCACATTCATCCAACTCCTTAGCAAGTCGTAAGACGTTGTCTTTCAGAGCCATTTCTGCCAAGTATTGTTCTGAAAAAGAGAGAAGCTGCGTTGAATAATGCTTGTATTTGTGCCATCAAAGCATGTCAAGTATTCTTACCATTATGCTTCTTCTTGCTAGTCCCAGCGTAAAACAGCTTGGTCTTGTGGTGGCCGGCTTCAAAAAATTGAGCATTAAAGTGCCGTGTGTTGCCTAGTCGCCTGGCAAGTAAGAAGAGCAAGTGCATGAGCACTAGGACTACTTAGTAGCACTAAATAGTACAACTCAATGACATGCGACATAACAGGCCAAAATTAAAATATACTAGGCTCATTATCTCTATACCACGTTAAGCCTACTTTTCTTTGACAATAGGTTTGTTTTCAAGTTACCCCCCAATAGCTGTTTCATTTCATGTTGAATGATATTGGACACCGGACTCCGCCTCATGTGCCAATTCAACAAGGAATGAAATGATTCCATTGTCAAGTGCCACCCACCAATGGCACATGAGGCACGAACCACTGGCCAGGTTAGGCCTAGGTAGTTCAAGCTTCATAGCGGGCATACAAAGTTGTAAGGCAAACAAGCACGTATATTACCTGATGAGCTGAGTCATGTGCACTTGCTTGTGATATTTGATAGTGGCCCCGCCACTGGGCATGGTGCTCGCCACAACTTGTTGGAAATGGCCATCAAAATCCACCAACAACTCGTCCATGCGGATGAGGTCAGCCTCAGTGATGGTCATTGGACGGTCCTTGCGATGGCGTTCCATGTACAGCTTGACAAACCTGCAAGTGGGCCATAGGGCTAGACTCACAGTCTCCAATGGTTTTGTGTTTATAGCACACAATGCTGGGTAGGTGATTCCATAAGCTGTATCCTCAAAGCATGCAGCAAATTTTCTTTGAAGCCTAAGCAGAGGTTACATAGGGAATAAATAGAAGGAATTGTGGATTCTAGGACTGAGTGTTGCCCATGGCATGCCATGTGCCTTTAAGTGTGACCCCGCACCTGCATGCCAAGTCACAACATTCTTCGTCTATGCCATGTAGGATGTGGGGCAAAATTTGCATCACATTGCGGTGTTCCTTTGCCTGAATCCTGCTATGGTCAGGAAAGTACTTCCCACTAGCATATGGGATCTGGAAGTCATCCGCACGCGGCATCATGTGCATGCGCTCATTCAATGATTGCAGTAGTCCACCTGGAATTGGATCAAGGTGTAGTAGAGGGAAGGAGGGTGGACAGTCAGTATAGAACGTAGGCAAATATTCAGGCGTGAGCCCATGAGAAGAACAAGATTTTGCCTTGTGCCTGAAAACAGACAGATGCTCATTGCAATGAGTCTGACCTTCAAGAGCTTAGGCTACCCAACTAGCATGAGGGCAACAATACCAACAAATTTTGGAGAATGTGCTTGCAGTCCCCTGTCATGCACTGGAGTACTGACCTCCAAGTGCACCAACACGCTCGGAAATGCCCTTTACAAGGTATAGGAACACGCCCAGGTCCTCATTGTGCATTGTGTCATAAGCAACACAGAGTGTGCTTGAGCCGTATCCATCACAGCAATCATGGAACCCCCAAATGCCTGAGGCAACAGGGTGGGTAGACATTGTTGAACTCAACCTATCACGATCCCCTTTGGTTGAAGCTTCCATTAGTTGGTTAAAGATTGCTTCCTGCAAGCAGAGCAGGTTGACCTAGGTGGTGGGGAGGATCCACCAAGTAAAATACATGCATCACAGTCAAACATAGTCTTTGGACCGCATCAATGACAAGGCAACAATATGTATAAGGAAATCAGATGCCAGATTACAGACAGCCTCTACAAGTTAGTCCGCAATAATATTTGGGTCACACACATACAATTGGAATTGGTAAATATGGGCAACATGTGACAACCTTCCCATACTTTACCTGCTGCTTCTCAGTCCTGTCAGCAAACTTGAGGGTCACATTATTTAGTTGATCATTGGGAACCCAGCACAGCTCACAAGGATAGGCAGTGTTACCACCCTTGATGCAAGTCACATCCTTGCTCTCTGGGTCGTCCACGACATAGCTGAAAAGCCTTGGAAAAACCAGGTGCTCTTTGCCCTCAGGATCCTTCAGAGCATGAAAGATGAAAAAGGGGTGGGCAAAAATGCATGATTCATTGCTCCTTGCTTGAATACATTTAGGGTGCAAATTCTCCCCTTGGTTCTTACATTATCCATTTAAGACGTAAAATTTTTGTTGGCACGATCTGATTCCTACCTTCAATCCAATCCCATGGAAGCTTGCCTCCTTGGCGGACTTGAGGAGGTGAGTGAGGCACTTGCTCATGAATGTGAGCTTTACCTTGCGCCATACCTCAGGGAGGAAACTGGTACCTGGCGGCGGCTTGATGTCAGGTAGGTAACCCACATCACACAGATTTTGTACACGCTTGCCAAAAGCAATATTGAGCAAGGTGGCTCGGATGGGATGAGCAGACAGGTTATCTGAGATTGTGAGCAGCGTCTTATCAGAATACAATTGAAGTGCTGCCACCTTTGCGTTCTCATGCCCCTCGCGTCTTCTCAACACCTCTTGAAAGTGGAGCCAGAGATCTGCAATGGTGTGAAGACAACAATTTTCGCACACGGACTTGTAATGCATCCCTTGACTACCAATCCCAAGTAACATTATGTCTTTGGGCACACCTGCATCTTGTGGGTCCTCAAACACACGTTGCCCTGTGTTGTTATGCTGCTCCTGGGCGTCCAAAACAAAATGACCAACATAATCAGGATTGCCAAATTGACTTGTGAGGAAATCCTCAAAATCCTTATGCCAGAAGCGTTGAGAGATGACAATGTCTTGCAGCTCAGGTACATCTGGAAGAAATTGCACGCAGAAGCAGAAGCAGAAGATAGGAAAAGGAATGATGGTCTTTCAGAGCAATGCCTAGCGTCCCCCATAAAAAAGGCTAAATGTAAAGGTGGGACAACAACAATTGCCCTACCCTTAACCAGTAATCAATCCAATTATGTTTTGACAGACATTTCAAGCAAGTACGGGTCCGTATCGCAACAACATACAATTGTTAGACACTTGGAGGCAATATATAAAAAGGGCCTATATAAGCTTATATACCCTGAAGGGTGAGCATGATGATGAGAAAACCCACCATTATGGTCAACGGTGATTTCAGAGCTGGACCATCCTTTACCAGTGATGTTCTGTTTGCTCATCCTGCAACAATACATGTAACAATTGTGAATTAAAATTACAGCGATATGTGGATTACAAGCACCCTGATGATTGAGGCGGTAAGGTGCTATAATCCAATTTCATCTCAAATACTTTAAGTAAACCTTCCTAGACCCTGCCAAATTTCCTGTTGGAGGTTCTTCATACCTTTCCGCTTTGTACTTTTTGTAATCATGAAGATTTTTCATTGTTACTGGCTTGCCTTCTAAACCATGAGCACTAGGATTAGCGTAGGTGCGATCCAAAAATCTGAGTAACTCAAGCTTATCTGTGTCAGAGAGGCCTCTGCCTTGATTCATCCTCTCAACCATTGAAAAAAGCTCTCTATCTCCGTCTTTAGGATGTGCCTCTTCAAGCAATCTCTTACGCTCAGCATCTTCCTTACTCGCTTTATCTCTCTCAGCTACATCAATCTCAAGCTGCCTTTGTAATAATGCTCGAGTCTGAAGGTCAACCAAACGCTGGGAATCAGTTAAATTTGCTGCATAGGAAGTACTTGCACCTTGGGTCCCAGGAGAAAAATCCCGGTGCCTCTTGGCTCTCCTTGAAAGCCCATTACAAGACCCATCAAGCGTCTTCTCCCTATTTGCCAAATGACCATGAAGAGCCAGATGTGAAGAGAACCTGGTGTGACAGTGTGGACATACGAATGCCTGCTGACCAGTGCCAGTAATGGTCGTGAGTAGGAAACCAAGAAGCACAACTGCTGCGATAGACACGATCATCTCAGTCGAAACTCATGTAAATGTGTTCAGATTAAAGTTTGTAATTAAACCTGAATTTTTCTGAGGTAAGCACCGTTACAGCGTGGATCGGTTTGGCGGCCAGTTACCAGCACAATAGTTGCAGTGCACCTGAGCGGCCAAAATAATGTTACATGAAAGAAGACGGTTCTTCTGTTCGGAAAACGTGCGGTTGCACAAGTATCGCCTTTGATGGCGTAGGTGATGAGGAATGCCGTGCTCTTGCGACCAGGGTACAGGCAGATGGAGATAAACTTTTTGGTAATGGACCAGAGTGCTCTGGACTTGTGGAGTTGTTCCAACATCCAGTGACAGGGTGGGGTCTTAAAGCCAAGAAAGTCATAGCCGCCGGCACAATCGTGGGCGCTGCAAGGTGCGATATACCTAACACCCCATGCTTTCTTTTCTTACATTCACAAATCTAATTAAGGTCAGAGATGCCACTTTGCCATATATGTCTCATGTTATAACCCTGATGAGGTGTATGACATTTGGCATCTTTGACATGCCCTGGCAAGTTCATGCGCACCCTTGCAAATCCTTCCACAATTGTAGGTGCTGCGTCAAATTAATCCACAAGACGGACCTTGGAAGCACAGGCCATAAACATGACATGGAATTCAGGTAGGTACATGCTTCATAATAATGGCAATGTACTAGCTACTGGTCAACCACAGGCAAACATTGAATCATGGTACACAACTTGCTATATGTGCGATAAGTACAATCTCTTACATGGCCAAATATTGTGACTGTAGACAACTATTGGAAACTCGAATTTCTCTCTTTTGGACCTTACCCTCACATACATCCGTCAATTACTATCTGGCAACACCCTCGTAATAAGAGCCGAGGCTCTTAGTATGTACAGTGCTCTGCAAGACTTCGATTCCCAGGGCTTCAGGGCATGATTAAAGGCATGATTTTCACGCATGTGCGGCGACTCTTATGCATGGCATGCATGGTATGTGCAGGTACAACGATGAAGGCCTGAGCATCCCGAGCGGTTCATCACTGGCAGATTTGACTGACGTCGTGATCCATGCTGCCTTAACAGAGTCAGTGCGATGGGCAAATCTCCCAGACATGCAATCAAACATGCTATCATGGACACAAGCACAGATGGGCCACTACGTGACACGAGCACATAACGCATGCTTAGTCACAGTCACAAATCAGCCTTGGTACTTGTGCGTTGCATGCAAGAAGATCAAGAAGGGTGACACCATTCAGGTCCACTACGGCCCTGCTTCTGGTATACTTATGCACCAATACGCTCAAGAGAAGTTTGTGTGCTAGCGATTGAGGACAATGACTGCAATAACTTCAAGCAGCCTTGGTTGCAATAGTACAACAGGGTACGGACTTCTTCTTATTGGCCATGCCTCTATTCTTTTGCTTTTTCTATACATTACATGTAAGTTAATTGCCACACAAGGTTCCAAATAGATAACTGTCTTTTTCTGTCAAACCTGGATTTTGAAAGAGCCTTCTCAATACATTTTCATGTTGCCTTTCTTGCTCAGGCCTCCTAATATCAACATTTATTATGCAAGCTTATTGCCTCAGATGCAATCTAGATACAACAACCAGCCTAAACATGAGTTCGATGCAGCTAGTAGTGCTTGCCCCTTATAGCTGACACTGAGTAATCTACCAGTGTTACTGGCCATGGCCACCAGTAGTGGTTACTTTTACCAAGCACTAGTAGTAGTTTAAGTACTCCACTGTTCCCTATTGGCTTAACATAACCATTGTTGAACAATGTACTGACGGTGCTGTACTAAGGTGGCAATTCTAGATAGTTTCAACCACCAGTCAAAACATCAGTTGATTCAATCATTTTCTGGTTGATTCCTGGTTGATGGTTGAATCAACTGGTAAATCAACTGATCAATCATATCTCCAATTGAAACGCAGTTGATTCAATCGGCAGTTGAAATGCCGGTTGATTCAATCATTTTCCGGTTGATTCCTGGTTGATGGTTGAATCAACCGGTGTTTCAATCATTCTGGTTGAATCAACCATGGTTGAATCAATGGCCCAAACATTTCCG
>LFCJ01002587.1_pt1 | contig 13085 bp, 18 predicted proteins | sample 643141 | NCBI WGS metagenome assembly LFCJ01 (sample SAMN03766243, study PRJNA286221) | soda lake metagenome | biome: soda lake; feature: Kulunda steppe; material: water; isolation source: sample B1-Br-g2 brine of Lake Bitter-1 | place: Russia: Kulunda steppe | collected 2010-07 | reverse complement strand
CAGGAGTGGCTGGGGGCTGGAACTGGCAGTGGCGATGATGCGGAGGTGGCTGGTAGGGGCAGTCAAGGCCGGTGTAAGTCAACACAATCCAAAAGAAACAGGGGGAATAGTGGGGAATGCATGCACGGCGCAAGGTGAGGGCAGGCTGGCGCGCGCGGGTGCACGCGCTCTGTGAGTCGCTGTGAGTTGCGCTATGCGTGCTGTGCACGCGCGCTTGCGTGGACGCAGGTACGCACTGCACACTGCATGAGCTGCCTGGCAATAATTAACAGCAGCAAGAGTTTGAATTTGAAACATCATGAAGGCAGCATGAAGTAGAATGGGGAGGCTGACAGCAAATGAGTGCTTACTGGGGGCTGAGTGTGGATCAGCCAGCTGCAGCTAGACAGACATTATCAGCCCCTTCATGACCAGCAATGAAATGCAATGGCAATACTCTTAAATCATCCAAGTGGAACCTGCATCACTCATGATCCTGATGTGCATGAACAGCGCGCTGCTGCTGCTGCTGCTGCTGCTGCTGCTGCTGCTGCCCGTCCAGGCTTGCATATTGTGCAAGCCTGCAGAAATATTGCCTTGTGTTTGGTACTGCACACACCCGCCTGCACGCACCTTAGTTGCGGTGGTAAATTTACACTATGTAGACCAGTGTGCATCAGCTTTGACGCGCGCAATGGCCCGTGCAGCAGCCGCGGGCCCCGTGTTTGCATCCGACCCGCCTGCATCACCACCACCACTGATACCCGGCCATCCGCGGCTTGTTAGCATCGCCGCATTGCCCACATCACCGCAAAATGTGTTATCGTGTGCTGTTTATTTGACTCTCCACGCACTGCACTGTTGGTCAGTACATCCAAGGAGCGGAAGCACGCCAATCCTGCGCTAGCAGTGCTAGGGATTTGCACTTACCGACTCCAACTTACTCAATATGGCTTCAAGCAAATGTGCGCCAGCGCCATGCTCAGCACTGAGCCACCAGAGCTTCCAAGGGCCAATGCAACACACGCTTAGTTCAATAAGAGTGCCAGCCTAGGGCGCGTGGGCTGCAACGTGCCGACATGCACGTGTCTGACATCTGACCAAGAAAGTGCACGGAGTGATGCTCGGGGCTTGAGGTGGCACAGAAGGGTGAAGTGCAAAAATTCATCGCTGCTAGAGCTCCTGCCTGCCATCCCCACACTGGGGCTTCGCTTCTTTCATGCCCCACCGTACGTGTGCACCCCTTGCAGGCGCCCGGCCGTCACTGCTGAAACACCTGCGCAACCCCACCAGGCCGCTGGACGCCTCCAGCGGCACCGGCGACTCCCAGCACATGCTCAGCCCGTCCTTGCTAACACAAGGGGGGGGCCTCCGCGGTGGAATGCACAGCCTGAACACTACAATGGAGCTGACGGAGGAGGAGGCGGCGCGCAGCCTGGACCCGTCGCCGGTCGTGGCGGAGCGGGTGGGTCGCAGGGGACCAGCCAGCTGCACAGCAAGGCCCTGCTGTCCTGCATACCCGTAAACACGCACGTGCACACACGCGCGTGTTTACGGGTATGCTTAAGCGTGGGTTTGCTTCTTGTGCGTGTATTTGTTTTTCTGGAATACCAGGCATGCGCGCGTGTGTGTGTTTTGTGTGTACAATGGAGCTGACAGAGGAGGAGGCTGCGCGCCTCCTGGACCCGTCGCCAGTTGCGGCAGAGCGGATGGGACTTGGGCGGCGGCCACACAGTAGAAAGCTGCAGAGGGCTGGCTGACTGCCCTCTGTGGTCTTGCATGCATGCAGAAGGTTGCAGAGGTCCGGCTGACTGTCCTCTCTGGTCTCGCATGCATGCGCGCGCATGTGCTCATATGTTTGCAAACGTTTGCTGACTGCCCTCTCTGGTTTTGCATGCACACGCGTACGTTTTCAGATGTTTGAGTCTGCGGGTGTACATCTGTGTGGTGTGTTTTTGTATGCATGGCAGAGGTAGAAGTGCGTAGGCTTTGTACATATGCATGTGCGTGTTGCGCGTGCGTGCTTGTACGCTTGTGCAAGGAAAGCGTGCTTATGCAAGTGTGCAGGTATGTGTGCACAATTCGTCAATAGCGTCCCTCACCTCGTGTCCCTAGCCTGAAATAATGGACCGCTTGCCTTGTTAGATAATTACCCCTGAGCGAGGATGGCTGCCCCAAAGCAAGGATGGCTGCCTCTAAGTAGGGATGGCTGCCTCTTAGCAAGGACGGAAGCCTCTGTCAGCGAGGTTAGCCTGCCTCCGAGTGAGGACAGCGCCTCTTATGAGGATGGCTGCCTCTAAGCAAGGTTGGCCTGCCTTGCTCGACGAGGGGAGTTGTAAGCAGTAGCATGTGAAAGGAGTTGTTTTATGAGAGTGTCGGCCTGTGTAACAGTGTGCTAGTGTGATGTGATAATTATGGCCTGTGTAAGGACTTCTTGTCAGCGAGGATGGCCCGACTCGCGGCAGGGCAGCTTCCAAGGAAAACTGCTCGTTATGGGCCAGAAGTCCCCATCAGGTGCTGCATGCTCTGTCCTGTGCTCAGAGTTGGATGGCCGTCGGCCTCTGCCGCCGCTGTGCTGCGCAGGGGAAGTGGGACGCTGCCGTGAGCAGAGTGACCATGGACAAGTTGCCCTTCATGTCCAGCTGGAATGCGACCGTCAGGTGTGGCGCTGCACGCAACACATCCAAACAGGATGTGTGTGCGTGCATGTGCGTGCTGTGCGCGCTGCGCACACGTGTGTGCGTGCAGCGGCATGTGGCATCACCAGGTCGAAAAGGGGGTGTGGGGGACCACAAACAGCGGCAGAGGCAGCGTCGGGTCAGATAGAGCAGGGTGACTTGATATGTGGGCCTGGATGACTTTCATTCTGGCTGCATTCTGGTGCTTAGGGTAAGCAGGGAGCTGAACAGGCAGGACAGTCCTGAGGACGCTGAAAGCTGAGGTGGCCTTATATTCGGAGCCATGACACTATGGCTGTACATAGAGCTGAAGGGAAGGACTTTCTAAAACTGAGGTAAATTTTGAGTTAAATTATGAAACTTTGGGTGCGCAGGAAGCTGAAGAAGGAAGACACTGTGAGCTGGGATGAGGTGCTGAACAGCAACCTCACCAGCCTGCATGGGGGGATGAAGGGGAAGAGCCAAGGGGCCCAAGTATACATGGTCAAGTGCCAGGAGCTGGGCGTGGTGCCCTCCACACAGGTGCGCAAGTGGGTGTGCGTGAGGGTGTGTATGCCTGCACATCAGCAGCGGTCGTATGAGGGCCTGCAGAGCCTCATGGGTGTGCCTTTGGCCTGCTTTGGGTCTTGGTTGCCGAACGCCCATTCCTCTATATTCCGCCCCGTTCACTGCATGTAGGTGTGCATGCGCTCTGCGAGTGTTGTCTGCTGCTGCAGACTAATACACCTGCTTCCTGTTTGCGCAGCTTTGATTGACCGTTCTTGCTTGCATCAGAAGGCGTGTGTGCATTTTTTGTTAGCTGCACGCCTGCCTGCCCTGTAGCATTCATGTCCTGAAATGCAAGTGTGCACAACATATTGTGGCTGGCTACATTAAACTCTGGCTTAAGATCCGCCCCTTTGGCTGAAACCTGTTTTTATTTGGGGAAACATTTCCCATGAGGCTTTGGCACGGACTGACTTCATTTTGGGAAAGGCTGGAACCAAAACTCTGTTCTGGTGTGTCCCAGGACACAAATAAATAGCTATGCACACATATCCTTAACAATCCTTTACCACCCACGGACATATACGTGTGCCCATAGCAATGCAAGCATCCAGACTTCCAACAATGAGCATGCCCCTGCTTCACAGATATGATAGGCCACATGCTGGTGCGCGCATGAAACAAACTGCACCCTGGTGCACGCCCACACTCACTCACACCCCCCCCCCAACATAAACACACACACACATGCACACACGCGCACACACACATGTGTGTGCACACACACAAAAAAATTGGGCCATGCTAAGAGTATGGGCGGTGCGCTCTGTCTGTAGTTGGTCTGTTGTCTGCAGGTGGTCTGCTGTCTGCAGGTGGTCCAGCACGCTAAGACTATGCGCGGTGCGCTCTGTCTGCAGGTGGTCCAGCAGCTGCGCCAAGCCGAGTGCGATATGGCGCATTGCAAGCTGGGGCGGCGGGGGGCCCAGGCCCTGCGCCATGCCCTGGCCATCAACACCACCATCACCGACCTCAACTTGACTGACAATGGCCTAGATGCCCAGGTGTGTGTTTGTGTGAGTGCTCGTGTGTATGTTATGTTGTGTGTATGTGAGTGCTGGTGTATGTGTTGTGTTGTGTGCTCGTGTGAGTGTTTGTGTGTGAGTGCTCATGTATGTGTGCGCGTGTGTGTGCGTGTGTGCACTGGCCTGCGCATGTTTTCTGGGCTGGGTACGTGTGGGTGTGTGCCTTGGTCTAGTAAATATCAGCCTGGACACCCTTGCGTGCGAGGATGCTCGTGCCCTGCATGGTAGGACCTCAACCGCAGAAGTCATGCCCGTGCTTGCACATGTGGATGGGCCCAAGGCTGCATACATGAGGCCCCAAAGCTGCACACTTGAGGCCCCAAGGCTGCACACATGAGGCCCTAAGGCTGCACACATGAGGCCTCAAGGCTGCACAGATCAAAGCCTATCAAGCCCCCCAAGCATAGAGCTGCGCAAATCAGGTCCGCTCACAAACTGCACAAGGGAGGGCTGCCCATGCCTGTGCAGGCCAGCTGCTGCCTGTGATGGGTCCGCAGACTGCTTAGAGGGCTGCCATAAGATTTGGACCGTGTCGACATGTTGCATGTTCCCACCCCTTTTTGTTGGGTACATGCAAAGCTGCTTTTCTGCAGCAACAGGCAGCAGTCCCAGCATTGTGACTCAACAACTTGTGAGCCTCGCTCTTGTTGGCGTACCACACCCTCATTGGTGTGCAGGGGCTTTTGGGGGCTATGCATGGCCTGACCTTGGCTTTGCCTCATACATTTTTTTGTGCGCCTCACTTTCATTGGTGCGCAGGGGCTGTCAGAAATTGTGCAGGGCCTGACCTATGGATTCACCTCGCGCAGGGCGAGGCAGCCCTTGGGCTCCATGCCGCAGCAGGACGTGAGCCTTGACCTGGTCAAGGTAAGGGGGTTGTATGTCTGTGCCTGTGCTTGTGTGTGCTTGTGGATGTGTGGTCAAGGCGAGTGGGTGTGTATTTGTGCCTGTGCTTGTGTGTGCTTGTGAAGATGTGTGTGGTTAAGTGTGTCTGTGCATGTGCTTGTGTGTGCTTGTGAATGTGTGTGGTAAAGGTAAGGGTGTGTGTGTCTGTGCCTGTACTTGTGTGTGCTTGTGAATGTGTGGTGTCAAGGTAAGGTTGTGTGTCTCTGCAACAGTGTGTATGTGTGCTTATGAATGTGTGTGGTCAAGGTAAGGGTGTGTGTTTGTGCCTGTGCTTGTGTGTGCTTGTGAATATGTGCTGTAGAGAGGTTGCTAAAATATGAGGTCACCTCATTGAGGTGGCTTGGGTTTGTCTGCCGCCACTGCATGTATGCTAATGTGTGCTCAGGGCCCAGTGGCTTTTGAGTGACGGTGCACGCCAGCAGATACGGAGGCTGTGAGTAGCATATGATCTGTCCTCAAAGATGACTTGGACGCTTTGCTCTGCTCCCGCAGCACGTGCCAAAAGCTACAGATGTCACCGTCAATGTCATTCCACCTGCCCTGAGAAACCAGGTGCGGGCAAGCGAATGCAGGGATGTGGCAAAAGAGTGGATACAGGAGTGGATGTGGCTGTGGATACAGGGTTGTGGCAAAGGAGTGTATGAAAGAGAGGATGTGGCTGTGAGTGCAGGGTTGTTGCGATGGAGTGAATGCAGGGGTGGATGTGGATGCGGATGCAGGATTTGGCAAAGGAGAGGATTCAGGGATTTGGCAAAGACGTGGATGCAGGAGTTGACGTCGTGCACTGTGAAGTGTGGCGCAAAGGAGGGTGCAGGAATGTGACGCATGCTGTTCATGCTATGCAACCTTGTCACTCCTGCTGTCAAAGCGCGCATTCATGCAACCTGTTCTTGCGCCTTCGGGCCACCTCTGTCCTTCTGCAGCCACCTCTGTCCTTCTGCAGCCACCTCTGTCCTTCTGCGCCTTCGGGCCACCTCTGTCCTTCTGCAGCCAAGATGCGCGTGTGCCCCAGGAGCCTCCCACCCGCATAATTGTTTGATCAAATTCCTTTTGTGAATCACTTTCCCTGCTGCCCCCCCAGTAGTAGGCCATCTTGCCGCTGTCTGTCAACAACATTGCCACTGTCATTTTGCCACTGTCACACATTTACCACTGTCATTTTGTGCCACTGTCTGTCAACCACGATGCCTCCTTCCCCCCCCCCCTCCCCCCTGTATCCAATTTTATGTCCTTCGTTTGGGCCATAGCATCCACAGATGAAGTTCAATAATTGACATGCCCAGCTGCTTACAGGAGCACCTGCCTTTCTTCCTCCTCTCTGTTACTACGTTTCTCTATTACTATTTCAATTGCTTTTACTATTACTATTACTACTTTCACTATGTTACCTGGCAGGTCCATGGGGAGCCCTCACAGAGTAGCACAGCCTTTGTCAAGCCCACCTCCCCCACCATTCAGCAAACAGGTAGCCTGATGCTGCCGGCAGCGCAAGCAAACCTCCAGCGGTGAGTGTCTATTTGTGTGCATGCAGATGTCTGTCTGCCGGACCCGGTCAGTATGAGCTTGCACGTGCACGCTGCTTGCTGTTTAGGGTAGGTTTGCCGCTTCACTGTGCTCTCTGAGGGACAGCCACAGGCTCTTGTGAGGGGATGCTCTTTGAGGGACAGCCACAGGCTCTTGTGAGGAAATGCCGTTCAGGAACAGCCGTTCAGGAACATGCTGCCCGGCATGCCAAAGGATGCGGCTACGCTATTGTAGGCTGCACCCAGGATCTGCTGCTGTGCGCAACAGTAGCCAGCCACAGCGCAGCCCCTCATTGCACTGAACCCCTCCCCCTCCAATTGTTGCGTGCACAGCACTGCAGCTTGGTTGGATGGCAGCCCATGTCAAAGCATGAGCCCCGGTGCCAGTCAATGCATGAGCCCTTGCGTCTTGATTTGATTGCAACCCTGCCCCACTTTACCTCACCCCCCCCTCTGCATCCCTCTGTGTCAAGAACAAGCTGCAATCCCCTCCCGCCCATTTGCTATTGCTTGCGCAACACCCCATAACCATAATACAATCCCCTCTTGTGCTTTTGCCCGCGCAACGCCTCAACACCTTACTACAATCCCCTCCTGTCCTCTTCCTCTTGCAACGCCCTTCAACCAAACTACAACAATACCCTCTTGCCCTCTTGCTTGCTTTCTGCTTTGGTGAATATTGCAGGCAAGCAAGCCTGCTTTCTGAGCAGGATTCATGGACGCCCCGCTCGCCCTCACCTGGCCGCAAGAAGAAGCAGCCACGCATGCCCATGGAGCCGCACAGAAGCAATGTGCAGGTGGGTGGCGCGTTGCGTGTGGACGGGGGTTAAGTGTATGTGTGTGTGCTGCAGCAGTTGAGCAGCAGCAGCCGGGGCAGGGGCAGCAGGAGCAGCAGCAGGGGCAGCAGCACGGCGTGCGTGGCTCATGGGTGTGGAGTGGTATAGGCATGCGTGTACTGTGGTGGGCTCTGGTGTTGTTTCTCAGGAGCAGAGTGCGTAATTCACAGGGTGCTCAGAGTATAAGCATACAAACAAACTCTTATTTACATCCTGCCGAACGTGCGTGCACATGCTCACATGCGCGCATGGGCGGGAGGGTGAGGACTAGAGCATGTTGTAGGGTTGCTGAATACATTGCCAAAGTTTGTGCCAATTTGCTGAAGTGCATGGGGTATTTATATGGTTTTTAGCAACCCTTCGTGCATGTGAGGCACAGGGTTCTTGGACTCTTGAGTCAAATTATTATAAGATCTGTTATTAACTCTCATGAAGTATTCAGAAATTGAAAATTTTTTACGAACAGACCCTCTTGCATACCTACCAACACGCGCGCATGCATGCACACATGTGGGTGTGTGCAAGCAGGAGACACTGCAGGTACAGCCCAATCCAACTCCAGCCTCACACAGACTCCAGCCTCACACAGACTCCAGCCTCACACAGACTCCAGCCTCACACAGACTCCAGTCTCACACAGACTCCAGTCTCACACAGACTCCAGTCTCACACAGACACCAGTCTCACACAGACGCCTCGTGCCGCATTCACCCTGCTTATTGTCAGCATGTCCGGGGAGTGCACGAGACCGTATTCAAATTCAACATTCAACGTTGTTCTGTGCCTGCAGATCCTGGACCTAAGCATGAACCCCCTGGGGGTGAATGGCGGCCGCCTCGTGGCGGAGTTGCTGGACCCCGCCATTACGCCCCACCAGTTCCTTGTTGAGCTGCGCATGGACAAGGTGCGCACCACATGCTTGTGCATGCGTACTTGTGTGTGCGCACACTTGCATGGACAAGGTGTGCATCACGTGCCTGTGCATGCGTGCTTGTGTGTGCGCACACCTGCGTGTCTGCGTGCAGTTCTCCTTGCAGAGGTGCGCATGGACGAGGTGAGGCGCAGTGCACAGCGTGTGCTTACGAGTCTTAGGGTATGGACGCGTATGTGCATCGTGCACTGTCCGTGTGCGCACACACTTGCACTCATGAGTGTTTGTTTGCCCACCACGCTCAGACAATTTGTGCATCGTTTATGCATGCATGCGCACACCTACGCTTGTGTTGCATGTCTTGCTGCACAAGGGCGCATATGGACTGACGCGTCACAAAACAATTTGAGTGCACCCAAGATCCTGGCTTGGTGTCAGGTCTGATGTCAAGCCTGATGGCAGGGGAACCAAGATCCTGGCTTGGTGTCAGGTCTATTGTCAAGCCTCATGTCAGGGGAACCAAGATCCTGGCCTAATGTCAGGATAATTAGGTTTCCCTGGCTTGATGTCTGGAGAACTAAGATCCTGGCTTGACGTCAGGCCTAATGTCAGGCAAAAGCTGACCTTGGTGTGAGCAAACACAAACACTATTGACAGTCTTTGGGATGCGTCTCAAGCACCCAATGTGCAACAGCCCGCTTGCAGTGGAAAGTGCACACGCCTGCTTGCAAATTGGCTTGAAAAGGGGCTGTGTCTCTGCCTGCAGTGCAGCTCTAAAAGCGCCGTGCCCTTGCTTACGATGCAGCTTGAAATGGGTTATGGCTTTGCCTGCAGCGTGGCTTAAAAGGGCCGTTCCCTTGCTTGAAGCCCAGCTTGCAATGGGTTATGGCTTTGCCTGCAGTGTGGCTTGTCTGAGGCATCTGGCCTGGCCATAGCCAAGGCACTGCAGAACTTCAACAGGACATTGAAGGTGGGTGTGCCAAGGGATGACCTGAGCAGCAGTCTCTTTTGCGCATCATGGGTGCCTTGCCGAGGTATGACCTGAGCAGCCACCTCTTTTGCGCATCATGAGTGCCTTGCCGAGGTGTGAACTGGAAGGAGTCCCTGAAGTATGGTGCTTATGTCAAGCGCACGTGTGTCGGCCCAAAGCAGCAGAGTGGTGCATGCCTCCCCTGCACTGCTCTGTGCTAGCCTCCCATGCACTGCTCTGTGCTGCTGCTGTCCTTTCTGTGCGCCTCAATCAAACCCTGCTGGCTTGTGCCAGGTAAAAGTGTAAGATTTGAGGCAGCGGAGGCAGCAGAGGCAGGGCTAGCAGAGGCAGCAGAGGCAGGGCTAGCAGAGGCAGCAGAGGCAGGGCCAGCAGAGGCAGCGTTAGGTCTGGTGAAAGTCTCCTTGGACGTCTCTGCAGAAGATCTCTCTGACGTGATAGAGTGTTACAGAGCGACATGCGTGCACATGCGCTCTCCGTTTCCTGGATCATGCTGAGCGTTCTGCAGGTGCTGAGCCTCTCCAACAATGCGGTGGGCAACAAGACTGCTGCTGCGTTTGGAGATCTGCTGGAGGAGAATACCACGCTCACAGACTTAGACCTCAGCTGGAACCAGATCAAGGTAGGCTTGCGCTGCATGCGGTGCCACTTCATGGTAGGTCATGTGGTCATGTAGTGCCACTTCATGGTAGGTCATGGTGGGTCATGTGGTCATGTAGTGCCAGTTCATGGTGGGTCATGTGGTCATGTGGTGCCAGTTCATGGTAGCTCATGTGGTCATGTGGTCATGTGGTGCCAGTTCATGGTAGGTCATGGTAGGTCATGTGGTCATGTAGTGCCAGTTCATGGTAGGTCATGGTAGGTCATGTGGTCATGATGTAGTGCCAGTTCATGGTAGGTCATGTGGTCATGTGGTCATGTGGTGCCAGTTCATGGTAGGTCATGGTAGGTCATGTGGTCATGTAGTGCCAGTTCATGGTAGGTCATGGTAGGTCATGTGGTCATGATGTAGTGTCAGTTCATGGTAGGTCATGGTAAGGCATGGTAGGTCATGGTAAGTCATGTGGTGCCAGTTCATAGTAGGTCTTTTAGGTCAAGGCGCTCCGGGCCATCTTGCTTTGAAACTCTGCCGTTGTTTGGGAGCCTCTGGCGCAGCGTTAGGCTGCGTTGGACATGTGGAGCAAAGCACATTGTCCAAAAATCCGGGGTGGTCTGAGCCTTTAGGATTTGGGGGCACCAACACGGGGCCGTCAGCTGGGGCATGATCATTGGTTGGGGCACAAACAGGTCATAGCGACACACGAGGTCTCGAACAAGGGGAAGCCAAGACAAGGCCAGGACAAGGCAGGGCTGTGGGCAGGCATCGATCAAACTCCATGCAAAGAGCGCAGAGGGCGTGGAAAGCCTCGCTTGTTTGGCTGCAGGCGGAGGGCGTCAAGGGCATGCAGAAGGGCCTTGAGGGCAGCGTCAGCCTCAAGCGCCTCAACCTTGCGTGGAATGGCCTGGAGAATGAGGGCGCGGTGGGTGCATATGCTGCGTGCTCCTGCGTGCTTTGCTGTGCTCCTGCGTGTTATGCTGTGCTCTGCTGTGCTCCTGCCCGTGGAATGTGTGTGCTTGGAGTGGGCTGGCGGACCGAGGGGTGGTAAAGTGCAAGCTCTGCTCAAATGCCATGCTGTTGAACAAGGTTTGAGCATGGAACGGCCTGGAGAATGGGAACGCGGCTGGTGTGGACCGTGTGTCCCCCCTGCACATCTGGTGTGGACCGTGTGTCCCTCCTGCACATCTGGTGTGGACCGTGTGTCCCTCCTGCACATCTGGTGTGGACCTGTGGCCCTCCTGCACATCTGGTGTGGACCGTGTGTCCCTCCTGCACATCTTGTACTACTGCATGCAGCGTGCGCCGTACTGTGTGCTCCTTCTGCACATCCTATTGCGCTGCTGCTTTTGGCGTGCTTGCAATATGCACCCAGCCTTAGGGATCATTCAGGAGAGGGGGTTTGTGTCAGACAGGCTTGATGAAGCCAGGGTCCCTGCAGAATAAGTACGCAAGTGTTGCGGTCTCATGCATGCCTACACTCAAAACTGTGCATACACACATCTGTGGATTAGATTGTGCACGTATACATGTTCACTAAGACACGCACGCACGCACACACACATAAGACAATGCCACCACCGTACGCATGCTTGCAGATAACAATGGGCAGGATTCTTGTCAACAATTCAAGCTTGATGCACCTTAATCTGACAAATACGCGGCTTGGGAGCGAGGCATGCGTGATGATAGGTGAGAAGGGGGGACAGGCTCGTGGTGATTTGTGGAGATTGTGCAGACATGCTTATGATGGCTATCCTTTGGCTTTGGCGCCAAGGGGGTGATAAAAGCGTGGGAGGTTGCTGAGCCCCAACGCCGGCACATGGATGCATTGCAGTGCTCTGTTGTCGACTAGCGAGATTGCAAGCTTAAGGAAGGTCAAAATTAAGGGCGCGCAAAGGGGAATTGGAACTATGTCCTTACACCTGCCACTGAGGGCTGCTGTGCGTTGCAAAGACTTGGGGTCTCTGGAGCCCATGTACTTACCCTCTTGAGGTGTTGCGCTAGGCATGTGTTTTGTACTACGAGAACTGTTTAGGCCAATTGTCAGGGGCAAATATTTTGTGATGCACTGTGTGGCCTGTTCAGGCCACCTGCCAGCAGCAAATGTGCTGTAGTGTGCAGTGCCTGCGGAGTGGTGCCAACAAAGGGACAGGGCATGGCTGCGCAATTGCTCATCTCTTCAAGGCGCAAGCAGCCGGTTCAATTGCACCCCCCCAGCTGTCCATCTCAGGTGCCCACCCTCTCACTTGCAATGCTCCATGCATTGCGTTGATCAGGCGCTGGGAAGCGCATGTGCTGCGCTGTGTTGTGCCGGTGCTGCCAATTGGAGGTCAGATGGCTGGCACGTGCTGCGCAACCAGTGAGCAGCGGAGCTGGCCAGTGCTGTGTTGCGCGCAGGCGAGGGCATAAAGGCCAACACCACGCTAGAGGAGCTGTTCCTAAACGGCAACGCCATAGGTGATGACGGCGCGCGCCACCTCATGGCCGCGCTCAAGGGCAACAAGAGCCTGGAGTGTCTCAGCCTGCAGGTGGGGCTAGAACTCGCTCAAAGATCTGGGGTACCTCAGCCTGCAGGCGGGGCTGGAACGTGCTTGGAGATCTGCCTGCCTATGTTCAGTTGGTGGGGATGAATGGCACTGCCATGCCATGCTGCCTCCTTTACCTCTTATCAGAGCGTTCCAGCAGGCCCTGCAGGGCTAGAACACAGGCAGGCAAAACAGGTGTGAAGGACAGCTGCTGGCAAAAAAGCCTGCGGTGGATGCACAACTGGTCAAACCAGGGTCTGCTGCCCTTCATCATTACTGATGGCGTAAGCAAGCCCACAAGCAACGGCTGGCGGAGTCTCCTGACGCGCCTGACCTAGCGGGATGAGCCAGGTCACTCTTGGCTGCGTGAGCACTGTTGATTGTCCTGCTGCTGATGGGTGTCTGTCCTGCAGGCCTCTGTGTGCCCCCCCCAAAAGTGTCAACCATCCTGATGCCACTGCATGCCTTCCCTAATGCCTCCACATGCTAAGAGCAGCCTGCTCATGCGATGGCTGCTCATGTGATGGCTGCTCATGTGATGGCCGCTCATGCGATGGCTGCTCATGTGATGGCTGCTCATGCGATGGCTGCTCATGCGATGGCTGCTCATGTG
>LFCJ01002586.1_pt1 | contig 13085 bp, 7 predicted proteins | sample 643141 | NCBI WGS metagenome assembly LFCJ01 (sample SAMN03766243, study PRJNA286221) | soda lake metagenome | biome: soda lake; feature: Kulunda steppe; material: water; isolation source: sample B1-Br-g2 brine of Lake Bitter-1 | place: Russia: Kulunda steppe | collected 2010-07 | reverse complement strand
TCGACGATGATGAGCTCACGGTCGCCATCGTGATACCGGGAAAACCGACTAATTGTTCGTCCCAGAGCATCTAAACCAGCGGTTTCGCTACCGCCTGAGTCGTCAGCCGTCGATAAATAATACTGCGAATCTTCGACGGGAACGTACAGCACCTGTTCTGGGTTGAGTTTGTTCGCTATCGTTAGCTTGTCTCGGCCTAACTCTTCGCTGCGAAGATCAATTCCGAGATCCAGGTCATCAATGACTGTCGCGATGAGTTGTTTGAGTGTTGTAGTCTTTCCCACTCCGCTTTGACCGTACTGCGGAAAGACCCGTTCGTCCACATCGTTCGTGTACGCATCGTTGATTGCTTTCGCAAGCGAGTACGTATTCGATCGTGGAGTTAGTGCCGAGACGGATTCAAGCTCGGCAAAATTACCGTTCCACCACGGGTTGTGATGCTGTGCATCTTCGAAGTACCGACGTGTGTCAGCCGTTCGGTTGCTCATACACTCTCTGACGTTCGCATACACATATAACTAATCAATCGACTTCGTTTATTCTTCTAAAAACACACTCTGGATTTCTTGTTTATATATGGCGAGCAACATTGTATGAGTATGACGACAAACGAATTTGCGCCAGACGTGGTGTACGGCCTTGGTGGCGGCGGAACCGAACTTGCACTCAACTTCCTCGAACAGGATTGGATTCTCGAGAATATTGTTCGCCCGAAGCCGAGCCGCTCCGAGAACGTGCAAGTTCGTCTGGTTGACACCGCGAGTGGAGAAATGAACAGCAAGCAGAGTCGTATCGACGATATTCGGCAGCAGTACCGAGAACTCGAACAGCAATACCGCGGCGAGTACAACAACCGCCCTGGTAGTCTGTCTATTGAACCTGTACTCGTCAGCCGTGACATTACTATGACGAGTGCGACTGTACTCACCGGAAAACATGAAGTCAAAGCCATCGCGGAAGCAACCGGCATGGACCCTGACAACTGGTGGCTTGACAGTGAAGATATCGACGAGAACCTCAATTTCGCAGACGGAGTTCACCGTGAGCGAGGGCTAGCTAAGGCGACGTTGTATCGTGCCCTGAGCAGTCAAAACGATGTTTCAGCCCAACTCGAAACGAACAATCCAAGTCAGGTCGCAATTTTCGTCGGTCTTGGTGGCGGCAGCGGATCAGGGATGCTGTTCGATGTTATCGAGTCGCTTAACGAGAGTAACCCGAGCAATGAAATCGTCGTCTTCGGCGTCCTCCCAAGCCTCGCAGAGGACAGCGAAGGTGTACATGCCAATGCGTACGCAGCGCTCGGCGAACTTGAAGCGATGCGCCTCGGTGAGGATGACCCAGTCGAAGACGTCGTGCTCTATCATCTTGATGCGGCCAACTACGAAGGCAAAGAGGGCAACCAGATGGATACTGGTATCGAAGAGTTCGACGAGGCTTTCTGCCAGTCGGTTATTACTTACTACGCAGCGCCTGGCGAGGAGCAATTCAATCGAACACCCAGCTTCGCCCCGTTCACAGTCGCAGTGCCGCAGGTCATCTCGTACAACATCAAAGCCATTGAGAAGGCTCGCAACGCGATGGAAAGTAGGCTCGACGCCTTCGAAGAGGCGTTCGAACGTGAAGCAGAGGTCGTCAACAGCGTCAAGTCGTTCTACGCCAATATTGATGTTCCTGACGCAGCGAGCGTTCAGGCAGATTCTTCGTTCGGTGATGTCCCAGAGGAGTTCACTGAGTCGCTCCGCGAACGACTCATCGACCTACATGACTTGGCCTCTAAGGAGCTGTTCGAGGAACTCGAGTATAGCTCTGCGAGTTGTTTCCTTGACGCATACGAGAACGCCAAAGACGGTATCGACGGCGACGACCCCATCGCTCTTGCTCGGAAACTGAAGAACTACGAGACATCCATCGCCGCCCCCAGTGAAGCTCGCGACGACCTTGACGAGCGACTGGGTGAGACGCTGGCCGCCGGCATTTGCCGCGTTGCCGAACAGGCAGACCTGCTCGTTCGGCGCCAGGCGGTTGAACACAATCGGTTAAAATCGGCAGTGGGACATCTTATCCCGCTTCGCAAAGGTGTGCGTCGAGAGGTCACCGCCGCTCGCGCGAACCTTGGAATCGACCGTCTTGAGAGGGACGTCCGCCGCTGTGAAAACACAGCTGAAAAGCACCGACAGGACCTCGAAGAGATGCAGTCGACGTACGCCGACGAGGTTTCCGAAGCGCTCGCTCGCTGGGAGAGTGAAACCGAAACCGACCGCGAACAGCTTGCAGCCCACGATGTGTCTGAGGCAAAGACGCTCTTAGAGAACGTCCGAACTGAACTCCACGAGTTCAGCACCAAGGTCGAAGATGCTGAAAGCGAGGTCGAACTCGAACAGGTGAGTATGCGCGGTATCACCGTAGCCCTCGAATCGCTCGAATCGTACGAAACCCGTGTGAGTGTCGGCCCATACACTGAATTCACGCTCGTCGACGGTAACGCGATTCGAGAGTCGTGTCACAAACTTCTCGACGCTCGCAAAACGTCGCTCTCGATGAACGATGATGGAGGGCTACTCGGCAAGCTGACTCGCCCGTTCAGCAACAACGATAATGTCGACGAAACACGTCGACTCCGCGACCTGCATGAGGAATTGGACCGAATGGGCGTGTACAGTATCAAGCCCGCAACTGAGGAGTTTGGGGTCTCCACGACGCTCGATGTTGAAGGCCATCTCGAAGACGTCCGCGACGAAATCCAGAATACTAAATCAACTGTCATCGAGACAGTGCAAGCGGTGAATCCCGTTGAGGCGGACGAGTTGGACTCGGAGGACTTCGAGCGTATCTGGTCGGCAGTCCGCAGCGGTAACGACGCTGTGTCTGTTGTCGAGCGCATCTTGGCGGCCGCTCTTGGTGACACCAAGGACCTCGAAGCTGACCTGGAGGCTGCCGAATCTGAGCTTGAAGATACGGAGGTGAAACTGCAACGATACAAAGAAGCCGATGAGCTCTTCGGCTCGTTGCTTGAGCACACATACGGCGACTACGTTGACGCACTCAACCGCGCCAGCAAGGCAGAAAAAGAGTACAACGACACCGGAACCGACTTTTCTGCGAGCCACGATTTTGCCTTCCGATGTACGCTCCAGCCACAGAACCCGATGGCGACGGCTCGGAAATCGGGACTTGACGACGCGACACTGTTCAACTCACGCGCTGAACGGCAGACGTTTGAGGGCGCACTCGACAAAGTTATCGACAACGTTCACAACCGCAAACAACACGGGCTCTGTCATCCGCGGCCCACGGGAACTGATGCTCACTACTATGGCACCGACGTGAACATCGGTCTTGTCTCTCCGTTGAGCGAACCCCTTGCAGATGTGAGCACCGAACTGTCTAATCGCATCAACAAGGGCTTCGCCGTCACCACGCCAGGGTCTGCTAACGATAGCGTCGGCGTCTATTCTACCACAGACGAACAGGGTGACCCGGTTGGCCCTGCATGGGATATTGGCGTACACACGTTCATTAGCGGTGTCTTCCTTGACAACCTTCGTGCGGTGACCAACCGCGGGTTCCGGCAGGAGTATGAGAAGCTCGTGAGCGACAAATCGCTCGCCCTCCATCATGCGTATCAACTGGAGCAAGGCTCTGCTGTTCGCCGACGTAATCACGTCAACGTTGAGATGGATGACGAGCAAGACTTCTACATTGGAGGTGATGCTGAGACGATTCGTGAACAGCTGCTTGCGGACCACTTCGAGCGGGTTCCCGTCAACAGCTCTGTAGCCGAACAAGATGATATGTACCAAACGGACAGCATCATGAACGAACCTGATGGCGGCCGGCCGCTCGGAGGTGACAACTGATGTCGCTTTTCGACACTCGGCGTTCGACAGCCGAACGAAAGGAACTCGTGGAACTCCTGGCTTACCTGGTCATAGTCGGTACTTCGTTGTTCTTCGTGCCGGATTTGATTCGGCGCGGATGGTTCAGCGGCGACGCCGGCCACGTTACCCGAACAGTACTGACTGCTGGTGAACCGTATGGGCTTTCGCTCGCTGTGCTGCAGGCGTTCGCTGTTGGCAGCTTCCTTGGGCTGCTGGTCGTGCTCATGGCCGATCGCAAAAAGAAGCTACATGCGTTCCTGCTTACGTTCGGCGTACTCGCCATCGGGTATATCCTGATTGAGTATTTGAACTTCGTGCCGCGAATCGTCGCGTTCTCGACGATGGACTACCTGTTGCCGCTGGGGCTTGGAGTCGTAGGGGGCATTGTTGCCTGTCTCGGGCTCAAAGTGCCGATGCAATTCCTCGACCGCAACCATTCCATTGACTTTGAGTTCCACCGTGGCGCAAAAATTGCGGCTTACGCTGTGATTATTAGTCTCTTTGCGATGCTCGGAGAGACGACGGTCATCTACCCACCGTGGAACGATTTTTTCGACGCCGTGACTGTCGACGGTATCGGGGCACTCGGCATCCGAACCGACTACCTCTTGGGAGACCTGCTGATCGTCTCTGCGCTCTCGTGGACACTGCACAAGTTCGTGACGTACGACCGGTCGACCGTGCCGCTCGTACTCGGTCCGTCGGGTGCAGGAAAGACGTACTTCATGCTCGGTGCATTTTTCGAGGACCGCCAGACAAACGCCAGCACAACACCTTCCCGGACAGCTGTGCTCGCTCAGAAAGCCAACAAACTCGAAGAGACCATACGCACAAAAGACTCACCTGGCTGGATGGTGGAGAGTACGAATTCTGGTGAAACCGAACTACTGGAGTACACTCGTGAGAGTGGTCGTCTGTTGCCCCATGACGTGAGCGTTCAGTCGCTTGACTATGCTGGAGAAAACCTCTCAGGTCTCGCAGCGGCAATCGAGGACGGTATGGACCTTGATGAGGTGACCAATGACGACCTCCCTGACGAAGCGAATATCGATGACGTCCGTGAGATGCAAGCCCGGATTGAACAGTCTGATACCCTGCTGTTCCTGCTCGATGCGAAGACCATCTTCGGCGACTCTCGCCTGAAGACCGACGGCGGGACCATCTCAGCATCCAACTCAAAGGCGAGGATGGTATCCGACCGACCGGCGGACGGCGAATCGACTGAGCCGATTGCCACCTCAGGTTCGGAGTTGGGTGATATCGCGTACTACGAACCGTTGCTTTCCGAGTACGGTGACGACAAACGCATCGTGTTCGCGCTGACGAAGGCGGACGTTCTCGACGACAGCTACCGTGAACACTACGGTATCGACATTTACAACCGCGCTGAAATCGACCGCTTCGCCACGTTGCTCACCGAAGACCTGCGACGTCAGTACGCAACCAAGGACTTGCTGAACCAGACGCGGGCAACGGAAGTGTACCCAGTGTACTTCAGGACTAAACTCGACGAAAACAACGAGCGGGTTCCCGAGCGGCCGTCGTCGGCGCCGCTGTCTCCGTTTGGGTTCACGCGACTCATGGAGGACCTCTAAGATGTCCGACGAGAGCAGATCGGCCCGAATTAACGGGCGGGTGGATACGGAACCATCGATTACGGTCTACGATAGTCGAAAGAAGCGGTATATCGGAGACGCTATACCAGCGGTTGCCGATACCGTTGCGCGACTGTTCGGATCGGAGGTCCCAGTCGCATATGATGGGAATTACGTCTACATCGCAATTCGGCTCTCAGAAAAAAACAACCGCCCACAGACCTGCTACGCAGTCGTCTCCGCGGATCATCTCAACGATCTTTTCGACCTCCAATCGATTATCACAAGCACTGTCGAACCGACGAGATTCGACTACGAGAAGTCGACTGAGAAGCAACTGGGATACGTTTCGAGCCTGATTACCAGCTACAACTCCGCAGAAGTCCCGCGGGAGGCCGAAGGGCTATTTCGGCCAAACAGGTCGCTCGGCTTCGGCGTCCCAAGCTACGTGCAGGCGCTGGCCCTGCTCGACCGCGCAATTGATGCTGAAATGTCTCTGGCGGTGAGTCGTCGCCGCGCCTACTTTGACCCTGATTCCGACGAACAGCTTGATTTCGTCGACAGTGTTGTGGTCGTCGACAACCAGTTCCACGAACTGACGTACGACGACGACACACAGCGTGCAGTTGACCGGGTGCGAAGTCGACGACAGAAGCAACATATCGAAACCGCGGTTGAGCCGGTTGGAGAGGTCGTCGCAGACCTCCGCGAACTTGGATTCGACAATACAGAGATTCGTGAAGCGGTAGTGGCTGAACTGCCCGCTGACGGTGTCGACTACGGGAACAGTGGACCCATAGACGATCTGCTTCGACAGTTGGACACCACGTGTATGGGCCGCTTCGATTTCGTGGCTGTCTCAAAGATGGTCGATACCGTAAGCTCGACTCTGAGTCGACGGACGATGATGAGTGTCATCACCGTCATTTCTGTATTTGTATTCCTTGTCGCAAGTGCCGCAGTTACCCTTTGGCAGCTCGGATATCTCACGGCAGTTCCGTCGCTTCCGTCGGTTTCAGTTCCCTCGGCCCCATCACTTCCAGCCGTCTCCGTTTCTGTTGACGCTTCCGCGGTGCTGTTGGGCGCTGCCGCCGTGACACTCCTCGGTTTCACCTTCGTGGTGTTCGCACGGCAGTAAGCGAACCTCAAAAGACTGACGAGGACTTGCACAATTCGAACTGCTTTTAAACAACATTCTGAAAACATACCTTAGTGTTTTATACACCACAACAGTATCAAAGGTATGACCGCATTTGAGGCGATCACAGAGGGCCACCATCTAATACGTAGATTGAAGGATCACAACCCGTGGTGGACCGACGGACCGTTCGTCTTTCGTGACGAAGGTCGATATCAATTGAGTCACCACGCCGACCTTCGGAGCGACTTTTATTATCTTCCTGAACGGCTCGCGACCAACCAGTTTTCGATCATCAGTGGTCCCGCGATGATCGGAAAATCGACGCTCTTGTACGACCTCATCGCCGCATGTATTGACTCGGACTTTCGAGAAAAGCATCTCTCCAACGATCCAAAGATTGAGGAGAATCTGACAGAAATCGTTGGTGACCTGGATTTTGCGTCGGCGAGACAGTTCTTGTACGTACCGCTATTCGAGGAGCCGCTCTATCAAATCCAGGCTGGTGAACAGCTCGACGCAGCGATTGAACATTTTAAAAATACGATACGGCCTCCGGAGAATGCCGATCTCGTGCTTCTTTTGGACGACGTTCAAGCCCTGCTCAAATCGAAAAAGAAAGACAGTGATGGACTCTCGTGGGTCAACGTCGTCGACCGAGTCCTTCGGGAAGGATGGTCTGTTCTTCTCACAACAACTGCACCCCGTCGAACCTGGAACACAGTTCAAGAGACGCTCCAAGACGTGAATACCGATCTCGAAACCGGACTACCAACTCGGTTCGAGGAGTCTGTGAGACCGATGGTCCCATGGAAGTATCGAGACTTCCTTGAATACCGGTATCCTAAGCTTCGGCACCACGGCCACGGCAAAACGTCCCGCTTTAGCGGTTCTTCGATCCGAAATAATCTCGAGAAAGTGATCGCAGATACGAACGAAGAGCCAGAGGAACTCACAAAGCAACTGGACCAGTTCGTCGATACGCTCACAGATAATATAGAACAGTTGCCGGACATTGATTGGAATCGCGAAGTCACGTTGTATACATTCCTCGGCGGCACGCTCGGCATTCGCCTCGCAGACGATCGTCAGTTCCCACTAAGCCTTAGCCACTCCGGAGATGAAGGTGGAGAACTGTTCGATCAACTCAGCGAGCGAGGTGGGCGATTTGATGAACTGCGATCGAATATGTTGACGCAGTACCGCGATCAACTCCACCGTCTCGCAACAAACAGTGATATTAATTTAGAGGATCCAGATGATCTGGAACGGATCCTTGGACTCATCGCGTACTTGCTGCTCAATGACTCTGCAGACGATCTATCGGTTCCGTCTCCCGTTTCCAGTATTTCATTTGGCGATCTTGCTGATACGTTAACCGTTGACCGCCGAACGCTTCGAAAAAAGTACCTTCAGCTTCTCTCTGAATTATATTTACTCACCGAATCCGAAGAGTATGATAATCAACGTCCCAAGACCGTTCGAATATATCCGCGTGACTTTGGTATCCTCCATGCACTCGTCGGTCAATCGTTTAATGAATTCGATCGTTCACCCTCACAGAAACGAGCGTTGGAGAAGGTGGCGGCGTTCGACCACACGATGCGACTCACGTACACGTTGAACGACTCGCTTGATCCAAAACGCGGGCGCGTGAAATTCTGGCCGGACGAAGACGGAAGTATCGATTTCGTTCCCCGATTCGGTGGTCGACCGGTTCCAATCGTTCTTTCGGACGTCGGCAGTTTCGAGGAATTGAGTTTGACTGAGTCGCCGATAACCACGTTCGACCGTTTCTTTCGTCGTCAACATGATTCGGAGCAGGACCCGATCAAAGACCAACATGCGACGGCGCTCCCTGATGAGAATCTCGTCGAAAGGAGGGTGGAATACGTACAAAGTGACAGCTTTGCCGGAAGTAAAAAAGAAGAATCTAGGTCGGGTGCACCGGTGGCAACGGACGGCGCTGCGCCGTTCAGTATCATTCTCACGCGTGGTTCAGATGCACCAGTAGAAGATCAAGTAGCTGTTCACCATCACGTGGCTACAAAACCAGTCATAGAGATTCCACTGTGGCTGTATCTCCTCTTCTCGTAGCCTCACCATCCTGGATCAACAACAGCGTTTCACTGCCTTCGATATATACAATCCGATTAAGTATATAAAAAGGTCGTAATATACACGACAACAATTTTTTGCGCTCGACAGTTGTGTTCAACACGGTCAACCACGGTAAGTCGAGTCTCAGCAGTCGATACCGAGGGAGATTTCGACAACCAGGGGGTCAGTTTCGAGCACAGTTACAGTGTTGAGTTTGCCGGCTGCGGTGACTCCCCTATGTTCTGCAGGGGCGAGCACAGTCGAGAGCGCGTCGCACACGGCGTCGCGCTTTACATTCTCGTCGAAGCAGGCGATGGCCGACTGTGTGCGATCGCAGATGTTGAGGGTGTCGATTGACGACTCAGCGTACGCTCGGGTAGAGAATTCAACGCGGTAGCAGTCATGGGACGGTTCTATCTGGTCTGGGCTTCCGGCACTTTGGTTGGTCATTGAGTGTATGTGTTTACGGTTGATTGCAGTTGGTATCCAGCGACCACCTATCGGAAGAACGCTCGGTAACTCATCGAAGCTTGTAGCGCTGCAGAGGCTCACGAGCCTGCTACAACCGTAGTATCACGGTGTAAGTTTTTTATTGCGTTCCGATCGCGGATACGGTAGCCAATTTATAGCCACGTGCGTCTACTGCCGATTACTGGCGGCGTAGACGAACGCGACTATAAATCAGGGTTCCACGATCGATCAAATTGACACACACTCAGGGCCATACAGACTGTTTATTGTTTGCATTCGATATAAAATTATGTTATTTGGTACTACCAGGCTATAGAAATTACCTGATCACATAGATATACAAGCCTATGTTTCTTTACCGTAGTTTTATATATGCTCCCTACGTACTGGGTAATGAGACGTAGCATCCGGCCGACGCACAGTATCCAAACAAAAAATAATTCAAACCAATGTCCATCGACGAACATTCCAACGCACCCGAACCGAACAGCATCAACCTCTCGCCTACACACACCTTCGATGACCTCGATGGCCTAGAGCATGCAAAAGAGCGGTTGCAGACCGTCATCACCTCACTTGTCGATGACGCGAGCATCAAGACCCACAGTGTCCTCATCCACGGCCCCCAAGGAAACGGAAAGACGCACCTCGCCAACGCCATTGCGGGTGAGTTGGCCGATGAAGGCTTCACTATCTCCCAGTTCGACGACTGTGAGGAAAACGCCGGCATAGAAGCAGATGTCATCCAAGAGGTTGTTGATGATGCCATCAAGGCATCGCCGAGCGTGCTCGTCTTCGACCAGTTCTCCGAACACTACATGAGCGAGTTGCTGATGCACCTCCGCGATGAACTTGACCGCGTGCAGGCTGCAAACGAGCAAGTCCTCATTATAGCCACTGCATCCCCCTCGATGTTCGGCGGGAGCGTGCCCGTTGACTTCGGGTTGAATATCGAACTCCCAGACCCTGACGAGGCGCGGACGACAGCCCTGGTTGAAAGCTACGTTGACGAGTTTGCCTCGCAAACCGATGTCGGCGTCGATGTCGACCTCACCGACGAGGAGTTGCTTGAGACCGCAGAGGGATTGAGCGCGACTGAGTTGCGCCTCGCGACGAAGTCTACCTTCCAGAAGGCAGCGACCGCCGAGACTGCGGTGACTACTGAGGCGTTTACCGCTACGCTGTTGGCCGTCAAAGAAAACAGGCCTACCTCGATGATTGACCACGGGCGGCCTATGTCAGGCGGAGAGGACTTCATCGTCGAAGATACGGAGGTGTCGTTCAGTAACATTGGTGGCCTCGACGAGGTGAAAGCAGAAATGCGGGCCGCAATGGAGTTCCCGTCACAGTTCCCCGATGTCTTTGAGACGTGTGACCTCGGAACCCCTGGAATGCTGCTCTTCGGCGCGCCTGGAAATGGAAAGACGATGTTGGCGAAAGCACTCGCCAGCGAGTATGACCGTACGTTCGTGGCGGTCAATGGTCCTGAACTGAAGAACAAGTACGTCGGACAGACAGAAGAGAACATCAGAGAGGTGTTCAACGTCGCCCGTAGACGCGCCCCGAGCATCCTCTTTTTCGACGAGTTCGATGGGCTTGCTGGCAACCGCCATGAGGCTGACGCCTCCCATGAGGTCGACTTCGTTAACACCATCTTGGCAGAACTCGACGGCTTCCGTAACACTACTGATGTCTTTGTCGTCGCTGCCACCAATCGGCCTCAGGCATTGGACCCTGCTGTCCTCCGTGAGGGACGCCTCGGACGCCATATCCACGTCCCACTCCCCGACGATGATGCAGCCCGTGCCATCGTCGAAGTTCACACAGACTCGTTCCCCCTCGCCGATGACGTTACCCCTGAGTGGGTCGCCGGAGCGCTCCCCGGTGATATCCCTGCAGCGACGATTACGGGTGTCTGCGACCACGCGCTCCGCTGGCACACGATGCGCCGTGTCACTGATGAAGATGTCCGCTTAGAAGTTACTCAGGCAGATATTCGAGCCGCTATTGAAGAATACCCCATGCCTGAGGAAGAAGACAACGACCCCGCTAGAAGCGGCGTCAGCTTCTACTGACACAGGTACCGAAGATGAGGATTAGTTCGACGACGCACGCGAAAACGCACCCAGCGTTGTCTTCTTTGATTAGTTCGACAGCCTAGGACAGGTACGAACCGACTCGAAGTTCGACACAACCGAGCGCCGCGTTGTCGTCCAGTTGCTAACCTGCATGGAATGGAGGATAACGAGGCTGTCGTCCTCCTCGCAGCGACAAACAACGCCGAGCAGATCGATCCTGCTCTCCGGCGAGCGGGACGTCTCGGTACGTCGATCAAGATCGGCCCGCCGGCCGAACCCGGGCGGCGAGAGATTCTCGACATCTCTACCCGGAATGTCGAACTCGCAGCTGAGTCAACCTGGATATGTTGGTGCGTCGGACCGACGGATCCGCCGGGAACGCGACCGCCGCAATCTGCAACCATGCAGGAACACTTGCCGTCCGTGAGGCAGTCCACAGCCACGAGGACGTCGACGGAACGGTCACAGTTGAGATGCGCCACTTCCAAGAGGCGTTGGGTGATCATAAAGAGTTCACAGAAGAATCGAGGCGGATGCCACGGGGCTTGACCCTGAGGCAATTTACCAGCTGGAACGACTTGAATCTCATGTCGTCGCCTGCGTGAATATTCGGTGCAAATCGGTTCAAAACGCGTCAGCGGTAACTCGATGTTCAGTGGATCACAGAGGTGGTCTGAACGTTTTTTATTCATCATTTTTGTAGAGAAATAAATAAAGAACACTGTAATGCTCTAATTATTCTTAATAATGGGTTACAAAATTCTCTTAATCGATATTAAAACACAATTCAGTATCTTTATTATTAATGCAGTCTATGGTATGAGTAAGGAGGGCAGCAAAAACTGCGCTTCTAAGATTCGGGATACTCTCCGAGACTGCGACCAAAACCGCGGTTGTCACCATATAGCTATGAGCACATCCACTTACATTCAGCAAGAGGCATCGCCCGAGAACGAAACTGTCACGGAGTGCTCGGCTACTGCCGATCGCACATCCATCGCCGAGCGCTCAACTGCAGTTGTTCAGTGTTGCGATTGTGGCCGACAACTACAGTCGACTAACGTTTCTGAGGTTGTCTGTCCCCACTGTAACATTGTCATCGAGGATTCACCCCCGTCGACTCGCGGTGTACCGCAGTACTCTACTGAGGATATGCGTACTCGGTCGCGGACAGGGGGAACGGTTACCGACCTTCGGTCGGACGGTGGCGTCGGCGTCGGTGTACGGTGGAACTCCTACCGCGACGGAAACGGTGCTCTGCTGTCCGCCGAAAAGCGACGGTTGTTTCGAGAGACTCACTGGAAAAAGGGCCGAACCAATGAAGAAAAAAAACTCGATTACGGCTATGGCGAAATTCGGCGTATGGGCGACAGACTGGGTATTCCGAAACCCGAACGCAAGCAGGCAGGTCGACTGCTCAAGCGGTGTATGAAAGAAGACCTCATACGGGGTATGAGTGTTGACGGCTTCGCTACGGCTTGCTTGCTCGTCGCCGTGCGAAACAATAATAAATGCAACAACATCCTGTTGTCGGAGTTCATGGAATTCAGCCGGGCGAGCAACGGACAGTTCAGAAACGCTCGCGGCGCGATTGAAATGTTCCTTGAAGATGTTTCGATTCCTGCGATGAACCCAGTGAATCTCGTCCCCAGAGTTGGATCTGAACTTGACGCATCGGCGGAGGTTGAGCAGGTCGCCAAGAAGTTGATTACAGCGTACAATGATTCTGACCATGGCCACTCATTTTGCCCGCGAACCGTCGCCGGGGCCGCCTTCCACGCGGCTTACGACATCGTAGATGCTGACAACCGACGATCGCTTTCTA
>LFCJ01002584.1_pt1 | contig 13090 bp, 14 predicted proteins | sample 643141 | NCBI WGS metagenome assembly LFCJ01 (sample SAMN03766243, study PRJNA286221) | soda lake metagenome | biome: soda lake; feature: Kulunda steppe; material: water; isolation source: sample B1-Br-g2 brine of Lake Bitter-1 | place: Russia: Kulunda steppe | collected 2010-07 | reverse complement strand
GACGAAAATATTTTCATCCTCCCGTCCACCCGCCCCGTCCACCCGGGTTGGAAACACAAAAGCGGGTGGATGCCCGCAAAAAATATTTTTGTCCTCCCGTCCACCCGCTGTTGGAAACGCAGCGTCAGTTGTATTTGAGGGCAGCGGGTGTTCAGTTTTGGGGTGTAAAAGCCATGAATTGACGTATTAGCGTAAAATATTGAATACTGGGCGACGATTGTATGACGATTTGAGCTCTCCAGACTTAGAAGGCCTGTCCACCTTCCACCAGCTTCTGACTCCTGAGTGGATAAAGCCTTCAAATAATGGGGGGTTGTACGAGTAAAGGAGCGGTAGTATCCCCCTCAGATGAAGACAAACATGGCCGGGAAGCATACGCGCAAGACTTGGGAAAACCTGCAACAAAAAGAGGACGGAGTACTCTGGGTGTTGATGCTTCTCAAGCAGCCTTGGATGCCAGAAGCAGGTAGGAAATGGACAAGATGAAGAATGTGCTCTTATGCTCTAATGCGCAGCGTACATGTGCATGTTCCTCCACTCTATGCATGTATAGCCCTTGGCTTAACAGCCTGAAAGGTCCGCGTGCACAATTCTGTGCATTTGTTTAGGTTTTTCACCCCATGAGTCAGGCTGATTGGTAACGATTTAAGGCCAGCCAAAAGGTAATCCATGCACGTGCGCTAAGTACCCGCATCATGTCCGATCATTGTTCATAGGGAAGCTACTGTAATGCAGGCAACTGCTTTATATCCCTGGTATAACCCCTTTCAGACTGAGTTTATTGAAGAAGGAAAGATGAGCTGGAGATGAGCTTACTTTGCAGCATGCCGCAAGAACCCATCCGTTGAAACTTTGCAGGGGCTCCATCACCCGCGGACCACAAACTCCTAATGTTTTCTCGTATTTGGGCATTAATGGGCTGCACGAGGATGGTGACGTCAACCAAATGAAGGTGAACTCTCTGGCCTGCGCATGCCACCGTGAAAGCCCCAAGTGTCTCTCACACCCGCCTTGGCCTTGCCCTGGTGCTGCTAGACTCTTGCAAGCTGCAGGAGCAAGCCGCCAGGGAGGCAGTAAGGGAGCATTTGCTTCAGCCTGCAATTCGCATATGAGATCATACCATGATATACCTCCCAGCAGATCAGGAATGCAACCCTGCTTGTGCATGTCATTGACGTTCTGTAGGCTCTGGAAAAAGGAAAAGGCGCCTGGCAGCCTGAGCAGATAGGAAGCAACGAATCAGCAGTGAAGGTTGCTGTGCTCATCCGCCCGTTGCTACCGTTGGAGACGGAAAAGGGCGCAACCAATGTGCTCAAGGTGTGTCCACTTGGAGGAAGCAAGCATACCTGCCACTCAGGCTTGCATAGATGCATCTGCAGTGTACGAAGGCTTTTGCAATTGCTGCAGCCCCAGACTAGCTGCCCGAAACCTCATGGGGTCCCACTAGGCTGGCTTCCATCTCAGACGTTAGTGTGCTGATAGCGCATGGGAGGACCACTGCTCGCCAGGGTCATCACTTCAGGCAAGTCTCATCCCTACATTGCAGATTGTATCTCTCATGTGATGCTGCCGGGCCTGCAGAGCTGCATTTTTGCGAACACACCAGGACTGCTCGCCGTCCCAAGCCGGGCAACCCAACCAAACTTTTGGCTGGGCCGGCCTAGACTGTGCTTAAGCAGCAGGCGCCCATGTGCCTGAGAGTAAGTGCGGCATGCGATGCCAAGCCTTGCAGCTGCTCTGGCAGCTGAAGTGTGAGCTTCACTTGAATTGCTGGGCAAATGGAAGCTGCAGGTAGGCAGTTCGTTGCTTTTTGGCGCACACGAATGTATCTCGCAGGTGCTGGGCCAGGGGAAGCTGCGGATGGAGCCAAGGCCTGCAGCTCCTGGCTTGGCCCCGCCAGGAGACGGCCCTGTATTTGACTTTGACAGAGTCTTCAAGTAAGTAACATTTCCAAACAAGCTTCCAGCTTGTGCGCTGCTCCGCTTGAAGGTTTGAGCACCGGCTGTAAAATTGCCGCGGTTGGCCTGGGCAGCTGCAAAAAAATGACACCAATCAAGCAGCTAATACATGTCCACATGCGTTTTTGTGGCAGCTAGAATCCCCGGATTTTTACGCTTGAAAGTACAGGTGGAGAAAGTGACGTACATGACACGATGAGGAGTCATACTGAAAGCAGCGCTTGAATCCAACACATGCTCTCTTCTTCCTGCAACTTTTTGTGCAGCATCACAAGCCCGCAGGCAAGCAAGGACATGTTCAGGACGCTTGCGCTCCAAATCACAGAGAAGTTTTGTCAGGGCTTCAATGCCTCACTCCTTGCCTATGGACAGACGGGCAGCGGGAAGGTGAGGCGTGCCCTTGTGTCCTGGGGTGCGCGAACTCACAGGCACATGCGCACGCAGATGTGCAGCGTATTATGTGAAGCGCATAAGAGCATGCCGGGCCTGACTAATCCATGGGAGCACTTCCAGCTGGCTGGAAGCAACATTGGCCCTAGGATGATGATGAGGTGCTGCTAGTTCCGAGCAAGGGTGATTGCATGAAACAAAAGATAAAAAAAGCAGGTAGACCCGTGATCCAGCGCCTTTTCCTTCAGTCACAGGTGCAGGCCTGGGAGCCAGCCCCTCTTACTGCCCTGCTTATAACTGCGCCTACGTACTTGCTGCAACCTCTGAATGCAGACGTACACAATGGGCACAGCACTTGAGAGTTTGTCCCCCGACAAAAGTGGCAAAGCTGATGGCATCATCCCCAGGCTAATTGTGTCCCTATTTGGCTACACAACAGCTGCTAGCGACGTGTACGATATTGAGCTCAAGGTGGACATGCCTGGCTGGGAGGGTTGAGCCTGGGTGTGCAGGCTGCCCATGGCCTTACATAACTCATAATTTTGTGCTATGCACAAGTGTCAGATGCACACTCGCTTTCTTTTCAGCTCCTCTGCAGATCAGAGATACCCTTCCTAGGTTAGATGGGCCTTGCTTGCCAGAGCTCGCAGGTCATATGTTTTGCAAGGTTGTGGCACCTCCAGAACAAGCTGTTCACAAGCAAACTTTTTGCACTGTGCTTTTTTTGGATGTGCAGGTTCAGTATATTGAGATTTACAACGAGCAGGTTAATGACTTGCTCATCCATGCACCTGGTCAAACTATGGACGCACCTCACGCATCCATGACCATGGGATCAAGGCTTGATATTCGTGAACACGCCACTGGCGAGGTGAGGACCTAACGGGTTTCTAGGCCGAGTTTTATTTCTTGGCTGTGTTGTATGTTTGCTTTCCTGGTTGCTGCAGGAGTATGAGAACATGTGACCTGTCAATCAAGCAAACAAATTTAGCTTTTTTTACGCTGCCTGATACAGGTATCTTTCACTGGTTTCTACAGATGGGGACCCACGTGCTTTGAAATCTTTCTTAGGTGTGATTTGCTCTACTTGGTGTCTCCGGAACTCGGGAATTGTGCAGGTGTACGTGGAGGGTGCAAACAGCATCACAATCAGGTCACCTGCGGATCTGGCGTATGCCATGCAGATGGGCAATGCTGTCCGTGCCACAGCGAGTCACAAGTAAGTAGCAGCACACCACCGCCTTTGTGTGCTGCCCGGCCAAAGAGCTTGTACTGATCCCTTGGTGTCACAAGTAAGTAGAAGCACACCACCGCCTTTGTGTGCTGCCCGGCCAAAGAGCTCGTGCTGATCCCTTGGTGTACAGGCAAGTACGGTGGCCATCGGCCAGGGTCTGACCGCGTGCTGGTCATCCTTGAGCTTGTCCCTTACTATTCCATTTACTACCTAGCAGGCATTGCCACAAGTTTATGCATCTCCATGCTTTAGCACAGCACTCAAGCTTGCTTTGAATGTCCTATAGGCTTCTTTGGTTTCTGGATTGCTGGAGGGCTCATACCGTGCCCAGGCGCTTGGTGGCCCCTGTTCCTGGATTGATGTAGGGATTGTTGTTTCACTGTCTTACTCCTACGTTGTTCTTCTTTCTCTTAAGGCCGCACAGATACTGGAGTGCTTCCTCCTCTCCTGTGCGTTGAATACACCCATTCTGTAACCATTTACGCATAACCTAGTTCATGAAATCCCTCACATACAAAATGTACAAACATACAGCTTGTCATCCTTTGCTCACTACACTTCACTTCCCAGGATGAATGAATACAGCTCACGCTCACATGCAATTGTGACAATACACATGGAGCAAAAGATTAAACCAAACCGCATGAAAGAGGTAAGCAATCGCCGCGTAACCAAACCTAAAATCTTATCAGCCTCAAGAGAATAGTTGCTGGAGTATCAAACTATAATCTTCATGGAACTGGTCAGCCTTTCCTCTCCAGGTGCTTTTCCAAGTTCTGTTCCTTCAAGGAATGCAATCTTAAGCACATTAAGACTGCTCTACCTCTCTTTTAAAACTTTAAATTTTCTCTTTTTACCCTTTCCATCCATTCCAGTTCCCTGCTGAGCTGCATTATCTGAGAAGCAAGCTACAGCTTGTTGACCTGGCTGGATCAGAGCGTGCAAAAGGCACTGGGAATGAAGGTGAGGTCGACAAATCTTAAGCACTCTTCAGCTTTGCTGTCAGCTGCTTTTTGCCAAGCAATGATAGTTTTGATTTGATCTGAGTGACCTGCTCACCTGCAAAGAGGTCGCACTGATGGAAACGCACGGCGCACTGGTGTTTGTAGAAACCATTAAAATTGTGCAGAATGTTTGTTGGGGGTAGAAAAGCAACCCCACAAGAGTGTCAATTCCTCTTGAACCAACTTCATAAATTACAATTTATACGGCTCAGCCTGCCTTCTGTTCTGTTGCTTATTGTGCAGGGAAGAGGTTCGAGGAAGGTGTCAACATCAACAAGAGTCTCCTTGAGCTTGGCAATTGCATTAATGCCCTAACTGACGAAAATAGAAAGCATGTAGGTCATGCAAGCAGCCCTTACTACCATGCTTCGACCCTTGCAGCAGCCGCAGCCGCTGCTGCTGCAGCATTACTTTGTTGAGGACTTGACAGTCAGCTGCTGATTATGTGTCAACTTAACCTTCGGCTGCACTCCATGCACGTACGCATGCAAGCAGGCACGTTTCAATTGAAAACCGATACTTGACTGCAGGTCCCCTACCGGAACTCCAAATTGACCCGTGTGCTTAAAGACTCGCTGGGTGGGTCAGCAGAGACTCTCATGCTGGCTTGTGTGTCTCCTGCCAACGTCAATTATGAGCAGACCCTCAACACACTCCGGTGAGTGACTTTGTCCTGCATTTGATGCATGCAACCATGTGCATTTTTAACCACTGCCAATGAGGCACAAAGGTAGCGCTGTGTAACGATACATATCCCTATCGATTGGCATGCGCGGTATCCAAGACGGAGCTCTGTCTTTTTACAATTTGGTATCGGATGGGGTGCCCAAGCATCCTTGAGCGCCAGACCAGACCAGACCAGATGCGCTCGGGGCTTGGGTTTGATCCTCGCCGACTGACCCGCTTTGCCAATCCCAACCAGACCAAGACGCATCCCTTGGGCAAGGATGCAAGACCAAGACCGACGCATCCCTTGGGCAAGAATGCATAAAGACTGACTTCCCGCTACGGCCGGAACGTCAGTACCTAGACAGGGGGGAATGTAACGATACATATCCCTATCGATTGGCAAGCGCGGTATCCAAGAAGGAGCTCTGTCTTTTTACACGCTGCTTGCCAAGTAAATTCAGACTTGCCTTTGTATCTTCCTCCAAAATCTTCACTATGTGTGAGGGGACAAGCAAAATGTCCTTCAAATCCTGCATAGGCTGTGTGGCAGGCTGGCCATCAAATGGGTTACGAATTAGGCCATTCAGCAAGTTCCTCTTTCTGCAGCCTGTGTTGTTGGTAATGTACATTATGTGCTTGACGGGCCTGCTGTCTCCATTCTTACAATCCAGGTATGCTCAAAGAGCACGTGCCATTAAGAACAACCTCAAGCTGAACAATGCTATGTCGTTGCAAGAAGAGGTGAGTGCCTGTCTAATGCATGGTTGTCTGTGGCAACAAGGAGCCTTGTGGTAGGGAATGAACAATAAATGCTAACCAGCATTGTTCTTCTACTTTTAAAAATGATTATGCAATGCCCCTTGCGCATCTGATGCCTGTTATGATCCCATCACTTCATTGTTGTGCTTCTTGATTGCAGGTGGAGTTTCTGAGGGCCATGGTGAGCAAGCTGGAGGACGAAAATGCCAGCCTCAGGGCACAAGTTCTTGCCAAGTGAGGTGTCATTTAGAAGTAAGCGCATACTTTGCATCTGAGAGTTATTGTGCTTATACTTGCTGTGGGTACAAGTTGGCCACGAGGTTATTTGTTTGCATTGGCAGGAGATTGGCGCCTAGATTGGCGTGTTGGGCTGGATTATTTTCTTAGCCATTTATTCAATCTTAGGAGCATGCTGATTTAAATCTTTCACACACAACGAAAATGTCTGTTGTCACTTCTCGTGAGAGCAAAACTTGCTGTCCGAATGTGCTGGGACTGGATTATCCTGAACCAGCTTTTCAAGGTGGGGCTGCTATTCAGCCATACGGATGATGGAACTTACGACTTGCTTACCAAGCATAACCCACCAGGTGTACATCTTAGAAAAGGTTCAAGCTGACCATTCTTTGCTAGCATGCCTTGAAATTGATCATTTTGCCGAAGAGATTGAGGAGATCATCTGCATCTGTTAAGGCCCTGACTTGCCTGTACATATTTGTAGAGGTGCTGACGCACTAGCATGAAGTCAAGCCCAATTAGGCAATTCCATTCTTTCATCGGATGTACTTGATTTCCTTTTGGTGGGTTTGGCAGAATGCTTATGGATCCATCTTGCAATACTTGGGCATCAAGTACGTGTGCGTGATAAGCTGTCTGGTATGCGCATATTGCGCACTAGGTATTAGCTCACATGGACAAGTCATCTTGATGTATTGGGTTCCAGGTGTTCTGTAATCAACTTTTTAGACAGTTATCTTTCTGAGATGCTGGTATATTCCTCGAATGCTTTACACGAGGGTTTACAAGAAGGCCTACCCATCAAATGGGGGACAAAGATCATCTGCTGCCATCTTCTGCCCTGCCATGAATAACTTATTTATTTGCAGCATTTGAAATGCTGGTATTTGCGGGCGAACAGTTTCTGTTTTGGGTACAAGGGCTCTCTGTATGTGTGACAGATGGCCTAAAAAAATAAAAACACTAGTTAAGGCAGTAAAATTGCTCCATCAAGTACTATTTGATCCTAAGGGGCCGTCTAGGGCCTACCTGCACCCTTCTTAACTCCACAGCAAAACTGTGACGCGCAGCACAGTCACTCTCTCACTTTGCAGCGCAGCACGCGGGCGCCCTGCAGGGAGCGCGCAAATTTGAAAGGCCTGAAAAACGTTTTTAAAGCGGATCAGGCTCTGCGCGGGGGCTGAAGAGGATAACAATGATCAAATTAAAAATGGATCAGGCTCTGCGCGGGGGCTGAAGAGGATAAGAATGATCGAATTAAAACGGATCAGGCTCTGCGTGGGGGCTGAAGAGGATAACGATGATCAAAGAATCAACCCCTCCATGATCATCATGATGTGTCATACGCGAGTGTGGTCTGGAGCCAAATGATTTCAACTGGTTTCAAGCGGCAATGCGGCTATACAATTCTCTGTTCCAAAGCAATGTGGATGCTGCTAGAAAGATTTTGTAAGCTGACATGCACTCCAGCTTAGAATGCAAAAATTGCTGGTCATCCCAATGGGATCCAAACTGCCATGGATGGTCTGACACAGTCTTATGTCTTTAAAGAAAGGTTGCTGAAGTTTGAGCATTGATCTCAGTCGTTTTCTCAGATCTCAGGGAGAAGCACCTAGGCAACTTTTTTATTGGTCCGCATCCATCACACCACTTATCATCAATGGTGAGCCCTCCCTACAAAGAGGGCTCTGGTCATGCATTCGCTGTACGGTTCTTCCCAAACCCGTGTCTCTTGACCTTGCTCGTGAACTTACTTACTCACACCGTTGCGGGCTTCAGACTTAGCGCACTTCTTGTTTTTATTGGTCTCGGTTGCAGGCCTGTTTGGCTTCAGCCAAGCTGCCCTCGTTTGGCAGATACAGCTATGTAACCTAACCTTAGCGCACAAACCCAATGAGTGGAAACAATGACCTGGTACCACAACACCCCCCAACTTGTAACCTACGCAATGCTTATGACATCGAAGATGAGCAGCACGTCCTTTTTCACTGCACCCATCTCCATGTGGTTTCTCACCACAGGACTTTTGCATCTCTGTTTCATCCCACAGGTTTCCATGATATGTCTACTTTTCTAGCCATAACAACAACAACAACCTACATTTCCCTTCATGATTTTTTATGAGCAAGCTAGCAATTGCACTCCTTGACAGAAGGCCCTTCAAGAAGTCTTTTATAAACCCTTTGGGAATTTATTGACATATCAGTGATGCAATGCAGTCCACCTACTCAGTGCTTTTCAGTAACAACAACTTGACAGCCTGGGGGGGCCGTACCACTGGTAGCGCTGGTATAAAGTAGGACAAAGATATTTTCATTCTTGTTTTTACCAGTTGGCAACCTTGAAACTTCACACGCCCAAGCACTTCATCAAAAAAGGTGTCCGAGACCTAAGTCAATTGTGCCCACAGGCCAAAAGCCAACCCAGTCCGTATACTGCAAAAGCATAATATGCTCAAATTCAGCCACCCAAGTCAAGCACAATGCTCAAATTCAGCATCCCGAGTCAAGTACAGGACCTACCAGTAGGAATACACTGCCTCCGCTCACTCCAGTGCACCCATCACACAGCTGGTAAACCATGCCACTCGTACAACACAGCGCAGCACGAGCGCCTCGGCTCAGCAGTCCCTTTGAACTCCAGCCCTCATGCAAACAAAGCTATCCTCTGTGTCTAAATTCACACTGGACAGCCTGCCACCCCCCTGCAATGCTCTGTTCACACATTGCTCTTGCCATCTAATGGGTCCCCCTTATGGTTTCCATTGCCCCCTGCACGCCACACCCCAATGGGCAGGCCCATCAGGCGCGGCAAGTACCTGCAAAGCACACATTGCGTACAGGTCCACGGATGCGTATTGCGTCCAGGCACAACAAGCCCCACACCTAGCATCTGCAGCCTAAGGGTGAGTGCTTGCGTTTTCACTGCGTTGCACATAAGCCAGGACCATGGCTAGACAAAACAGGTACCTGCATCTTCCCTTTCAATAGGAGACTGGCTTAGGCCCCTGGGATTTGGCTTGGCTGCCATACCTATTTAGAATCCTTTATTCAGATCCTCCCTCAAGCCTCTACTGAACCCTGCACTTTTTTTGCAGCAAGACTATTCACAAGGAAAAGCTGAGCCTGTTAAGGGCTATCGAGGGCAGCTGAGCCATAGGACCCTAGCAAACTCCCGTGAGCCGCTGATGGGACCCAATCCCTGAGATTTCCCATCTCTCGAGTGTCAGTCAAGATCTCAGAAACATGACGAGTTGGTGCATTGGCTTAGGCCCCTGGCGTAGGAGCACCACTGTTGCTTAACAGAGCACCACTGTTGCTTAACAGAGCACCACTGTTGCTTAACAGAGCACGGGCCCTCACCACAGGTACTGCGCACCAAACGCTCACAAGGCATGCCGTGCACAGCCTGTGACGCAGAAATGCCTCCCATACCCTCCTCTCCCACGCATTGACGCCCCGTGCATGCCCTTAGCCCCATCATCTTCCCCTAGAGCACGTTGCGCAACATCCCGCCCCCCTTCCCAACACACATTCTCGCAGCCCACACTTTCACAGCGGCAAGCTCAGCGTAGCCCCCTCTTTATGGGCCCTGGACAGTCAGAGCCTCTCATGTATAGTTTGCTGTCTGCATCAGCCCCCCCCCGCCCCCAACACGCGCCCCAAGGCCCGCACCTGAAGTACAGCACACCCAGCACAGCTCCCACGGTCAGCGAGGCCCAGCACACGGTATAGAAACCATCAGCTTGGACTATGCACGTGCCGCCTGCGTACACGGCACGGGCACTCACGCCTTAATGCGGAGGGACCCCTCCTTGGATACTCGGCTACAAGCATCTCCAGGGCTGAGTGTTGTGTACAAAGGCTGTGCCTCAGGCTGTGCTCAGGCTGCGGGCCTGTGCACCACCGACCGCATCCAGGCCCAGGGGCTTGCTCTGGGGTGCAAGTTCTTGCATGGATGCGAAAGAGAGCCATGCAGGTGCAGTATGCAGAGCCTAAGCACGACAAGACCAAGGGCACCATTTCCTGGGTCAAGGCCTGAAGGTGAGGGATGAGGTTGAAGCTGGGTCAAGGCCTGAAGGTGAGAGATGAGGTTGAAGCTAGGTCAAGGCCTGAAGGTGAGGGATGAGTTTGAAGCTGGGTCAAGGCCTGAAGGTGAGGGATGAGATTGAAGCTGGATCAAGGCCTGAAGGTGAGGGATGAGATTGAAGCGACTGAGCGGGGAAGGGGGAGCTAGAAGGCAGATGATGGGCTTCAGGGGCGCGCGGGGGGCTCCAGCCAAATGTGCTCGAGAAAGGGACGGGTGAACAAAGATGATGGGCTGGCGAGGTGCACGCATGGCATAACAAAGGCGGAGGTTCAAAACAATGTGAGGACCCCGCTGTAAAGGCAGGGGCTTGTTGTTTAAATCCAGGTGACGCATGAAAAGCCAAATTCAACGTAAATCAGAGAATTGGTACAGTGAAGGGGGCAGGTCCAAGCATAGCAAAAGACCAAACTACCTAGGACCCCTATGGAAAGCAGAAAATCCCAGGAAAGTTGAAAAATCCAGAGTGAGGCCTAAATTTCCAGAGTGAAGCCTATACTTCAAGACATCTGGGGGTCTGGTGGGCTGTATGCCATGCACACGGTAGCGTGTGCATGTGTGAATCAACACGTTAAGCTTGGATGGTGGGCACGCACAAGCAGTATGCATAGTGTAGGCAGAAGAGACGCACGAAGGGGAACGCGGTGCCTGAGCGCCACACAGTGCAGAGGCATGAGGTGAGAGGTGAGGCATGAGGTGAGAGGTGAGGCATGAGGTGAGAGGTGAGGCATGAGGTGAGAGGACTTTTAACAAACCAGGACACAAGAGATGGTTGACACACGTGCAATCGCACTTGCTCACACAAACAAAAAACGCACACACAAAAACGCACACGATGGCACGTGCACACACAAAAACACACACAATGACACGTGCACACACAAAAACCCACATGATGACACGTGCGCATACAAGAACGCACACAATGACACACACACACACAAACGCACACACAAGAACGCACACAATGACACATGCGCACACAATAATAGAAACACACATGATGACACATGCACACAAACAGAAACACGATGAAAATGCACACACAAACAGAACTGCCGGGCGCCTACCTGCCATCGTGCATGCATTGCTGCCTCGCAGCTCTGAGGGCTTCTTTGGACACTCCAGGCCCTGCGCAGCACGGCAGCATGCGGACACAAAGCCCACATGTATTGACAAGTCTGTGCCTCAGCCCAGGCCCTCAAGACCCCGCCCCCAGGCTCTGTGCATTGCCCTGTGCAAGAGGCAGGCCAACCCGCTCCTGCAACCGGCACCAGCACTGGCATACAAGCGTGCCCGGCATGTCCAGCAAGAAGCAGTGGCCAGCACTTGCAAGACCAGGCATGCATGCGCACGCGTGCCAGTCTCCTCAACAAGCACAATTTTGAAGTGCGTGTAAGCAGGAATTGTTCTCCAAATGACATCCGGAAAGGAAGGAGCGTCCAAATGGGAATGCAGAACAAGAGAGGAGAATGTGCCGTACTTGCATGTCACTTCCGTGCTCCAGGCAACGGGCTCTTGATGCGCCCTGTGCTGCATAACCGGGTCACGGGCCAGGCCCACACATGCTGCCGCGGCCATGGGCAGAGGCCGGCAAGCAAAAGTAGATACCTCGCACGCAGGCGCCACAAGGGCAGAGGCACGCAAAGGACAGGAAGGCCATGCAAAGGACAGGAAGGCCATGCAAAGGACAGGAAGGCCATGCAAAGGACAGGAAGGCCATGCAAAGGCCAGGAAGCAAGCAGCGTGCGCATGCACGGCAGCTGCCACGCACCTGCATGAGCGCGGCCGCCGCGTCGGGGCTGTCTGCGCGCGGTACGCACTGCGTCTGCGTCAGCACATCCACCAGGTAGTACAGCGGCGCCTTGGGCAGGATGATGCCCATGTTGGCTATGGTGTTCAGCAGCGTCAGGTACGCCCCGCCCTGCAGGCACGTACACAACCATGCACGCACGCACGCGAGGATGATGCCAAGGTTGGCGATGGTGTGTGGCAGGCTCAGATTCACGCTACTCTGGGGGCGCAAGCACACACATGCACGCACTGCCTGCACAGCATGGCTCTTGCAAGCAAGGGCAGCTGTCCGGAGACCCTTTGGTTGAGGGCGGAAACAAGAGCAGGCTTGCAGCTGGATGGCAGTCTGAGCCCAGGCAAGCACAGCATTTGGCCAATTGGATGCCTTGCCTAGACCTGCTCAGGTGAGCACACCTTGCAGCCACCCAAGCGCCTGTCCATGCTCAGGCATGCACAGCACAGCGCACATGCAGCACATGCGGTCCATGCTCAGGCATGCACAGCACAGCGCACATGCAGCACATACGGTCCATGCTCAGGCATGCACAGCGCATGTGCAGCACATGCGGTCCATGCTCAGGCGTGCACAGCGCACATGCAGCACATGCGGTCCATGCTCTGCACCACAGCCTGAAGTGCGCCGGCACCAGGGCCACCCACAGGCACACACTGCACGAGCTCAGGAGCGCTGCGCACGCCTCGAGATGGGCCTGGACGAGCTGTGCAGGCATGGAAAGGCGACACACAAGCACGGGACTGCACAGGCATGAAACGCACAAGCTGTGCCAAGCCTTTTCATCTTGTCCATTATCATAAGGCTGAAAATCCTATGTCTGAGGATCAGCCAGATGTGCCTGGCCAGCGTACCTGCACAGACTGCACAGACTGCACAGACTGCACAGACTGCACGGGCACAGACTGCACAGACTGCACAGACTGCACAGACTGCACGGGCACAG
>LFCJ01002581.1_pt1 | contig 13097 bp, 19 predicted proteins | sample 643141 | NCBI WGS metagenome assembly LFCJ01 (sample SAMN03766243, study PRJNA286221) | soda lake metagenome | biome: soda lake; feature: Kulunda steppe; material: water; isolation source: sample B1-Br-g2 brine of Lake Bitter-1 | place: Russia: Kulunda steppe | collected 2010-07 | reverse complement strand
CACACACACACACACACACACACGCGCGCGCGCACGCACGTACGCACACGCGCACGCGCACGCGCACGCGCACACGCACGCATGCACACGTACGCAAACACACACGGGCACACACACTGCACAATTGCATACACACAGTCCCGCATGAGGGCAAAATGCACATCTGTACACGTTTTTATGTACAGGCAACAAAGCAGACTTGGAAGAGCACCGTGCTGTTTCCCCAGAGGAGGCCCAAGCATACGCTGCAGAGAATGGCATCTACTTTGTGGAGACTTCCGCCAAGACAGCAGCCAATGTCAGTGAGCTGTTTGTGGACCTGGCGCGCAAGATCCCTAAAGTGGATGCCGCTCCTAAGCCGCCTCAAGCAGGAATAGCACTAGATACGCAGCCAGCTGCAACCCCCAAGTCTTCCTGCTGTTGAGTGGTTGATGTTTATTTGGTGTGCTGTGAGGATGACTATTTGGCAGGCTGTCCTGCATCTGAGGGTCTTGCATGCAGTTGTTCCTGCTGTACTTGTACACTAGCGCCGTGGGTGATGGGTGTATTTGTACCTTAATCACCCTGCTCGCGCTGCTTGCGTGATGCTTTTGCACTTTCTCCCGCATATCACGCTTACGCTGTATTCTAGTCATTCCTGGAACCCAGATTGGAATTCACCTTATCTATCTCCTCTTCTGTGTGTGGTTTGTCTATGTGTCTTGTGAACCCTGTCTGGCTTGCATGTTGCCTCTGCCATTACTTGAAGACTCTTGACCAGCAAAATAAATCTTGCAATTCACATGGAAAACCTATTCAAATTCACTGCAATTCATCTGTAATGTGGTTGAGCCAATCCATTGTTAACGTTCAGTGCAGCTTCCACGAATGCATGGCCAGGTAAGGGGTTTATCGCCAGCCTGGTTTTGTTTAGGCTGGTCATTGCCAGCCCAAAAAGTCCATAGAATCGTGCCAGATAAGTGCAGGGCCAGAATTTTGCTGCGTTGTGACCTGGAGGTTGGTTGAGGCGGTTGGCAGAGAATTTGACCCTGCTGTCAGTTCAGCTACATAAGCGGTACTTGAGCAATGGTAGTGTGTCGACCGGCTGCGGTTTTAATCATGCCACTGTTGGTGTTCAGCAGTCTCTCAGCGTGACAAGAATTTGAAGTGAGGGCCACCCAAACAGTTTTCCGTCGTGTCAATGACACAGTTTATCATTTCGGGCAGTTTATACAGAGCATGAGGGGCATTCACATGAGGGAAAGAATATGCTTTTGTTTGTGAGAAGTACTGTACTTTGGACATGTCATACTTACACAATATATTGTGTAAAATTGATTAAATAAATTGTGTAAAATTGATTAACAATAGTTGTACTTGTTTCCTGACATCGCCATGAATAAAGCAGCAAGGACCATGTAATCGTTTCATAAAACAATGCAATTCCTTCAGCCAAGTTTGGCTATTGAAGCTACCTCTCATAAGCAAGTTTTTGGGAGGGGATGCAGCAATCAGCGGGCCTCAGGCCAGCATCGGTCAGTCAGTTGCTCAGCTGGTAGGGGTAGAGGGCGTGGTAAGTGAAATGCAGCATCAGGGGAGGTTGTTGGCTGGCTGCAGCATGTTGGCTGCTGCCCGAGCAATAACTGAACGAAAGCTGACTGGATGCTCTTCATGAAGGCACACAGGCTTGGAGACTGCTTGGACACTGCTTTTGCAGGGAGGAAAATAGCGCCTCCAGACCAGAGCAGGCCCAGGAAGAGAGGGCCCCGGGTAAGTAAACAAAATGCTGTCCAGCACTGCCGACAGCCTTCGTCTTCTGACAGGCTCCCAAGCTTCCTTTTCCATCACTCACATCTGCAGCCAACAACGTCAGCAGATAACCTGCAAACCCTGGATGAGGCTACGCTCCAGGAGTTCAGGGAGAAGGCTGCCCAGGAGGAGGCAACCCGTGTGCCTGAGGTCCAAGAGCCAGAGTCTGAGCCGCAGCGCTTCAATTTCCACAGGTGAGGCTGGCATCGTATGCTGCACGCTGACTGTAGGATACTCCTCATCACATCTGGATCACTCCAGTTGCTGCAGCATGCCGCCGCTGCTGCCGCCGCTGCCGCTGCCCGTTGGGCTCCAGCTGCCAAGGCGTCGTCTAGGGCAACCCAAGAGCACATGGACAATCACGCAAGGGATATGTATTGCCATGGTGATCCATATGGCTATGAAAGCATCAGGCATTTTGACTGGTGGTTGGACAAAGATTGGGAACGCGGAGCCTGCACCCGTGTGCTGTTCAAGGAAGTGCAACCCTAATTCATGTGCCTGGCTTGACCTAAGACGAAGAAGACCACATCTGTGAACTTAAAAGCACAGCGGATGCATTTGTTGCACACACACACAACACACACAACACACACTCACACATACAGCACAGCACGCAACGAACACACACACGCACACGCACACACACAAATACACACGCACACGTACAGCACAGCACAGCACGCAACGAACACACACACCCCGCACAAACCGCACACAAGTAACGCACACAAGCAACACACATGCCACAACACACACATGCACACACGCACACACTCAACACACATACACTCGCGACACACACATACACACTCATGCGCACACACATACACACACGCATTGCACGCACGCACGCATGCGACACACGCAACACACACCTACAAGCACACAAGCATGCTCATGTTCTCAAAGCCTAAATCGATGAATATGCATCGTGCGAACACACGCACTCCCGAGCTTCCACGCTAGTGCATGCTCTATGGCGCCTGTGCAGTGTGCCTCTTCCATGCCCAGCTGACCTGCATAGCACACTGCTTCCCGCTCGCCTCCGCGCATGCTTTGCCCAGGGTGCTGCTGAACGCAGCCAGCCGGGGCCTGGCAGATGTGGCTGAGGACACCATCGAGCAAATGCGTGAATCGGGTCTGCCGCCTGGCCCCCGTGCCTACCATGCACTGGTCTTTAGCTATGTGCGCGCCAACCTGCCTTACGACGCCCTGGACACAGCCGCTCGCGCGGCCGACGATGGTGAGCTGATTGCTGGGCCCATGGGCGCAGGCCAGACGCACGCGGCGTGAACCGCATGGCTCGCAGGAACCTGCGCCTCGTGCTTGCGAAGGTGCTGCGCAATGTGTGCGTGCAGCACCACGGCGGCTGCGCTTGTCTGCACATGGCTTTTGCATGCCAGCTGCGGGAACGGTGCCCTGCCTTCTGGCAAGGCTCGCCTCGGCAGCCAACTCTGCAGGACAGGGGATTGAGGGGGGCGCCTGCGGCAATGAGGCCTTGGGAAGGGCCCTCTGTCTGCCTGTGTGCCATGGTCACCCTGCTCAGGCACCCTCCGCTGCCCCCCAGCCAGCCAGTACGCTCTCCCGCCATCGCGCACGCGCAGACGTACGGCTGCTGCCGGAGACGTTCGTGGTTCTCATCTATGCGATGCTCAACTATGCACGGCCGCCGGACGTGGAGAAGGCCAGGATGGTGCTGGAGTCGATGGAGGCGCAGGAGGGGATGCCGGCAGAGGGCGGCACCGGCCAGGGCGGGGCAGCAGGCTGGACCATGCTGTGCACGTGAGTGGGCCTGCAGGCTTCCATGCCATGCTCACCTGAGAGGGCCTGCGGCTTTAAGCACCTTGTAAGTGTAAATAAAAGGGCCCACGGCTCCAGCTCCAGCTCCGTACCGTCCCAGGCATTCCTGATGCCATCGTGCCTGTTGACATCTTGGATGGGCAGGCACCGACCCATGCCGTCCACCCACTCTGCCCAAAGCGAGCTGCAGCGCAGCCACTTTGTGCACAGCCACCCACTCTGTGCACAGCTAGCCGCAGCTCGGTCCACAAGCGCATGCCGCAGATCACTGGTGTGCAGCCACCCTTGCACCCTTCCATCCTCCTTGCGCCGACGCCACACACGTGCCTGCGCCCTTCCTGAACATGCGTGCGCCGCACGCGCCATTCGCCCTTCCTGTGCAGTTGCACCACTGCACCCTGTCGTTCCTGCTTGCCCGCTGCAGGGAGCTGTTTCGCAAGGGCCTGATTGCGGACGCGATGAAGGAGGTGAAGAAGGGCAATGAGAAGGGCTATGTCACGTCCCCGGACCTGGCCAAGCATGTGATCGAGCAGCTGGCGCTGGCGGGCCTGCGGGTGCGTGGCCTGCGCGTACGCCTGGAGAGTCTACAGCCCAGAGGTTGACACAATCTGTGCACAATGTCATACCATCTACAGCCTTGCCGGCCTGAGGTCGAGGCAGGGCCGGGCTTGCCAGCCCCATGCATATGCTGAAGTTGAGCAGCGCCCGCAGCATGCAGGCCTTGGCAGTGCATTGGCCTGGCAGGCCGGGGCCCGTGGCCCTGGGACGATGTATGTGGAAATGATGACGCGGAAGCATCCAGCGCGCACTGTTGTCTCCTTCCTGCCTGCACATGCCCCAGCATGCCACTTGCACACCCTCAGCTTGGGATGCCCTGCTTGATGCCATTGCGACTGCATGTGTGCCTGGGTGCGTCCGGCACACCCTGACGTGCAACAGCAACCTATAGCGCTGCGATGTACACTCGCCTTGAATGCCCTGGTACACCGCTTAGAGTGCCCAGCTGGGTGCTGCTCATATCAGCTCTGGACTTGGCAAAAGACATGCATGAGTCCGCCTCCGTGGCACGCAGGCGTAGCTCGCGTGCCGCGCCCAGCGCTCCGTCCAGCTCTTGCATACTGCTGTGCTGGAACAAATGGCTGCGCATGCCCTCCAAGCACTGTTTCCAAGCCCCTTGCGCCCCAGCAGGGTCATGCCACGCAATGCGCCTGTGCTTGTGCACACAGCTGCAAGTGCTGTACACTGCATTGGCCTTCGGGTCACGAGCGCCCATGCCAAGCAGCACCCGCAATTTCATGCCAGGGGGTCACGAGTAAACTTGCTTAGCCTTGGCCCTGACCAAGTGACTCAGATTAAGCAGCGCACACTTTTCAACTGTATACTTCTTTTCAATGAAAGACTTTCCACTGAACAAACCTTAAACCTCTTTTGATACAATGTCGATGTGGAATTTGAAAGTGGAATGGCCTTCACGTAATGTACATGGGAACCGAGCAGCGCATGCGTGCTTGCATTTGGGCATCATGCACAGGATGAGGCATGGCAAGAGCTAGCCGCTCTGGTGGCCTTGGGTTACACGCCTGGGCCGGACCATTACCGCCACCTCATCCGCGCGGAGGCAGCCACAGGTGGGAGAACGTGTGTGCGTGTGTGTGTCTGCATGTGCGTGTATGTTGCTGCATGTGTGAGCGCGCATGTGATTGCGACATTGCGCGCGCGCTGGTTTGTGCGCACGCCGCGCTCCCAGCGACCTTGCTCTTCTCCCCTGCTTGAAGCTGTGGCTTGCCTGTGGCCGCGCGTGTGCTGGAGACCCCGGTGGCACTCCCCAACAGCCCAGCCTCTCCACTCTGAGCATGCGCAGCACAGGGGCATGTCCCCCCTGGGGCTGGTGCTCCTTAGTCCTGTGCGGGCTAGACCCCAAAGCCTAGGCCACCAGCTCACCTGCTGTTTTGTCTTGTGCGCCTGTGGCTCAACAGTGGAATCCCTTGAGTTGCATATGCTTTCCCCTCTGAGATCCAAGCGCCCACCCAAGCCCCCCATCGCCCACGTGCGTGCACATACGCGGCTCTCTTGCCTGCAGGCGACTGGAACAGCGCCCAGCAGATGCTAGCCGATGCGCTTGCCCGCCCCGACTGGCTGCCACCCAACGTCGAGGCCTTCAACGCGCTGCTGCAGGGCATCGTGGCCTCCATCAACCTGGGTACGCGTGTTCCGTTGTGCGTGTGTGCATCGGTGTGCGTGCATGCGCATGTCCATGTTGCATCAGGGCTTACATCGACCTGGGCACGGATGTGCCTTTGCACGTGTGAGTGTTGCTGTGCTTGCGTGCGCGTGTGAACCGCCACTTGCTGCTATGCGCTCCTGTATTGTTCACTGCAGCTTGGCTCGTAACAGCAGGTCCGCATGTGTGTGCCCCTATGGGGGTACGGACGCATCTGGCCATCTTGCGAAGCCCAATCGCGTGCATATATGCCGTGTGTGACGGCGCGGCTCCTGCTTTCAAACCAGGCCCAGGCATGTGTGTGCGTGCGCTGCGTGTGGTGTCGTGGGTCCTGCATTTTAAACCAGCCCAGGCATGTGTTTAGAGGCATGGCTCCTGCACGCAGTGCAGGGCTGGCGCTGGGCGCGGCAGCAACATTAGGGGAGCGCATGCAAGCGCCATCCCCAATGCAGCCTAGTACGGGGCGCTGGTGCGCAGCCGCTGGAGGCGGCAGCATCTGGGACTCCGGGGCCCCCGCATTGTACACTGTGCAGCCAGTGCTGCGATTCGCATGCGCAGCTGCTCAAGCAGTGCGCCAGTCCCACATTGCGTGTGCGCAGCTGCTCACGCAGCGCGCCGATCCCGCGTTGCACACGCACAGCCGCTCACGCAGCGCAGGTGGCTCGCTGGCAAAAGCAGCAGGGTTCCCGCAGAACCCTGCTGGTGTGCGCAGACGTTGGTGTGCGCAGTTGGCTCCCCCTTGGCATGTCATGCTTGAGTGGGCACGCACTCATGCGCGCGCACGTGCAGACAAGGGCCGCATCCCCTCCGCCCTGGGCGAGGCGGCAGGCAGCCGCATGGGGGAGGGGCTGGACGGCGACAGGCAGACGATGGTTGACAGCCTGGATTCGCAGTTCGCCCGGCTGCGTGAGGACATGCTGCTGTACGGCTTCAGGTGCGGCTGCTTGCTGCTGGGTAGGCCTGCTGCTGCGTGGCTCCAGGTGTTGCTGCTGCCGCAAGAGCCTGCTCCTGTGCGGCCCAAGGTGCGTCTGCCTCACAAAGCAAAGGGCCGCTTTGCTAAGCAGGGTTTGTCACTGCTCACCCTGGCTGTCATGCTCACCGTGCCAGCGTGCTCATGGCAAATGGCCAGAACTCGGCAATACACACTTTCCATAGGCACAGGCGGTATGGCCAGGCTCGCAAGGCACGCGCTTATGCCTACGCCTCTTTTATTATGCTTATGATGCTTATGCCTACGCCTCTTTTTGGGGTGAACAGGGGGACAAGGTTTGAGCTTTGCAAGGCGCGCGTGCTCATCCATGCTTTCTCAATTTGTGTGGGCAGTCATGGCTATAGGTAGCGTCCCTTGGACCTGTGTGGTGGTGTGTGCAAGCAGCAGCCGTCAAGACACGGGGCGTCATCTCTTGCGCACGGTCCTATTCCCCTCTCTTGTACCAGCACGCCAATGGCAGAGGCATGCGCGGGCATGCTGCAGCGCCCCTCGCCAGTGCCAGCCCGTGCATACATAATGCTAAATGTTGAAAAAGCATTCGTGCAGTGGCGCAGAAGATGAACAAGGGACAACACTTGCCCGGATGTGGTTGGCCTGTCAAACCTCGCTTTTCGTGGTGCATGCAGCAGTCCGGGGTGAATGCAGCAGTCCATGCAGTCTGGGGTGCATGCAGCAGTCCATGCAGTCTGGGGTGCATGCAGCAGTCCATGCAGTCCGGGGTGCATGCAGCAGTCCATGCAGTCCGGGGTGCATGCAGCAGTCCATGCAGTCCGGGGTGCGTGCAGCAGGGAGTTGGAAACTTTTGCCTGTGTCTGCAGCTGTGATGGCTACATCACCATCACTATCATCAGTCCTCTTTTCCCCCATCCCACCCCCAGGCCTGACTGTGTGTCATCCCTCTCCCCTCATGCTTCCCCTCCTCTCTCCTGTCAATGTGTGCGCCTCAACCTGCCCCCCCTCCATTCTCGCCCGCACACCAAGGCACCCACAGAATCCGGCCTGCTCAAGGTGGTCAGTGTGTCTGTGTGCCTCTGCAGGCCCAACGCCGCCACGCACGCCGCAATGTGCGAAGGCTACGTCAAGCTGGGCGACCTGGACTCTGCGCTGGGCTCCCTGCAGGTGCGTCACCATCCTCCTGCTGGTGCCCGGGCCCGCAAGTTTTTTGGCCGGGCCGTGCCCTGTGGAATGTGCAGCAGCAGCGCTCGCTCGCGTCACGGCCGTCTAGCCAGGGTCATCAGTGCCTAAGGCGCTCTGGTGCGCGCTCGCTCGCGTCACGGCCGTCCGGCCAGGGTCATTAGTGTCTAAGGCGCTGTGGTGCCCACTCCCTCGCGTCAAGGCCGTCTAGCTAGGGTCATTAGGGCCTAAGGTGCTGTGGTGCGCGCTTGCTCGCGTCACGACCGTCTAGCCAGGGTCATCAGTGCCCGAGGGCTGCACAAACCCGTTTTGTTTGCATGCCGCTCGTCAACTCTCGGGCCTGGGCCAGGGCAGAGGGGTCATTGCTTGCGCGCTGAGCTGTTGGATTGTTGTGTGCCTGAGCGCGCACCAAAGCGCCTTAGAGCGGGGAGATACATGCAGCCAGGTCACACCATCGCCTGGGCGCATAAGGCATCCCCCACTTTTTGCCTAGCCATGCATGTTGCTGACTAGCCTTGTTTTCTACAGACACTAGGCCGATCTGCACCCTCCACACGCGTCCTGTGCAGCAAATTGTCTGCCTTTGCCCACCCACACATCCTTCACACTGCCATTGTGCTGTGCTGCAAACCCTTACCCTTCCCTGCCCGTGCATTCATGTGCAGTCGATGCGAGATGCTGGAGGCAGCACGCAGCTGATTTCCAAGAAGTGCATGTCCTCCCTCTTAAGTGAGCACCTTATGCCAGTCCCGCTTGTCTGCAACATATAGGCCGCATTAATTTGTATAAGCTGCTTGCACAGTCATCTGTCTGTGGCGTCTTTCGGATAGCCAAGGGTGTGGTATGTTTTTAGCACCTCAATAAGCTTTCAGCACGTCGCTGCTGGACCGTCTTAAAGGAGCAGTCCTGCGCGGAACATCGGATGAGTGGTGTGGGCTCTCAAAATGTCCCCCAAAGGCGTGCTTGTGCACACTGAGGACCTCCCTCCTCCCCAACAGCCGCACATGCGTGGGCTGACACAGGGCTGTGTGTATGTGTGTGCTTGTGCCACATGAGATGTGCAGTCCAGAGTAGCCGTTGCAACTGAGCGGGCTGGAGCTCACTAGGCGCACGCTCATCAAGGTAGTAAGTGCGCACCCCTTGCCATCTGGGATTGCTCCACAGAGCGCGTGCACATGTGTGCGTGTGCCTGCGTCGCAGTCACGCTTGCCAAGGGCGACCGGCCCATGGACCTGCTCAACGTGCTCAAGTCCCTGGTGTCTGCCAACCAGCGCCTGCCCAAGTCCGCGGCCAAGCCCATCATGGACGGCACAGCTGCGCCGGGCGTGACTATCGCCACGGTGCGCTGCTGCTTGGGCGGCTGCTTGGGCTGCGGCTGCTTGGGCTTCTGCCTGGGCTGCGCTGGTGCTTGGGCTGCGGCTGCTTGGGCTACTGCTGCTGCTGCTGCTTGGGCTGCGCTGGTGCTTGGGCTGCGACTGCTTGGGCTGCTGCTACTGCTGCTTGGGCTGCGCTGGTGCTTGGGCTGCTGCTGCTTGGGCTGCTGTGACCATCGCCATGTTGCGCTGCTGCAAGAGCTGCTGCTGCTTGGGCTGAGCAGCTGCTGCTGGGACCATTGCCACGTTGCGCTGCTGCGAGAGCTGCTGCTGCTTGGGCTGCGCTGCTGCTGCTGCTGCGACCATCGCCATGTTGCACTGCTGCAAGAGCTGCTACGTGCCACCGGCATCTGGTGCACCTGGCAGCGTGGGGCCCGGGCCACAGTGTGCCGCGGCTGCTGCTGCTGCTGCTGCTGCTCCAGCTTCTGCTGCTACCACAGATGAAGATGATGACAACGCCAAAAATGAAAACGATGGTGATAATGATGTCCGTCTGTGTGTTGGTGTGGTTATTGGCGTTGTTGTTGCTGTTAGAGGTGGTGCCAGCTGAGTTGGCTGCAGCTCACGGTCACCCACCTGCCCGCCTGGCCTGCCCGCGCAGGTGTGGCTGCCAGCCCACTTTGAGTACATGCGCACCCACAAGGACCGCGGCCTCGGCGGCAGCGGCGGCGGCGGAGCGGCAGGCATCAGCAGCGCAGCGTCCGGGCTGCGCGCGCTTATCGACCAAGCCATGGAGCTGCAGGTGCGGGGGCTCAGTAGATGGAAGCATGGGGCCAAAGACATGGCAGGTTCATAGGTTTGAACTGCAGGGAGCAGTCAGCCAAGCGGCTGCCGCGCTTGCGCACAGAGGTAGTTGGGCGCGAGCCAGGGCGTGTGCCCCACCAGCCGCCCGACTTGCGTGCCAGTGCCTGCACGCTTACGCCTGCGCGCGTGCCCACCTGCTCCGCTCCGTGCTCGCGCGGCACGCTGCTTGCGCACGAGCCCCTGCACCGTGTGTGGTGCACGTGTGCATTGCACTGTGCGCGCAGGACATGGGCGACGGCATTCAAGTGTCCAAGCTGGGGAACTGCGTGGTGGAGAACGACGGCTCTGGGATCTGGGTGAAGCCCGCGCGCATGACCACAGCGCAGATGCAGGTGCGCGCGCACCAGCGCCCGCGCAGCTGCGTGGTGTGCACTTGTCTGTGGCTGCGTGCCAGCCGCGGCCATGCCGGCGCGGCCTTTTGCTGTGTCTGCTGCAGTGTTTGAGGGCGGCCAGGCTGGGGGTGCGGTAGCTTTGCAGGGGTGCCCTCTTTTGCCTGTGTACCCAAGCATGCACGGAGGCAGAGGAAACGTGAGGGTTGCATGAGGTGCCATGCCATTGCGCGAGCAAGCCCCTGGCAGCACATGCCTGCCTGCATGCGAGGGTCCTTTGACAAGTGCCAATGTCCGGCACAGAAGGCCCCCTGCTTCTGGGGCGCATGCCACACACCTCGGCGCCGAAGCGGCCACTGCGGAGCGCTCGTGCTCCTCAACGCACCCCAATCAGACACAGAAGGGGTGGGATGACCGTGCGACCTCATCGCCTCCCCCCTTCCCACAAGCGCCGCCTGACCTGTGGTGCTGCTCATACGCCTGCGCGCGCAGGCGGAGCTCCAGGCCGCTGGCATTCCCGAGCCTATCGGAGGGAAGCGCAAGGACTACACGCAGGCAGTGAAGGTGCGGCCTGTATCGTTTGCGATGGCCGGTGGCTCGCGAGGGGGCTTTGCAGGGGATACCATACCAGCCATGCCGGCAGCGCGATTTGCAGGAGGTCACCAGCTCGCAGGCGCAATCAGTGTAGTAGATGCCCAGAAGATGCTCAGTGCGGCTGTGCATTGCGCTGGCGAGAACGGGCCCCAGACCAATGTGCCTCTCAGGCCAGCCCTCTGAATCAGGTGGAAGCAAGCAAAACAAGGCGCGCTGAGGTGGTCCGGAATTCAAAGCAAGCAAACAGGGGCGCGCCTGTGGCGGCCCTTGCTCACTGACGCATGCAGCTATGTGTGTGGACCAGGGTGGCCGATGCTGCAATGTGGCGAGAGTGTCACCCTCTCACAAGCGCATGCAGCTGTGTATGTGTGTTGCTACAAGGCGGCCAGAGTGGGTCCTGCAGCAAGCCCTGCGAGTTGCTGCGGCACTGCTTTGTGTTGGACGCTTTTGGACTGAGCAGGGCAAGCAGCTTGGCTGTGAGGGGCGCAGACACCGCAAGTATGCAGATGCGCGTAAGGGGAGCGTGGACACCGCAAGTATGCAGGGGAGCTGGGTACCTTTGTGGTCGGCCCACGCAGTCGATCGCTGTCCACACCCTGGCTACCCTGCCATGCGTGCATCTCAAAGGGACGACCACTGCGTTGCTGCGCGCGTGGCTGAGAGCAGCTCGCGTGCGCCAGAGCGAGCGTCCACTGTTTTGAGCTGAGCGTCCACTGTGATGAAGGTGGCCGCGAGGCACAAGTCAAGGCAGTGCCCACCCACTCCTCATCACGCCGTGCGTAGCAGGCTTGGACGCGCGCTTACTGTCCCTGCGCGTGCGTCACAGGCGCACCGCGACGCGCTGCCAAGGAACGTGAAGGACGTCCAGGATCACCTGGAGCAGGCGCGCAAGGCAGAGGTGAGGGCGTGCTCCCGCAGGAAGGTGGCTGGGGCCGCCCACCACAGGGAGCATGCCAATGGGGGGAGCTGCTACATGTGGGCTCCAGGGAGGGCGGGCATGTGTGCGCGTGTGGGGGAAATGGTTAATGGGAGCGAGAGCTGCTCGTGAGCATGTGCGGCCCACTGGCCCCTGCCCCAGCTGAGCTGCTGGGATGGGTTGGTGGGATGCGTTGGTGGGATGCGTTGGTGGGATGGGTTGGTGGGATGCGGTGCTGGGATGTGTTGCTGGGATGCTTGCATGTCCTCTGCACGCTGCAGATGGGCATCAAGCGGGTGCAGGCAAGTAGCGCGCTGCATGTGCGCACGTTGTGCATAGCAGACAGTGGCAAAGTGTGTGTGTTTGTGTGTGCCGAGTGTGCGCTTGCTGTGTGCACTGCAGATGGGCGTGAAACGGGTGCATGCATGTACCATGTGCATGTGCTGCACGCTGCAGACGGGCACAAAGCGAGTGCGTGCGTGTCACGCTGCTGTGCGCTGCAGATGGAGGCCCTAGAGCGCAAGACAGGGCTGCTCCTGGGGCAGCCTGTGGCACCCAAGAAGAAGGGCAAAGTCAGGTGTGTATTGTGTGTGTGTGTGTAAAGGAAGAAGGGGGAGAGGGTTGTGGGTGTGGGCATCATTTGGACGCCAGCTTCTGTGTGCATGGTGTGCATGTGTACATTTGCAAGCAGATGCTTGTGGGCCATGTGTGTGTGTGTGTGTGTGCGCACGTGCGTAGGTCCAGGCATGCAAGCACTGCATGGGTGCAAGGGCGCACGCGCGTGTGCAGGGCCCCGTGCATGGGAGCACCTGTGTCAGGGCGCTCCAGCGTAGGCTCTGTGCCTTAATGCTGTGATTCCAGTGCCCACCCAGAGCACACACGCAGGTCAAGGGGAGTGTATTGTAATAAAAGGTGATGCCTCAAAGTGTGCGGCATCACTGCCTGCTGCCTCCTCTGCGTGCCATTCCAGGCTGTTGCTGGCACGCACCAGCCGCAGGTGCACTGCAGTGTCACAGGCGCCTGCGATGCAGAGGCCGAACCTGCATGGGGCATTTGCACGCTGCTCCTGTGAGCGGAAGGGGGGAGCCCCTCGGCGCAGCCCTGGCCCCTGCAAGGCCACAGCGCTCTCTCTCTCTCTCTCTCT
>LFCJ01002580.1_pt1 | contig 13098 bp, 11 predicted proteins | sample 643141 | NCBI WGS metagenome assembly LFCJ01 (sample SAMN03766243, study PRJNA286221) | soda lake metagenome | biome: soda lake; feature: Kulunda steppe; material: water; isolation source: sample B1-Br-g2 brine of Lake Bitter-1 | place: Russia: Kulunda steppe | collected 2010-07 | reverse complement strand
GGAAAATAAAAGGAGGATTTAAAATGGCAAAAGAAAAGTTTGAAAGAACAAAACCGCACGTAAATATTGGAACAATAGGTCACGTAGACCATGGTAAGACAACAACAACAGCCGCAATAACAAAAGTATTATTTGAACATGTAGGTGGAGGAGAAGGAGCAAAAGAATTTACTGATATTGATAATGCACCAGAAGAGAAAGAAAGAGGAATTACAATTGCAACATCTCACGTAGAGTATGAGACAGAAAATCGTCATTATGCTCACGTAGACTGTCCAGGTCACGCTGACTATGTAAAAAACATGGTAACAGGTGCAGCACAGATGGATGGAGCAGTACTAGTAGTATCAGCAGCAGATGGTCCAATGCCACAGACAAAAGAGCACTTACTACTAGCTAGACAGGTAGGAGTACCAGAAATAGTAGTATTTTTAAACAAAGCAGATATGGTAGATGATGAAGAGTTAATTGAACTAGTAGAGATGGAAGTAAGAGAGTTATTAAATGAGTATGACTTTGATGGAGATGAAGCTCCGGTAGTTGTAGGTTCAGCATTAAAGGCATTAGAAGAGCCTAATGGAGAATGGGCTGATAAGATTTTAGAATTAGCAGCTGAAATAGATGAGTATATCCCTACTCCAGAAAGAGATATAGATAAAGAGTTTTTAATGCCGGTAGAAGATGTATTTACAATTACTGGTAGAGGTACAGTAGCAACAGGACGTATAGAGCGAGGAACAATTGAAGTAGGAGATGAAGTAGAGATAGTAGGAATTAAAGATACAGAAACAACAGTAATCACAGGAATTGAGATGTTTAGAAAGATGATGGACGATGCTCAAGCAGGAGATAATGTAGGAGCATTATTAAGAGGGATTGATAGAGAAGATATAGAAAGAGGACAGGTATTAGCAGAGCCAGGAAGTATTACTCCGCATACTAAGTTTAAGGCACAAGTATATGTGTTAGACAAAGATGAGGGAGGAAGACATACTCCATTCTTTGATGGTTATAAGCCACAGTTTTACTTTAGAACAACAGATGTAACAGGACAGATTGATTTACCAGATGGAGTAGAGATGGTAATGCCTGGAGATAATGTAGAGATGGAATGTGAGTTAATTTCACCAATAGCAATGGAAGAAGGATTAAAGTTTGCTATTCGTGAAGGTGGAAAGACTGTTGGTGCTGGTTCAATTACTGAGATTATTGAATAAAGTGTTAAGATTAAACTGGATTATACTTAACTTAAATGTTAGAATAGAAAAGTGGGTATGCAATATACCTGCTTTTTTATTTTAGTAAATAAATAAAGAGATATTGACTTTTTTTTATATCTATGATAAGGTGTGAAAGGATTGGAATAAGATTTGTTCGTTCCTTTTATTATGAGGAGGTGTAATTAGATGAGAGAGGTAATTACATTAGAATGTACTGAATGTAAAAATAGAAACTATTCAACTAGTAAGAACAAGAGTAATGATCGTAATCGTATGGAGCTAAAAAAGTTTTGTAAATTTTGTGCGACACATACTCTACACCGTGAAACTAGATAATAGTTACTAAGTTGATTCTGTTGGTGTAGTCTTTAAATGATAATTAGACTTTGGAGTTATATAATAATCATCTTACAAGGATGTGGGAAATATGGCTAATGATAAACTTAGCAAGATAAAGAAGTTTTTGCGTGGGGTTAAATCTGAATTGAAAAAGGTTAATTGGCCGAATAAAAGTCAGTTAATTTCTTATACTATGGTAGTGATAGTCACAGTAGTTTTAGTTACTACATTTATTGGGGCTGTCGATTTAGTATTTTCTAATTTAATTAAAACTTTCATTCTGAATTAGGGGGTGTTTAGGCCCTATTAGTTATAATAGGTCCTTTTTAATATGAATAAAGAGGAACGTGAATGGTATGCAATTCATACTTATTCTGGTCATGAAAATAAAGTTAAGATTAATTTAAGACAGAGAATAAAAGCAACAGGTATGGAAGAAAAAATCTTTGAGATTTTAATTCCTACTGAAGACAAAGTAAAAGTTAAAGATGATAAAAAGACTATAAAAGAAGAGAAAATATATCCTGGTTATGTTTTAATTGAGATGATTATGGATGATGATTCTTGGTATGTAGTTCGCAATACTCCAGGAGTGATAGGGTTTGCCAGTGCTGGTAATAATCCTGTACCTGTCAATGAGACAGAAATGAGAAGTGTGCTACGTGATATGGATATAGATGTACCAAAGCCTGATATTGGTTTTGAAGAGGACGATGAGGTTGAAGTAACATCTGGACCATTTAAAGAGCATGTTGGTAGAGTTGAAGAGATTGATTATGAAAAGGAAAAGGTAACTGTTTTAGTTGCTATGTTTGGTGGGAGAGAGACGCCACTAGAATTAGATTTTTATGAAGTTAAAAAGAATTAAATATTAAGGGAGGTGTGATTAATGGCTAAAAAAGTTATTGGAGAAATTAGTTTGCAAATACCTGCTGGTAAAGCAAATCCTGCTCCACCGGTTGGCCCTGCTTTAGGACAACATGGAGTTAATATTATGGAGTTTTGTAAAGCATTTAATGCTAAGACTGCTGACCAAGCTGGTAATTTAATCCCAGTTGAAATCACAGTTTATGCTGATAGATCTTTTGATTTTATTACTAAAACTCCTCCTGCAGCTAATCTATTGAAAAAGGCTGCTGGATTAGAAAAGGCTTCAGGAGAGCCTAATATGAATAAGGTAGGTACTGTAACTGAAGCAGATGTTAAAGAAATTGCTGAAACTAAAATGGAAGATTTAAACGCTGCTGATATTGATGCAGCTATGAGTATGATTAAAGGAACTGCTAGAAGTATGGGTATTGTAGTTGAAGACTAAATTAATAATTTACAATTGGCAATGGATTTAAGTTAAAATTGTCAATTGTAAATCGAATTATAAACTGTGGGAGGGAAATCCCGCTATTACCACAAGGAGGGTATAAAATGTCAAAGAGATATAATGATGCGTTAGATAAAGTTGATCGCGAGAAAGAATATAGTATTAAAGAAGCTTTAGAATTAGCTAAAGAGACTGCAACTGCTAATTTTAAAGAAACTATTGAAGTTGCTCTAAATTTAGGAATTGATCCTAAAAAGAATGACCAGCAATTAAGAGGATCTTTAATGTTACCAGAGGGTACAGGACAAGAAGTTAAAGTTATTGTTTTTGCTCAAGGTGAAAAAGTTAAAGAAGCTGAAGCTGCTGGAGCAGATGCAGTTGGTGGAGAAGATTTAGCTGACAAGATTGAAGATGGTTGGTTAGACTTTGATGTCGCTGTTGCAACACCAGATATGATGAGTGTTGTTGGTAAATTAGGGCCAATTTTAGGACCACAGGGATTAATGCCTAATCCTAAAATAGGTACAGTTACTTTCGATGTAGAAAAAACTGTTGCAGACCTTAAAGCTGGAAAGATTGAATATAGAGCTGATGATGACGGGAATTTACATTTACCTTTAGGAAAAGATGATTTTGAAGTAGAGGAATTATATGAAAACTTTATTGCTGTTGCAGAAACAGTTTTAAAGTCTAGACCTGAAGGAGCTAAAGGGAGATACTTCTTAAACATAAGTGTTTCTGCTAGTATGGGGCCTGGAATTAAAGTTAGTCTTAATGAAGTTTTAAATTTATTCTAAATAGAATTTGACTTATTTAAAATTAAATGGTATAATCCTATTTGGAAGTTAAAAATTAACCGTAGCCGAAGACAGTAGGTGCTTTTTAAGCTTAAATTTTGCCTGCCGAGGCTGGAGATGAAATATAGACAATTTAGCGATAGAGTTATGATCTATTCGCTCAAGGTGTCTCCGGCCCAGTTTATTGGTGGCTGCGAGGCTCTTTTTTTGTTTTAAGAGGAGGTGGAAAAAGATAAATGGCAACTAGACGTGAGAAAGAACTTGAAGTTGAAGCAATAACTGAAAAGCTAGAAAATTCTAAAGGTGCTGTTTTAACTGATTATCGTGGTTTAAATGTAGCAGATATGACAGAACTGAGAGAAAAGCTGCGTGAGAAAGAAATAGAATATAAAGTAGTAAAGAATACTCTAGCTTTTTTAGCCGCTAAAAAGACAGGTTTTGATGATTTAGAAGAATTCTTAAGTGGGCCAACAGCTATTGCATTCTGTGAAGATGATCCTGTAGCTCCAGCTAAAGTCTTAAAAGAATTTGCTGAAGAGCATGAAGAACTTGAGATTAAATCAGGGATTGTTGAAGGGAATATTATAGATGTTGAACAGGTTGAATCATTAGCTGATATTCCACCAAGAGAGGTATTATTAGCTCAAATAGCTCGAGGTATGAAGTCACCAATTACTGGACTTGTAAGGTCATTAGATTATCCTTTACAGAGTTTAGCAAGGGTACTTAATGCAATCAAAGAAGAGAAATCAGAATAAGAAAAAAATGAGGAGGAAATAAAATGAATAAAGAAGAAATTTTAGAAGCAATTGAAAACATGACGGTTTTAGAACTAGCTGAATTGGTTGAAGAATTAGAGGAGAAGTTTGATGTTAGTGCAGCTGCTCCTGTAGCAGCTGCTGGAGTTGCTGGTGCTGGTGCTGCTGGTGGTGGAGAAGATGAAAAGACTGAATTTGATGTAGTATTAACTGCTGCTGGAAGTAGTAAAATTAAAGTTATCAAAGCAGTAAGAGAAATTACTGACCTTGGGCTTAAAGATGCTAAAGCACTTGTTGACGATGCTCCAAATGCAGTTAAAGAAGGTTTAGAAGAGGATGAAGCTAATGAGATTAAAGAACAATTAGAAGAAGTTGGAGCAACTATAGAACTAAAATAACTTTTCCATTAGGATGGGACTCTAAATTGGTTCCATCCTTTTTTAAATACTAGATTTTCATTAGAATGCTTATTGTAAGTTTAGTAGAATATATTTGCTTGACAATGATTTTATACTGTGTTACCATTACATATTGTTACAGTCTTTTCTGCATTGTTGATAAAAAAATCTATTTAATGTATAAATTATTTATTTATGTAAAAAATATTGTTTTGTAGAGGTTTAAATATATATAATTAATCATTAGAAATATTATAAATGTGGATTTGTTAGAAAATCTGCGGGGGTGAATATTTTAGAATGAGCGGTCAAAGAAGCTCTTTACGTCGAGAAAGATATAGTTTTGCTAAGGTTGGGAAGGGTATGGATATTCCTTATTTACTTAATACCCAAGTCAAGTCGTATCAAAAATTTTTAGATCAAGGATTATTGCAGGTGTTGGAAGAGATTTCACCAATTCAAGATTTTTCAGAGAATTTGGTGTTAGAATTTGTTGATTATTCCTTAGACGAGCCAAAGTATGATGAGATTGAAAGCAAAAACCGAGATGTTACATACTCGGCACCATTGAATGTACAGGTAAGATTAATCAATCAAGAGACTGGAGAAATCAAAGTTCAAGATGTTTTCATGGCTGATTTTCCTTTGATGACAGATCGAGGAACTTTTATTGTTAATGGAGCAGAGCGAGTAATTGTTAATCAATTAATTCGTTCTTCAGGAGTTTATTTTGACAAGGAAGTTACTAAAGATGGGCGTACCTTGTATAATGGGAGTATAATTCCTAATCGTGGTGCTTGGATAGAATTTGAATATGATAAAAAAGATACTATTGCTATGAGAGTTGATCGTGGAAGAAAGATGGAATCCACTATTCTCTTTAGAGCTTTAGGTTATGGCAGTGATCAAGATTTATTAGAACTTTTAGGTGATCATGAAGTTGTTCAAAATACTATTGAACGTGATAATACTGAAAGTCAAGAAGAGGCTTTGATTGAGTTGTATAAAAATCAAAGGCCTGGTGAACCACCAACAGTAGAAAATGCTAAAAGTTTATTGGAATCTAGATTTTTTGATCCTAAGCGTTATGATTTAGCTAAAGTTGGTCGCTATAAGATTAATAAAAAATTAAAATTAGATGTTGATCCTGAAAAGAGAGTTTTAACTGAGACTGATATTATAGAAACAGTTAGATATATTGTTAAATTAATTAAAGGTAAGTCTAGAGCTAAGGTTGACGATATTGACCATTTAGGTAATAGAAGGTTAAAAACTGTTGGAGAACTTTTAAAGAAGCAGTTTAGAATTGGTCTATCAAGAATGGAGCGGGTAGTTAAAGAGCGGATGACAATTCAAGATATTGATGTCATAACTCCACAGAATTTAATTAATACTCGTCCAGTAGCGGCAGCTATTAAAGAATTCTTTGGTAGTAGTCAGTTATCACAATTTATGGATCAAACTAATCCTTTATCTGAGTTAACTCATAAAAGAAGAATGAGTGCTTTAGGACCGGGTGGTTTAAGTAGAGAACGAGCTGGTTTTGATGTGCGTGATGTTCACCATACTCATTATGGTAGAATCTGTCCAATTGAGACTCCAGAGGGTCCGAATATTGGATTGATAGGCTCGCTATGTATTTATGGGAAAACAAATGAGTTTGGATTTATTCAGACTCCTTATCGTAAAGTAGAGGATGGAAGAGTTATTGATAAGATTGAATATTTAACGGGTGATGAAGAAGATGAATATATTATTACTCAGGCTAATGAACCATTAGATGAAGCAGGTAATTTGATTAATGAGCAAGTTTTTGCTCGTCATGATGAAGAAAACATTAAAATTGAGCCTGATAAAGTGGATTATATGGATGTAGCACCGCAACAAATTATTAGTGTTTCGGCTGCTTTAATTCCTTTTTTAGAAAATGATGATGCAAATCGTGCTTTAATGGGAGCTAATATGCAACGGCAGGCAGTGCCACTATTAAAGACTGATGCACCTAGAGTTGGTACTGGGATTGAGCATAGAGCTGCTAAAGATTCAGGTTCTGTTATAGTGGCTAAAAATGATGGTGTGGTCAAGCGTGTAACAGGAGATAAGATTATAATTCAAACAGATGATGGTGAATTAGATGAGTATAAATTAATGAAGTTTAATCGCTCGAATCAAGGAAGTTGTTTTAATCAAAAGCCTATTGTAAGTAAAGGTGATCAGATAAAAGCAGGTGATGTGATTGGTGATGGTCCTGCTACTTCTCAAGGTGAATTAGCTTTAGGAAGAAATTGTAATATAGCTTTTATGGCCTGGGAGGGTTATAACTACGAGGATGCTATTTTAATTAGTGAAAATTTAGTTAAAGAGGATGCTTTAACTTCTATTCATATTGAAGAGTACGAAGCAGAAGCTCGAGATACCAAACTAGGTCCAGAAGAGATAACCCGTGAGATTCCTAATGTTGGGGATGATGCGTTAAAGGATTTAGATGAGCGAGGTATAATTAGAGTTGGGGCTGAAGTTGAGCCGGGTGATATTTTAGTAGGAAAGGTTACTCCAAAGGGAGAAACTGAACTATCAGCTGAAGAGAGATTATTACGTGCTATTTTCGGTGAAAAGGCAAGAGAAGTTAGAGATACCTCATTAAAGGTTCCGCATGGAGAAGAAGGTATAGTAATTGATGTTAAGGTCTTTAATCGAGAAGATGGGGATGAATTAAAAGCAAGTGTTAATCGTTTAGTTAGAGTATATGTAGCTAAAAAATTAAAGATAACTGTTGGTGATAAGCTAGCAGGTCGTCATGGTAACAAGGGTGTTATTTCAAGAATTTTACCAGAGGAAGATATGCCATTTATGGAGAATGGTGAGCCTGTAGAGCTTGTATTAAATCCGCTAGGTGTTCCGTCAAGAATGAACTTAGGACAGGTTTTAGAGACACACTTAGGAATGGCTGCTGAAGAATTAGGCTTGTATACCTCTACACCTGTTTTTGATGGTGCTACAGAGGATGACGTTGAAGGAATGTTAGAAAAAGCAGAGTTGCCTAGAGATGGTAAGCGAGTATTATATGATGGTAGAACTGGAGAAAAGTTTGAAAATCGTGTTACTGTAGGAGTAATGTATATGCTTAAGTTACATCATTTAGCCCATGATAAGATGCATGGTCGCTCAACTGGACCTTATTCGCTGGTTACTCAACAGCCATTAGGTGGTAAAGCCCAATTTGGTGGACAGCGATTTGGTGAGATGGAAGTTTGGGCTTTAGAGGCTTATGGTGCTGCTCATACTTTACAAGAGATGTTGACTGTTAAATCTGATGATGTCGTTGGTAGAGTTGATGCTTATGAATCAATAGTTAAAGGAGCTAATGTTCCAGAACCTGGAATTCCTGAATCGTTTAAAGTATTAATCAAAGAAATGCAGAGTATAGGTTTAGATGCTAAAGTTTATTCTGCTGAAGAAGAAGAATTAACGATTGAAGAAAAGGAAATTAATGAGACTACAAATAAATTAGGTCTTGGTTTAGATGTTGAGGATGATGAAGCAGAGGATGAGGCTAAAGAAGAAGTAGAACAGACTGAAGAGTAAAAATTATTCATTATCAATTATAACTTTAGCGAAAAAAAGTTTATTAGAGGAGGGGGAGTTAGCCCTTGTTTAATGTCAATAATTTTGATTCGATGAAGATTGGACTGGCATCACCAGAGAAGATACGTTCTTGGTCAAGTGGCGAAGTAAAAAAGCCAGAGACTATTAACTATAGAACTTTAAAGCCGGAAAAAGAAGGTTTGTTCTGTGAGAAAATATTTGGGCCAACTAAGGACTGGGAATGTCATTGTGGAAAGTATAAAAGGGTTCGCTATAAGGGTGTTGTTTGTGATCGTTGTGGGGTAGAGGTTACTAAATCTAAAGTAAGAAGAGAGAGAATGGGTCATATAGAATTAGCTGCACCGGTTTCGCATATTTGGTTTTTCAAAGGAATTCCTAGCCGGTTAGGATTAGTTATGGATATGTCTCCACGTTCTCTAGAAAAAGTGTTATATTTTGTATCATATATAGTAATTGATCCAGGCGATACTCCGTTAAGCAAGAAGCAGTTGCTAAGTGAAAATGAATATCGAGAAGCAAAGATGAAGTATGGGACAGAGTTTGAAGCTGCAATGGGTGCTGAAGCAGTAAAGCAGATATTAGATAATATGGATTTAGAACAAGAAGTTGAGCGCTTAAGAAAAGAATCAAAAGAGACTTCTGGGCAAAAGCATAAAAGGGTTGTCAGAAGATTAAAGGTATTAGAAGGTCTTAGAACTTCTGGAAATAACCCAGCTTGGATGGTGCTTGATGTTATTCCTGTTATTCCGCCTGAATTAAGACCGATGGTTCAACTAGATGGTGGTAGATTTGCTACTTCAGATCTTAATGATCTTTATCGACGTGTGATTAATAGAAATAATCGTTTAAAGCGTCTGCTTGATTTAGGAGCACCTGATATTATAATTCGGAATGAAAAAAGAATGCTTCAAGAAGCTGTTGATGCTTTAATTGATAATGGCAGAAGGGGTCGTGCTGTTACAGGGGCTGGAAATAGACCATTAAAATCTTTAAGTGATATGCTTAAAGGTAAACAAGGTCGTTTCCGTCAAAACTTATTAGGTAAGCGTGTTGATTATTCGGGCCGTTCTGTTATTGTTGTTGGCCCTAATTTAAGAATGGATCAATGTGGATTACCTAAGAAAATGGCTTTAGAGTTATTTAAACCATTTATAATGAAGCGTTTGGTTGATAAGGACTTGGCCCATAATATTAAAAGTGCTAAGGGGATGGTTGAAAAAGGTCAGACAGAAGTCTGGGAAGTTTTAGAAGAAGTTATTCAAGAACATCCTGTCTTATTAAATCGAGCTCCCACATTGCATAGATTAGGTATTCAAGCTTTTGAGCCTATTTTAGTAGAAGGAAAGGCAATTAGGATACATCCTTTAGTCTGTCCAGCTTACAATGCTGACTTTGATGGTGACCAGATGGCGGTACACGTACCATTGTCATCAGAAGCTCAAACTGAATCGAGAAGTTTGATGTTATCTACGTATAATCTTTTATCTCCAGCTGATGGAGAAGCAATCGCTGTGCCTTCACAAGATATGGTTTTAGGAGCATACTATTTGACTATTGCTAGAGATGGTGCAAAAGGCGAAGGAAAATTTTATGGTTCTAATGAAGAAGTTATTAAAGACTATGAGAATTCTATTATAGAATTACAGACTAAGATTAAATATAGATTAGATACTGGTGAATGGATTGAAACTAGTGCAGGAAGAGTTATTTTTAATGATATTTTACCGGATAATATTCCATTTGTTAATGTTCCAATTGATAAAGGAGAATTAGGAGATATTATAGGTAAGTCTCATAAAAAATTAGGTTCGATGAGAACCTCAAAGCTATTGGATAGAATTAAAGATTTAACTTTTAAATATGCAACAAAATCAGGTATAACTATTAGTGTTTCTGATGTTGAAGTACCTGGGACTAAAAAAGATATCTTAATTCAAGCTGAGGAAAAGGTTGCTAAAATAGAGCAACAATATCAAAGAGGTTTAATTACAGAAAAAGAGAGATATCAAAGAGTTATAGATGTTTGGGGCAATGCCAAGGATGATGTTACTGAAGAATTAATTGATGGTCTAGGAGAATATAATCCTATTTATATGATGGCTACTTCTGGAGCGCGAGGTAACAAGTCACAGATTGCTCAGTTAGGTGGAATGCGTGGATTGATGGCAGATCCATCAGGTAGAATTATTGATATGCCGATTAAAGCTAACTTTAGAGAAGGTTTAACAGTATTAGAATACTTTATATCTACTCACGGTGCAAGAAAAGGTTTAGCAGATACGGCATTAAGAACTGCTGATTCAGGTTATTTAACAAGAAGGTTAGTTGATGTTTCGCAAGATGTAATTGTACGAGAGAAAGATTGTGGAACTGAAGAAGGATTAGAATTACAAGCTATTAGAGAAGATGGGGAAATTCTTGAGCCTTTATCAGAACGAATTATAGGCAGAGTTCCTATTGAAGATTTAATTAATCCAGAAACTGGAGAAGTAATTGTAGAAAAGAACCAAGAAGTAACAGAAGAAAAAATGGATCAAATTGCTAGTGCAGGTATAGAAGAAGTTAATATTAGAGCTATTTTAACTTGTAAAACTCAAAATGGTGTCTGCCAAAAATGTTATGGTCGTAATTTAGCAGTAGGTAAAATGGTTAATGTAGGTGAAGCAGTCGGAATCATGGCAGCACAATCAATTGGAGAACCAGGTACTCAGCTTACAATGAGGACTTTCCACACTGGTGGTGTTGCTGGTGGAGATGATATTACTCAGGGTCTGCCAAGAGTAGAGGAGTTATTTGAAGCTAGAAGTCCTAAAGGTCAGGCAGTAGTAACTGAGCTTTCTGGTCAAGCTAACTTAGTTAAAAAGAGAAATTCTTATAAAGCAGTTATTAAGACTGATGAAGGCAGACAAAAGACTTATCAATTACCTTATGGTTCAGATGTAATTATAGATGATGGTGATTATGTTGAAGCGGGCGATAAATTAACTAAAGGTCCTATGGATCCCGAAGATATTTTAAAGATTAGAGGAAGTAGAGATGTTCAGAAATATTTATTAAGTGAGGTGCAAAGTGTTTATCGTTCTCAAGGTGTGGAGATTAATGATAAACATATAGAAGTTATAATCAGACAGATGATGAGCAGAGTTAAGATTAAAAAAGCTGGTGACACTGATTTATTACCAGGAAGTTTAACAGATATCTTTGAGTTTGAGGAAGCTAATGAAAAAGCCTTAGCAGAAGGCAAAGAGCCAGCAACAGCACAACAAGAATTATTAGGAATTACAAAAGCTTCTTTAGCTACAGATAGTTTCTTATCTGCAGCTTCTTTCCAAGAAACAACAAGGGTATTAACGGAGGCTTCTTTAGAAGGTAAAGTTGATAGTTTAGTAGGGTTGAAAGAAAATGTAATCATTGGACAATTAATCCCTGCTGGAACTGGAATGAAGAAGTATCGTGATTTAGATTATAAAGTAAGTGAATAAAAAATAAAAAAAAGGTTGACAGCTTAGAGGTGACATGTTAAAATTCATAAGTGTGTTAATACTAAAGGATGACAAATTGTAAATCTGTAGTTTTACAATAGATGAGCTTATTATTGGATATTATTAAGGACTCTAAAAGGGAATACTATGAATAGTATTCCCTTTTAGAGTGCCAAAAAAAGTGAGGGGAGGTGTATCGATGCCAACCATTAATCAATTAGTTCGTAAGGGTAGAAAGAAGGTAAAGAAGAAAAAGAAAGCTAGAGCTTTAGAAGGAGCTCCACAAAAAAGAGGTGTTTGTACTAGAGTTTATACTGCAACGCCTAAAAAGCCTAACTCTGCTTTACGTAAAGTAGCTAGGGTTCGTTTAACTAACGGGAAAGAGATTACTGCTTATATTCCTGGAATTGGTCATAATTTACAGGAGCACTCTGTTGTTTTAGTTAGAGGTGGAAGAGTTAAAGATTTACCTGGTGTAAGGTATACAATTGTACGTGGCGCTTTAGATACTGCAGGTGTTGAAGGTAGAAAACAAGGTCGTTCAAAGTATGGAGTTAAAAAGGATGCTTAAATTATTATTTATGTAAAGGGGGGAAGTAAATGTCTCGTAAAGGAAGAGCACCCAAAAGAGAAGTAGATGCTGATCCAGTATATAATAGTGAATTAGTGACTAAATTTATTAATAAAATAATGCTTGATGGAAAGAAAAACTTAGCTGAAAATATATTTTATGATGCTATGGAATTAATAGATGATAAAGAAGAAGAGGCTCCAGTAGAGGTTTTAAAAGGTGCTTTAAATAATGTTATGCCAATGTTAGAAATCAAAACTAGAAGAGTTGGTGGAGCGAACTATCAAGTTCCTGTTGAAGTTGATAATGATCGAAGATTAACTCTTGGTTTACGCTGGTTAGTAGATGCTGCTCGTAATAGAGGAGAAAGAATAATGCTTGAAAGATTAGCTAATGAAATAATTGATGCCTATAATGAACAAGGCGGAGCTGTAAGAAAGAAAGAAGAAATACATCGCATGGCTGAAGCAAATAAAGCTTTTGCTCATTATAAATGGTAAATAATAAACTTAACGAAGTTAAAGGAAGGTGTTTTAAGTGGCAAGACAATTTCCATTAGAAAAGACTAGAAATATAGGAATAGCAGCACATATCGATGCAGGAAAGACT
>LFCJ01002579.1_pt1 | contig 13098 bp, 8 predicted proteins | sample 643141 | NCBI WGS metagenome assembly LFCJ01 (sample SAMN03766243, study PRJNA286221) | soda lake metagenome | biome: soda lake; feature: Kulunda steppe; material: water; isolation source: sample B1-Br-g2 brine of Lake Bitter-1 | place: Russia: Kulunda steppe | collected 2010-07 | reverse complement strand
GACGATGTCTATCCTGCCAGAGGCAGAGCAAGTCGTGATCGGCGAAGACGATGAAATGATTCTGGTTGCCACTGACGAACCAACGCCTGAAGTCCTGAACCACTGTCTCGAAACGATCGAGGACTACATCGAGACTGTCGAAAACCACGGCTACACGCAGTCAGAAACTGCGGTAATGGCTCAGATGTACGAGGCGTTCCTCTACGGGTTTTGGGCTCCGTTCGCCAACCAGTACGCTGAGGCGCTTTCCTCGCCGTCACGGACACTTGATAACGTTCTTCAACACCTCTATATCGAAGGGAAAAGTGACGCCGGGAAAGACAAGCTCACCGAATATATTCTTCGACTTATCTCCGACAACACGGTCATATCCGGCGTGGATGCGGACGATGTTGGAGTTGGTGAGATCCGCGGTGTCCGCGAATGGGACACTTGCTTCCCTTACGCCATCATCGACGCCGAAAAACGTAAAATCCAGAACTGGAGTCCGATCCGGAACTATTGGGGAGACTGGACGCCGACCAGCGTTGACCAGCCGTGCCTAATCTTCACGACGAACGACGCGCTACCCAAATCGGAGTTCCGGAACCGAATGAAGATTCTGAGTATGGATGTCTCGTTCCCATCGAACCCGGAAGACCCGGGATTCCGAGAGGCTCAAGAAGATCTCGCGGCTGTGCTAGAGCGACAGAACCCGATCTTTAGTTACGTGGCTCGACGAATGCTCACCGAACAACCGTGGACCGATGGTACCGGCACTATCGAAGATGTACGCCATATCGTCCGGAATTTCTACGAGGAAGCTGACCGAGACCAACCGGAGTACTTTCCTGCTGACGAACCGGCAGAAAAAACGCACGATACGGGCCGGATAAAGTGGCAGCGTGATATTCAGGGCGGCCGGGTCTCTTTCGAGTCTGAACCCAATGCGATTACTGCGGACTTCGACCGGGAAGAGTACGAAGTGTACGACTACGAGAAGCGTCTCCCGAAACGATTCATGTCCGATAAGTCTGGCTCCAGCGTATACATCGGAGCCCCAGATGAGTTCGCAGAGTGGACCGGGTACCCGGTTGAGGATCTGTTGAATGGTGATGCTGCTGAAACGGGTGAAGGCGTTTCTCAGTCAGTAGGTGTGGGCGGAGACCATGAGGATGAGAGCAGTACTGAATCCAGTGGCATCTTCGCGCGGTTGCTTGGGAGATGACCATCGCTTGATTTTATCAATTACTATTCGAGGCTGGGTCTGGGGGGCGTTCTAGGTGCGTTTCGATGGCTGAGCTAATTCGATCGTGTACTGGCTCATAGTCGTTGTTCTGTCGCGCCGTTTCGCGCAGGTCCTCGAATAATTCGGCGAGCCGGGTGACTACCTCTCCAGGAAGAGTCGTTGGATCAAGAACAGGGACCGATTCAAGTTCGTTTGGTTGGATCGCGTCGAACCCGCCGTCGCGGGTTTTTTTGTAGTCACGTACGACCAGATCGAAGACATCGCTGTTTAGAAACGCTAGCAACGCTTTTAATTCGAGTTCACTGAGCGTCACATCGTAGAACGCGTACATGTTGTTGGTGTGCCGAACAGTAGCCTCATTCAGGACGAAGCGGAACCCGCCTCTGCTCGCGTTCTGAACGAGGACACGGCGTGAGTGTTCCCGCCTTGGGCGATACCAGTACGATCGGTTTTCAAGACAACCAATATCGTGAAGACCGTGCTCAGTCACTCCTTCTTCCAAGTACGCCACCACATCACTCAGTTCGTATTCCTCACCGTCGTTCTCGATATCGCTTCCACTGACCACTTGCTCTCGAAACGCTTGTGCGGACGCTGGCACATTAGGTAATTCATCAGGGTCTAACAACCAGACGTCTCGATCGTTAGCTCGCAGTTCCTCCCAGTCCTCGTCTCGGAAGTCATAGCCGTCGATATACATCGGTCGGCGAACGAGCCGCGACAAATACCGCTCATCGAGTTCTGCGGCTTCAACGTCGGCCTGTGATAGGCAAAAGAAATCGACGCATCCTGTTGTCTTTCCTCGATGGATCGTTACGAGATCGCCGAGCGGTGTAAGACCGCTCGTATCGATGTTGTGCGGATCAAACAACGCTTGCCAGTTACGGCACGGCCATAACTGTGCCTGTTCTACACAGTTGACGGAACCCCAGGCTGAACTACCGTTCTGTCCACTGTTGACCGCATTACGAAGTGTCGCACCACCGGGCCACTCACCAACGTGGATAAATCTCGACGTACCTGCAGGCTCAGTACAATCCTTTGCCTCAAGGAACGCAATGAGCGCAGTCGTTTGAGCCGTCTCAAAGACTTGTTCCCCAGCCGGGTCGAACTGTACGAGCGCTTTGATGTCGAACTCGTCCAGCAAGAACTGTTTGAAGGACTCCCCGTACTTCGTCGCAAGCCAACTCTGTGGAGTAATGATCGCAGCACGATCACCTGTGTCGAGAAACTGGCGAGCGTGGTAAATGAAGTACGCATACAGCGGTGTTGCTGCACTTATTGTTCGTCCCGTGTTCCGCTCCGCTTGTCTGTTGATTTTGTTCTTGTACTCCGTATTGAGGTTCTGGTGGCGCGTGTACGGAGGATTGCAAACAATCGCGTCAATTGAGTTCGACAAGTCTTCCGGTTTAACCTGCAAGAAGTCCGTTGCTCGGGTATCGTGAGGCTGTCTTGCGAGCGTTAATGCTGTCGTGCCCATAAGCGCTGAGAGGTGGCTACGGTCAATCCCGTCAATGTGTGTTGGTTCCGTGCTCAGCGACCACAGTGGATGAAACGGGCTTGAGAGCGTGCCGGCCCCCATTCCAGGGTCAAGCACGAAGTCATCGCCACTGGCCGCCCATGTCCGCATCAGCGATCCGATGGGTGGCGGTGTCCGGAACTGGCCGAGTGACTGGCGGGAGCCTTTCGGTGTCAGGGCTGCATAAAGTCGACCGATGTCTTCAGCAGGGTCACCAGAGTCCAGCAGCCACTGCCGTGCGTCAATCACCGGCGATAGAATCTCCTCGTCAGCGAGCCATACGACCTCATCGAGAAAGTACTCGTTGAACGCTGGATTCCCCGTCTGTTCCGCAGCTTGCTGGAGCGCTGCCCGTGCGTTACCGGGAAGGGGTGGGAGGTCACCGTGCTGGTGGTGCCATTCGTAGAGAGTCACCTTGAGAAAGAGGTTGAGAACAGCTTGCCGAGCGATGATTCTGTGCGCACGTTGATCGTTTTGGGTCGTAAAGCCGTGCAGATCAGACCACGCACTAACTTGGTTGTGGAATGCCCTGGGTTGATCGGCATCAAGAGCAGGCGTAATTGTGTTGCTGGCCGTCGTGATTCGCTCGACGAGTCGGGCGTGGGTGGCCGCTTCAAGTTGTTCCGTTGCGGGATCCCACTCATTGCCACTCGCTATCTTAGAACCCGTCGGGACATCAGGTGATCCGGCTACTACATATGTCTCGACGATCGACTCAGGAGACGCTGACTCATAGACCTTGCCAGTAGCAAGCCGTATGCCCCTGGTTTCGTTTCTTTCTGCATTTGTTCGTGACATCGAAGTAATAGCATTTCATGAACCTGTCTTTTAAAAACATAAGCCCTCAATAACGTCGGTTGGCTGACCCGCATTGCAACTACGCCTCAACTGCCGCTGTGACCAAGATCTTTCCCGGGTGTGCGTGCGGTGACGCCTTGGTACGGCGCTACTATCGAATTCCGATCAGATGAGTACCATCGCTGTCCTGTCGTGTAATTTCTTTACTCCGCCTGGTCTTCCAACCACTGGTCAACTTCGTCTGCCTGAAATGCAGTACTGACAACGAATTCTGGGTAAGAGTCGTACTCTTTGCCAGCGCCGTAGTGCTCGTACAGTTCGTACGCAGTGTTGGCAGCGATGATCGCCAGAGTATCTACGTCTGCCTCATTTTTCAACGCCTTCGCCATCGCTAGGTTTACCAGCACGCTGAACTCTTCGGCCGGGTCACCTGCTTCGAATTTTACTTTGTCTGTCATGGTCTGTCAGCAAACTTCGTTTGACATAGCTACTGATAAACGTCTGCCCTCTCAGAGGCCTAATCCTGTCAAAACGCGCCATAGATCACGGCTATCGATTGTTTTCTGATTCTGTGAATTGCCGTGTAACCCCCGAATTACAAAGGTTCCGTTGCAAAAGAAGAACGGCTGGCAGTCACTACCTACTGGTAGCAATCACTACGACACCGCGCGCGCCAGACCATCGACGACTCACTCTAACAACGGAATCTTCGTGAGTGCCCGAAGACAACCACCTTGCTCTGAGAAAATCCTCGAATTCCAGACCGTTGAAGGTCGCTAAGGTCGTGCGCATGGTTTGTTCAGAAAGTGATTCCAAATACTTGTATATCCCGTGATCTGGATGGGACGGAATTAGTCGAGACTTTGGACGCCAGTTGAGTCGCCCTCACCGAAGTCAGCTGCTTCGGACCGCGATGGTTCGCGCTGTCGCTGATCATAGGCATCACGCCATTCGTCGATCACCGCACGACTCTCAGCACCGTGTTCTGTGCGCCGGCGTCGCACTTGGATTAGCGCCGGTGTGTTCATCGCATCGCCGGAGACAATTGCTTGCCCAGGCGTCAGCCCAGGCAGTTCACGGGTGACGTCCTCACCAGCAGCCTCGACAGACTTCTTAATCGCGTCCTGGTCGTTCGGATTCCGAATTTTCATTGAGATCTGTGTCCCGCACTGCGACAGCACGTCCGGGTCAATCTTTGACGGTCGTTGACTGATGATCCCAAGTCCGAACCCAAACTTACGCCCCTCGGACGCGATCGTCCGCATGATTCCAAGCGATGGGGCATCGCCGGACGCAGGGGCAAACCGATGCCCTTCTTCGAACAGGGCAAAGATAGGATGGTCAACCTCAGAGTCACGTCCTCGTACGTCGTCAAGGCGCTCTCGGTACAGTCGCCGCACGAGAACCGTTGTGATGAGCTGCTGATCCCGTTTGTCCAGCGTGTCCATCTGGAGGACCGTGCACTGACCGGGATCTACGATCTCATCGAGCGGAACGTTCTCTTCGGGGTGGAACAGGTCGTTCCGTTGGATCGAACGGCGAAGCCGCCATTCCAGTGCGCCGACGCTGGAGTCATCTTCACCGTAAATTCGTTCCATTTCGTGGATGAGGTCATCTACTCCCCAGGTACGACTCTCCCGGTTCTGCATCGTACGCCACGCTGTTGAGAGCCGTTCTTGCATTCGGTTACTCGGGTTATCCAAGATTGCCATGACGTCCCCGATCTCCAACTCGGAAATCCGAACATGGAGCCGATCCGGATTGTAGTACACGACATCCGGCTGGTACCCGTCCTCACCTTCGAACGCCTCATGGCCCTGCATTTCGCCCAGCGTATCATACTCGCCGTGCGGGTCAAACACCAGTAATGAAGCGCGGGAACTGGGCCGCATCATTTCCTCAATCAGGACGGACGCGGTGTAGGACTTCCCGCTACCAGTCTCTGCGAGAATGGCCAAGTGCGTCGAGACGAACTCCTCAATAGGGACATGGATGTTCGTTGCTTCCTCCGCTCGATTCAGTAACCAGCCAATGTGCGCGACGCCTCCCAACTCAGTCACGTCGACACGGTCGGTTTCGCACCCGAGGTTCGGCAGCACCGTTTCGAGCTGAGGATCCGGTGCAATAGACAAGGGCGTTCCCGGATCAGGAAGTTGCCGCGGGTTGGCGAACGTCGTCATATTCGCATCGTAGTACCCGATAACCGTCGCTGTCAAACGGTACAACTCCGTGTCGTCGTTCGGGACACCGAGTGTCGCAGCGACCGTGTCTGGTGCAACTCCCGGATCAGCGAGGAAACCCTCCGGGAGCCCTCTGATTAACTCACGGTTCGTCACGCGGGCAAATACTGATCGGGTTTCGTTTTCGACCGGGACCGAGTACGTGATGAACTCACCAGTCTTGATCGTGCTATCCGCTGGTGCCACGAAGACGAACTCGTTCGGTCCGTCCCCAGGGCCGGCGACCGTCCCGATGACGTCCGAGCGGGCCGCCATTAGACCACCCCTCGCTGCTGACGAGCCTGCCATTTCACGTTCTGCTCAACCACGTCTAATACGCGCTGACTCGAATCATCCTCCGGAAGCATCCTTCGCAACCGGTCGATGAGCGTCACGACCACTTCTGACCCGAGATCCCCCGCAATATCCACGAGTCGATCCATATACGCCAACTGTATTTGCCCGTCGACGCGATGGAACGCTTTAATGAAGTGGTTCGGACAGTGGTACACAGTGTCGTCGACTTCCAGCGTCCATCGCGGCATTTGGTGACTTGGATCTGTGATCGCCCGATCGTCAGTGATGACCGCGGTTCCGAGCAACGCAATCCCGACAAGCGTCGTTCGCTCCTCAATGTATCCTGGGGTGAACTGTGCCTGATCGTCTTGCGCTAATCGTGGCCCAGTTCGTCCCTGATCTGGATCCACTAACTGCGTGTCGTAAATCACGCCGACAATTGCGTGTTCAGTCCCGTCAACCGTCTTCTTCATGAAGACCGGTTGCCCGAACTCGCGTTCGTGCAGTTCTGGCGGTCGGTCGCAGTCCCGTTCCTTGTACACCTCCGCAACGTAATCTAGGTGGCTGTTCGAGGACACGATGCTTCCGATCCGGACACACGAGTCTACGTCCGGTGAATCACTGGGTGTTGATGCGTTTGTCATAGATTTCGATTGGTGCTACTGCGTGTTGTTTGCTCAATGTGGGCTACCGAGCCAATGCGATGAGCGATCATCATCGGCGGCGGAGTTCCTTACTGAGTGCTTTCGCGTTCCATTCGAGCGGCACGTCATTTGAGTCAGCCCACCGCTGGACAATCCGGTGGAACTGTTGACGATCCTGGTGATCGAGTACGGCGTCACTATCGGCCTGCTGAAGGATTTCGGGGTATCCACGCCCGACACCGGCCTCTGCACGTACGATTTCAACAGTGTATTCGTACATCGAGTCATACCCAGCAGGCCCATCGCTTCGACATAGCCAACCGGGGAACTCGATCCGGTCGAGACCGGCACCAGGCGGGACGTTCAGGTACGAAAACAGGATATCATCCCGGAACTCGTACCGATCGCCCTCATACGTCGTCTGTAACGCGTCAACACTCCCGTCACGCTTCGATATGAACGGAATCGTCGTATCGCCCCACGGACTCATCAACTCGGTCAAGACGTGCGCATCTGGGATGACGCGATCAGTCTCGAACTCATTCTGCAATAGGAGTCGCGTCATCTTCACGAGTTCAGTCGCGCTCGTGCCCGCAACGTATCCAACCAGCGGGATTTCATAGTGCTGACTCGCCGCGATCACCCGGCTTAACGTCGAAATGTATCGCTCGCGCGTCTCCGGCTTCAACGGATTCGCAAACGATGCGATCAGCGGCCCGTCATAGAACACGATCGGCGTGTGTTCGATGTCACCAGCATCACGAGCAGCTGCCAAGTCTACGAGTTGCTCAATGAGTAGCGAGCCCTCGTATTCGAATCGGTGGTGCCCAACGAGTTGCGAATCGACGAACCGGTAATCTCCGTCCTCTGATTCCTGCGTGATCTCGTCGGGCGTCAACAGTCGCCCGTCGACACCTCGGTCAAGTCGCCCGTCGGCGTGATGGTAATTGACCGCCCACGCCGCCTGTACGTACGCTAGCGGTACGTTGAATTCTGTAGTTGGTGGGAGTTGCGACCCGTCGACAGCCATCACCGGCACATTACGGAGAATCCCGCGCGCCCACTCATTGATCTCCTCGTGGTTCTCCCACCCATCACTCTCGGAATGGGGGACAACGAGACTGCTAGCGGAATCGAACTCGTCGGTCGGGTACGCTCCAGGGTATGACGCCTGCTGCAACGCGTCACGTATCTCCTCGCTCGTCCACTCCTCAGGGAGCCGCTGGAAGGCATCCTGATACCGTTCGACGATCCCCGTATCATCGTCCAGATACGCTTCGATCGTCTCAACGTTGGACTCTAACTCGGCAGCGACCCCGTGCTTGTCGATCGGCATTAATTCACGGTCACCTCTGACGACTGCTGATCCTTCTCCACTGTGATCGTGTAATCCGTCATCGAATCGAACGTCTGGTCGTGACTAATGACCGTGAGCTGCTCGAAACTATCCAATTGCTTCAACTGTGTAACCAAGTTCCGTTTCTTCTCCCGGTCGAGATTTGCCGTCGGTTCATCTAGGAACGCCACACCGACCGAGGCCAATTGCTCAAGGATGGCGAGTCGCACTGCGAGCGCAGCCGCCATTTTCTCACCGCCGCTCAGCGTCGAGAACGACTTCCGAACGTCCGCATCGTGCACGACGATCTCGTAATCGCTCGTCCACTCCAGCGTCTCCGCGGATGCGCCACGAATCGTCCGGAACAACTCGTTCGCTCGTGTACCGATCCGATCCGTAATGATCTCGCGCATCTTCGGCCCCGCTTCTCGCACGTTCTCACGAACCCACTCGGCGAACTGCTGATCCGCCTTCAACTCCTTCAACTGCTGCAACTTCTCTTGGCGCTCCTCTAACTTTGCTTCTAATCGCTCAATCTCTTCGCGTACCCGCTCCAGATTCTCCTTCTTTTCTTCAAGTGTTCCTTTGGCTCGTTGGATCTCGCCATTGAGCTCATCGATCTCTGCATCTAATGCCTCCAATCGTGCTTCATTGAACGACGTTCGCGTCTCCTCCAGTTCGGCTTCCGTCTCTTCGAACTCGGCTTCGAACTCCTCAAGCTCATCGTCCAATTCTTTGACTCTCTCCCGACGCCCCTCAACTTGCGACGCCTGCTGCTCGTTCTGCAGATACGTCTGATATGCTTCCTCCGTCTCCTCCAGCGTTTCCTCGACCTCAGCGATCTTCTCATTCAGCCCGTCGAACTCGTCTAACTCATCCTTGATCGCGTCAAGCACCGACTGTTCCTCTTCTAACTCAGCGCGCTTTTCTTCCAACTCCTCTGGTGCATCCGCGTGCTCGTCTACCCGGAACTCTGCCTTCTGGTACTCGTCATACGCATCTTCCAAGTCATCGTGTTCAGCTTCGAGGTCCGGGAGTTCCGCTAACTCGTCTTCTAACTCCGACAACTCCTCCTCAGTCCCCTCTTTCTCCTCACGGAGTTCGTCAAGATTTCCTTCTAACGACTCGATCTTGTCCTGATGAAGAGAAATCTTCTCAACGCGCTGTTTGACCTCGTTCGCTGCCTCATGCCGTTCACGTAACTCCGCGAGCTCTTCAGCGAGATCCGCGCGCTCCGCTTCAATCTCCTCGATTCGATCTTCTCGTTGCTCGATCGTCTTCGACCGATGTTCTTCGTTTAACGGCCGGTCACACGTCGGGCACGGCGAATCAACATCCGTATCACGCAACCGCTCTAACTGCTCTTCGAGTCGTTCCCGCTCGTTCTTCAGCTGTTTCCGACGAACCTCTTTGTCATTAATCTCCTCGCCGATCTCGTCCGGGTCCGTTGTCTCCGCCCACTCTTCTTCGATCTCGGCAATCGTCTCTTCTAACGACTCAATCTCCGCTTCCGTCTCCTCGATTTCTGCAGCGAGTTCCTCGATCTCCTGCTGGAATTCCTCAACGTCGTCTTCACGGTCTTTCAGTGACTCAATCCGGTCATCCAGTTCCTCATACCGCTCCTTCTCAGTTTCAAGCGACTCCAACGTCTCTTGTGCTTCTTCCAGCGTCTCCGACTGCTCCTCAAGCTGCTCAACCCGGAACTCGATCGATTGAATCTCCTCTCTCTGTTCGTCGCGCCCGTCCTCAAGCGCGTTCCTCTCTTCCTCCTCCTCTTCTAACTCATCTAATCGATCACTCGCGTCCAGATGCTGCTGATAACTGTCGCGGTTTGCCTCGCACTTCTCTTGGGCTTCCTCGGCAGCTTCAAGTTCCTCCTCAGCGTTTTCCAGTTGGTCCTCTGTCGCCTCGATTTCCTGATCCAGGGACTCAATCTCGTTTTCGAGGGACTCGATCTTCTCTTCGACAGCCTCTAACTCCTCATACTCCGCTTCTTTCTCCGATAACTCGGCCTCTTTCCGCTCGATACGCGCTTCGATCTCGTTAACTGCTTCAGCCAACGATTCTGCTTCCGCTCGTTCCTCCGGCAGGTTCTGCACTTCGCCAGTGAGCGTATCGATCTCACTCCGGAGATCCTGCTGTTGCTTCTCAATCGCCTTCGGGACGTCTTTGAGTTGCTTCCACGATTCCTCGTACGCATCGAGATTCAGCAACGCGTCAAACGTCGTTTTCCGATTCCGAGCCGTCTGCGAAAAATCAGATAGGAACCGCGTCTGCGGCACCCCAATACACGACTCCCACAAGCTTCCTAACTCATCGCCATCCTCAATGTCGAACCGAACGCACACCCAGTCCATCAACTGGCTTTTCGAATCAATATCTAGGTCTATCCACTCATCACTTTCAGCGTCGTAGCGATGCACCCCGTAGTTCGACCGGCCAACCGACCTAGTAACTCGGAACCGCTCCGTCCCGTTTTCTGTCGGCGTGTCGAAGGTGACCTCGACGGTTCCCGAGCTCGCGCCTTCTCGAACGAAGTCCTTGTTGTTGAACGGCAGCGAATCGAATAACGCGAACCCGATCGCTTCCTGAATTGTCGATTTCCCTGCCCCGTTCTCACCGAGAATCGCCGTCACACCGCCCTCAATCGGTACCTCTGTCCGGCCTTCGTACGATTTGATATCTTCTAACGCAACTTCCGTGATTCTCATTCGTTCACCACCTCAGCAGCCTCATCGGCTTCAGCACGTGACTCCTCTCCCGCAGTATCTGACTCAGTTTCTGCAGCGCCACCATCGTCGAACGGATCCTCATCAACATCGAGAACCACGTCGTCGGCTAACTCCGGGAACAGATCCCGCCGCGCTGAACTTACCGAGTCTTGGATGTCCTCAACCGCTTCTTCGGCTTGCGCCATCTGATGTGCGTCACCTAGCAAGTCAGCAACATCCGACGCGTTCTCAGCGTACATTGACTCCTGCGCGATCGTCTCGAACACGCTATCCTCCAACGCAGCCGTGTTCAACTGACCGTCTTTGAACACCTCTCCCTCATCAATCTCCGAGATGAGTTGCTGCACGTTCGCAGTCCGAATCCCAGTATTCACCTGAACATACAACGCTTCACACGTCTCTTCCGCGTACGCCGCGAGTTCGTCCGTCCGGAAGTCCCCGCGGCTAAACTGCAGGGTTCCTGTGAACCGCAGATCAAGAATCGGATCTCGCGGCTCACCGCGCGCCGTATACTTCGACTGCCCACAGTACTCCTTGACCACCGACTGTTCGCTTTGCACGTGTTCCTGGAACGCCGACTCTAACTCGCCTGGCGACTCGTGCGGCGTCACATCGAACTCGATACGGTAGTACGGCCGGCGCTTCGACTCGTGATGTGCCACCTCGTAGTTAACCGATTCATCGCTTCCGGACGCATCGGGACTCAGGCTCACCGAATAGTATCCATGTTCCCAGTCATCCCGCCCTTCACGCGTATTGTGCGCTTCTGGCGATCCAGGGTTGTAAATCCAGTCACCGGCCTCGTACCGCTTGTGGATATGCCCGAGCGCAAGGTAATCCACGACCTCCTTTACCTCCCGCAGTTCGGTGTGCGTCACTGTCCCACCTAACGTCGGCACCTCGTCTTCCATCCCGAAGTGCCCCAACAACACCGTGAACGCCGGCTCACCGTACTCCTCGTTCGCTGCTTGAATCCCATTCGCTACTTGCTGAAGCGCCTTCCCCGTCTTCGCGCCACGCCACTGCAACCCGAACACACGAACCGGACCATCGAACTCCTCCCTATTGAGGTCATAGAACCCCGCGTACTCACCCGGATCCTCGGAATCGTACGGTTCGAATCGAGCCGTATCCGGATCCGCATCCAGATCAGCTTTCAGAAAGACAACCTGACCGCGTTGGTGCAGGTAATTCAGCCACGTCACATCACGCGGCGTCAAATTCTCGTCGTGGTTTCCACGCGAAGCCAGGACTGGAACGCCGTCCGGTATCTGGTCAAGTTCTTGTTCGGTCTGATGGAGAACTTTTGGGCGGAGATCCCGAGAATGGAACAAGTCCCCCGGTAACACGATCGCATCAGTCCCACGCTTCTCAACCATTTCTCGAAAAGCGGTACGTGTAGACGACACCATGTCGTCCTCACGTTGGTTCAGTCCATACTGTCGATGCCCCAGATGTGTGTCCGCTATGTGTCCAAATTTTAACATTGTCGGTGAATCGTAGATGGTCAGTGTTTCGCTGAAAGTGGTCCCAAATTACGCGACTGAACGTCTATGACTACATGAAACCGGATAGCTATTAAACGTCAGTTAACCAAAGTGGAAGTGAAAATATAGTCTCGTGACAATAGCCACCTCCGAGTTACCCGTATCCCCTGTTCAAGTGTGATTCAGAGTGCCGGCTACTCGGGTGGTACTCATGGAAACGCTCAAGCAACCAGAGATTGTTGGCCAATCCAGAATCAGATGCCACGGATCGACCAAATAGACCGACGTACCGACGTGGTGTTCATTCTTTTCCACCATGCGGGATCGATTCACGGCATCACGAAGCTCCAGAAACTCCTCTTCCTTGTTGAGGAGGAAACTGAGTTTTTCAAGGAATACGGCGACGAATTAGCTTTCGAGTTCACCGCCCACAAAATGGGACCGTTCTCACAGCATGTTTATGAGGAAATTCGCTTCCTCCAGCAATTAAAGGCAATTGAGACAGAACCAATGCCGGGCGAACCCGACGACGAAGCGTTAACAAACAAAGTGTTTCATATCACTCCGAAAGGAAAGAAAATAGCATCAGAACTATCAAATAGACTTGAAGACGAATACGATAACGAACTCAAAGAGTTAGTTGAGACATATAACTCAATGGAACTGCGAGAACTACTTCGGTACGTCTACGAGGAATATCCAGCGTTCACAATAGCCTGTTGCATCTTCAAAATCAGTTCGCACGACGTGGCAGGATAGCCGCTGTTCAAGCGACCGAGGACAAGATCGGGTAAATCGACCGTGATTGACCTGACAATAGCAGTCGAGTTGTGTCTTG
>LFCJ01002578.1_pt1 | contig 13100 bp, 4 predicted proteins | sample 643141 | NCBI WGS metagenome assembly LFCJ01 (sample SAMN03766243, study PRJNA286221) | soda lake metagenome | biome: soda lake; feature: Kulunda steppe; material: water; isolation source: sample B1-Br-g2 brine of Lake Bitter-1 | place: Russia: Kulunda steppe | collected 2010-07 | reverse complement strand
TCACCGTTCATGAATCCCGGATTCGAACAGCTTCCGCTGTGCGGCCCGCAGGTGTTGGGTAAACGTCGCCCGTGAGATATCGAGGGCATCGGCGAGTTCTCCCGTGTTGTTGTGGCGTGGCCGCTCGAAGTAGCCCGCCGTGACAGCGAGTTCGAGCACCTGTCGCTGTCGATCGGTCAGCTCGTCGACTGCATCGGCTCTCGACGTGGTGGGCTGTTCGGAGGCAGTCCAGAGCGTCGTTACCGAGTTGTCGCCACATAGTTCCGAGAGGCCTTCGACACACGCGTTGACGGTGGTCTCTCCACCGAGAACGACCGACATACGTGCGTGTCCGCCCTCGACAACAGTTTGCGAGAGCGAGACACCCGCGTTGGCGAGTCGCGTTTCGGGAACCGGTGACGCGGCGACAAGTCCACACTGGGTTGGGTTTTCGTCGTTAGTTCGATACCTGTCGACCGAGACGATCGAATCAGTGACGTCGATCGCCTCCGAGAGGTCGGCGTCGGTGGCTCCGTTGACCGTCGTCACGTAGAGCACCTCCCGATCGTTGCGTGGAATGACCGTCGTTGCGCGAAGCGTCGTTGCTTCAGGGAGACTCGACGCAAGCGCGCCCAATGGATGGCAGTCGCTGTCGAGGGAGAACTCGACGCTCGCGGTGGCCGACGACAGTAGCGTACGCTTCCAGGCAATCGTCTGGAAGGCATAGCCGACAGTGTCAGCGTACGCCGAAAGCAATCGCAGTTCTCGATCGTCTATCCGGGCTGCATCGCTGTACACGGTGAGCACGCCGAACTGGAGTCCGTCGTGACTGATCGGGATCGCTGCGACCGATTGAAACCCGTGGTCGACTGCGATCGGTATCCATGCGTTATCACCAGGTTCGGTGTCGGCCCGATCCGGGCCAGCGAGTGTTCTCACGATGGGTTCGGTGTCGGCGAGAGCAACAAGCGTTGGTTCGGTGCTGTCGACTGGCCGCGTGCCGGGGGTGATCGTGGCTTCGAGGTAGTCGGTGTCGCCAGCTGTCGACAGTGGAACGACCCCACGGTCGTCGTCGAGAACAGCGATCCACGTACAGGCATACCCTGCATCGACCAGTTGGTCACAGATGTTACCGCCGAGTTCCGACCGCGTGGTCGAACCGGTCACCAATTCGAGGAGGGCCTCCTTGCTCTGCCGTTCGCGGGTAAGCGCCCGACGGTTTCTGTCGGCAGCGACCGCCAATTCGATCCGTTTTGCGAGCTGGGTCGGCTGCTGGCTGAGGTGTAACTTCTGGATGTAATCGGTGACCCGCTCGCCGATCGCATCGCTGGCGACCTCTTCGTCACCCTCACCGGTCACCAAAATAAACGGCAGGTTGGCGTTCTCAGCGCGGACCGTAGCCAGCAGGTCGAGGCCGGTGCCGTCGCCAAGTTGGTAATCGCAGACGATACAGTCTGGACTGGTCTCGCTGACTGCTTTTCGGGCGGCCTCGAAACTTGTCGCCGTCGAGACACGCAACTGGTCGGAAGCCCGCTCGAGCAGTCGGCGTTGTGTTCGGACCCACGTCTCATCGTCGTCGATCAACAACACCGAAATTTGTCGGGGCGACATGGGAGCGGACGGTGAGTGCGTCGTCTTGCTCACGGGCACACTCCACTCGTCGTAGGGTTGCGATCGAAGCCGATCGCACCGTACAGAACCTGATTCATCATAATTGGGTGTCTCGTGATAGCCTACTAAACTGTATGCCACCGTATAGTGGTATGGTCGAGCGCGAGTGAGTCACCGAACGTGTGGACTCGTCTCGATTTCAAAACGTGCACCGCCTGCTTTGCCCTCGGTAACCGATAGCGACCAGCCGTGGGCCTCGACGATGGTTCGGACGATCGCCAGCCCGTAACCAGACCCGCTGCCGGTAGAGACCCCGAATTCGAGTAAGTCCTCGCGACGACTCGCCGGAATCCCCGGGCCGTTGTCTTCGAGATAGAACCCCGAAGCGGTAGATAGTCGCCCGATTTCAACAGTTGTCGCTCCTGGCTGCCCGTCAACTGCGTGTTCGACCACGTTTCCAAACAGGTTCTCGAACGCTTGCTGGAGTCGACTGGTGTCTGCACGCAACCTGTCAGTCGAGTCGACCAACAAGTGGAGGTCGCCGGTGTCCACTACTTCCCACGCCTCGCGTGCGACGGTCTCGAGATCACAGTCGGTTGGTGTTTCGACGTCCGTACTCTCACGGGCGAGCGCAGGCAAACCCTCGGCGAACGCGCGGAGCCGACGGTGTACAGTTTCGAGATCAGCCAGCGACTGTTGGACCTCTGAGTGGGACGACTCGAGATCGGACTCAATAAGATGCAAGAGACTCTCTCCGGTCGCGAGCGGAGTCGACAGGTCATGTGAGACGACGCTGGCCAAGCGTTCGAGTTGTTCGTTTTTCGCTTCGAGGCTCTCCTGTTGTCGCTTTTGAAGCGTGATATCGGTCAACGAGAGGATACAGCCGCGTCGGTCTTGGCGGGCGGGATCGACTCTCCGAACGCGGGCGATGTACTGCCGGGGCGTACCGTCGACCGCGATGACACATTCCATAGCAGTCTCAAGGGCTGGATGGAGGTCGCCGTCGTCCAGCAGTATCTCGGGGAGGTGGTCGGTAATATCGCTGCCCTCGATAGATCTGGCGGTGGTATCCGCATCGATCAGCACACGGCCAGCGCGGTTGGCATCGAGGATCCGGTTCGAGTCGGTGACGACAAAAACGGGATCTTCGAGTGTGTGAAACACGCGTTCGTGGGCGACTGGGACGAAACCGGTGAGTTCGCCGCGCTGGACGATCACCGCCAGTGGGATGCCAGTGAGAACGAAGACGACAGGGGTGAGATCCGCTGTCGGAATCGGTTGCACACCAAGGTGGAACACGCCGTTTGCGACCCACGGCGCGCTCAAACAGGCCAACAGCACCAGCGACTGTCGACGATAAAGACGATTTGTCGTGAAAATTTCGGCGACGATCAGAGCGGTGCCGACCAGTAGCAGTCCGTAGGCGTAGATGATGTTGACTCGGTGGCCGATCGCGGGTGGCGTATCGAGTAAAACGACACCGTCGACTATTGTGACCACGGTATCGGCGTAGAACAGCGAATGAGATGGTGCGGTCCAGACAAGCGCGAGGACGCCCGCAGGAACGACCGATAGCAGAGCGATTCGCCGATGCGAGAGCCAGGCTCCGCGGTCAGTGTACTGGATTGCGAAGACGACCCAGACGATGGGCGCAGACACGACTGATAAATATGAGAGCTGGATGAAAAACAAGAGCCACTGCTCGGTCGACGCGACCAGATAGCCAACATATGTCGCCGCCCAAAAGCCGATAACGAACAGAAACAGTCCGAAAGTGAACGAGGGCTGTCGCCGATCGTATTTTGTCAGCAGCGCGACCGCTATCAGGCCGCCGATGAGTGCTGACCCAGCGTAGGCGATCAGCCCGGCGATATACATGAATCTGTGATTGTTTTGTACGCCAGCCAGTACGACTCTACCGATTCGGTTTAGACAGTTCGAAAACGGAGCGATCAACCAGTCGATGGTGACCGCCTCAGGACACCATCTCTCGCTATACCACTATCCGCTGGTATTCGGTTTATGAGGTATCTATCAGTATCAGTGAACAAGCAATGCCATATATTCCTCGCCCGATATCCGTTCGGTGTCGACCGGCACAGCGTTCTCAGGTGCTGTGTGAGACTCTCTGTCGACTACGGATCCAGTGGCGGACTACTCGTGGACGCCGAACCGACGCGGCACCGATGGTGACTAGGGGGGAGCAATGAGGGGGCTTCGGCTCGCGGCGATCGTTTTTATCATCATAGTGAGTGCCTTTGCTGGCGGACTCGTCGGGACGGCAGCGGCCGATCCAGTCGACATTGATCCCGACACGGACCTGGCCGGAGAGGGTGTCGACGGCGATCCCTACATTATCACGAACGTCTCGGAGTTGCAGGCGATGGAGCAGGATCTGAGTGCGCATTACGAAGTCGGGAACGATATCAATGCGAGCGAAACTGCCGACTGGAACGGTGGTGCTGGCTTCGATCCAATTGGGAGTGAGCCCCTGCCGTTCATCGGGAGCTTCGATGGCGACGGCTACACGATTTCGAACCTGGCCATCGACCGATCCGACGAGGATTATATCGGCCTGTTCAGCGCCTCCGACGAGGCCACGATCACGAACGTCACACTCGAGGATGCAGACATCACGGGTGACGAACAGGTTGGTGGCCTAGTCGGCTGGAACGAGGGATTGATCGCCGACGTTGCAGTCAGTGGGTCAGTCACTGGCAACGAACTGGTCGGCGGTATGGTCGGCCACCACCGCGACGAGATTCGAGATTCCTATTCGATTGCAGACGTCACCGGTGACGTCGACGTCGGTGGACTCGTCGGCTGGAGTCAGGGCGGTGAAATAAACCGTACGTACGCGATTGGTGACGTCACTGGTGACAGCGGCACCACCGGTGGTCTGGTCGGCACGATGTCCTCCTTGAGCAGCGTGCTCGAGGAATCCTACGCGACCGGAACCGTGACCGTCACGGGCGATGGTGACGTTGGCGGACTGGTTGGCGACCTCGCTTCTGGAACGGTCGAGCGTTCGTTCTGGGACGAATTCACGACCGATCAATCTGATTCCGACGGTGGCACCGGTCTCATGACGTTCCAGATGAAAGGCGCAGCGGCCGTCGACAATATGGACGACTTCGACTTCGAGAACACCTGGGACGTGGTTGCTGACAAACAGGTTTCCTATCCGTTTTTGCAGCAGAACACGCAAGACCCAGCACCTGGATTGCAGACACCACCGTTCGCCGGTGGGGGCGGCACCGAAGACGCTCCCTACCAGATTGAAGACTGGCATCACCTCAACAATGTGCGTGATGAGTTAGACGCCAACTTCACGCTGAACAACGACCTCGATACTGACTCGAGTGGGTACGAAACCTACGTGAACACGAGCGACGGATTCGAGCCGATTGGTGACGGCGAGAACGCGTTTACGGGCACCTTCGACGGCGACGAGAACGCGATTGCGAACCTGACGATCGAACGCAGCAACCAGAACAACGTCGGGCTCTTCGGCGTCATCGATGACGACGCGACGATTAAAAAGCTCTCAGTCGAGTCGGCGGACGTCACTGGCGACCGATTCGCTGGCGTCCTGGTTGGCACTCTCGAGGACGGTCAGGTGTCGGACGTCTCGGTGGCCGGCGAGATCGATGGACACGGCCGACTCGGTGGCCTGATCGGCGACAACGAGGGAACGGTGAGTAACGCTACGGCGGCAGTCACCGTCACGGGCAGCAGTCGCACCGTCGGCGGACTCGTCGGCACGAACGATCGCGGAACAATCGAGTACTCATCAGCGACGGGCTCTGTCACCTCCGACGGTGACTGGATCGGTGGACTGGTCGGCACGAACGACCGTGGAACCGTCAGCGACTCCTATGCGACGGGCGACGTCAGCGGTGAAGACGCCGTCGGTGGCGTGGTCGGCTGGAACGAACGCGGCCAGATCGAGACCGTCTACGCGACTGGTGACGTCACTGGCGACGACGAGATCGGTGGGTTGGTCGGCTGGAACGACGGCGCAACCGTGACCGAAGGCTACGCCGCCGGCAACGTCTCGGCGATCGGTGACGACGTCGGCGGAGTCGTCGGCGACAACGCCGGAACGATGGAAGAGGTCTACTTCGACACCACCACGACTGGTCAGGCAGACGGCTACGGCACCAGCAGCGGAACGATCCAGTACTGGGGACTGACGACCGTCGAAATGACCGGTGACGACGCCGAGGACAACATGTTCGACTTCGGTGACACCTGGGTCGTTGTAGACGACCCCGCAGATGGCAACGAAGTTTCGTATCCGTTCCTGCAAAATAACACCCAGGACCCGGCTCCCGGTATGCAGACTCGCTATGCGAGTGGTGATGGGGACGCGGAGCCATACGAACTCACCGACTGGGGTGAACTCGACAGCGTTCGAGCAAACCTCAACGCTGAGTTCACCCTGACGGACGATCTCGACGAGTCGACTGCCGGCTACGACAGCGTGGCCAGCGAGACCGCCAACGGCGGCGACGGCTTCGATCCGATCGGCACCGGAGCCTTTCGTGACGATTTTACGGGCACGTTCAACGGGAACGGCTTCATCATCTCGAATCTCACCATCGATCGCAGTGGAGAAAACCAAGTGGGCCTGTTCGGTGAGACTGGCGACGCGAATGTCAAGAACGTTGGACTTGAAGATGTCGACATCCACGGAGAGGGTAATGTCGGTGGGATTATAGGATCGAACAGCGGCACTGTGAGCGAGTCGTACGCCACCGGTTCTGTCGTGGGAGGCAGTAGCCGAATCGGTGGGCTGGTCGGCTCGAATAGCGGCACTGTGAGCGAGTCGTACGCCACCGGTTCTGTCACAGGAGACGGAAACACTGTTGGTGGACTGGTCGGGAACAATAACAACAACGGTAAAATCAGCGAGTCGTACGCGGAGAGTGCTGTCACAGGAGACGGTGACAGAGTCGGCGGGCTGGTCGGTGAGAGTCGCCAGCAGAGCACAGTCACCAAATCGTACGCCACCGGTACTGTCGATGGGAGGGTTAGAGTCGGCGGGCTGGTCGGCTCAAACAGCGACAGCACAGTCAACGAGTCGTACGCGACTGGCGACGTTAACGGCTTGTCTTCGGTGGGCGGTTTCGTCGGCACTAACTCCGCCGGAGCAGAAAATATTACACACGTCTATTGGGACGACCAGGCGGCGACAATCACCGAAGACGGCATCGAAGTCTTTAACCAAAGCAGCGGCGGAGAGGCACTCCGAACCGTCAAGATGACCGGCGCGAACGCGATGCAAAACATGGATGGCTTCGCGTTCCCAACAAGTAGCGAGGACGGTACCTGGCACGCCACCGCATCGTACCCGGTACTCGAGTGGGAGGACACCGATCCGTTCTTCGGCGTCACCATCACCGACACGAATTCGCCGATCACAGGAGGAGACACCCTCGAAGTGACCACGAACGTCACCAACTGGGGTGCAGACGGCGGTGACCAGACCATCGAACTGCGCGACACAGACTTCGACGACAAGTTGCAAGATTACACCGCGGTGAGCCTCGACAGCGGCCACTCCGAGGCGTTCACACTGCAGTGGAACACGGCGGTCGAAACCACCGGCGACGGTGCTGTCACCGTCACGAGTACTGACGACCACGCCACCCGGTACGTTACCGTCGAGCCGGTCCCGGCCGACACGATCGACGCCGACGTGACCGTCGATGAGGCGATCGCAGACGGCGAGGATGAGGTCGAATTCACCGTCACGCTCACAAACGAGTTCGACAACCCCGCCGAGGGCGCAACTGTCGTCGTCGACGACGCCGAAGACGTGGCTGCGCTTGGTGGTATCGACAGCGGTGATGAGACCCAAACCGATCGCAACGGGGAGGCAACGTTTACCGCAACGTCGATCGACACCGGCGAGTTCACCGTCCAGTTTAGCGAGGAGAACGCGGGGAGCGAAACCGCGACAGCGACGTTTGAGGCCGGCGACGCGGATACCGTTACCGTCGACACAGTTGATGAAACTGCGGTGGCCGATGGGGAGGACACACTGGCGTACACAGTCACTGTCGAGGATGCAAACGACAATCCCGCCCCCGGCGTCCAGGTTCTCACAACGGACAACGGGACCGATATCGACTATGCTGGTGACGATGACCAAGCGACCGACGAGAACGGTGAGCTCACCGTCACTGCGACCTCGACGACTGCCCAAGCGAATATCTCGTTCACCTTCCAAGAGCAAGACCAGGACACCGATGTGGATGCCAGCGGAACATTCGAGGCCGGTCTGCCAGCAGAGATCGATGCCACGGTGACGGCGGACGACGCAGTTGCTGACGGGGCAGACGAAGTCGAGGTTACGGTGACTGTCAAAGACGACAACGCGAACCCCGTTGAGGACGCTGTCGTTGCGGTCGACGCCGCCGAAGATATCGCAGCCGTGGGTGGAATTGACGCCGGTGACGAAGAAGCGACGAACGACAACGGACACGCAATCTTCACCGCGACGTCGACCGACGCTGGTGCGTTCACCGTTCAGTTCAGCGAACCGAACGCTGGGAGCGATACTGCCACCGTCACCTTCGAGGTCGGTGCGCCTGACTCCGTCACGATCAGTGACAGCAACCCGGCCGACGAGACCGTTATCGCTGATGGCACCGACGCAGTCACGTACACAGTGGTTGTCGAAGACGCCAACGACAACCCTGTTGAGGACGTCACCGTCGAAGCCGACGGTACGGCCGGAAACAACGTCGAATTGAACGAAGATGGATCGACGACCGACGAGACCACTACCGCCACCGGCGAGGTGACGTTCGAGGCGACCTCGATCGAGGCACAAGCGGATGTCACGATCACGTTCACCGAGACGGATACGGACAGCCAAGCGAGCGGGCAAGCGACGTTCGAAGCGGGGACTCCTGACTCGGTCTCTGTCGAGACCATTACGGGGAGTGCAACTGCCGACGGCACCGACGCCCTCGAGTATACGATTACTATCGAGGACACAAACGCCAACCCGGTCCCTGAGTTGTCGGTGACTACTACGGACGATGGAACGAACATCGAATACGCCGGTGACGACGATCAGCAAACCGACGAAAACGGCCAACTCACGGTGACGGCAACGTCAACGACTGTACAGGAGGACGTGACGTTCACCATCGAAGAACAGGACGAGCAAACCGACGCAACGGCTGACGGAACGTTCGAAGCTGGCGAGGCTGCTGATATCGATGCCACCGTAACTGCCGACAACGCGATCGCTGACGGAACGGACGAGGTCGAGTTCACGATTGCCATCGAAGATGAGTCCGGCAACGCTGTCGAAGACGCGAGTGTCGAAATCGACGACGCTGAAGACATCGGGGAACTCGATGGACTCGAAGCCGGAGACACTGCCGAGACAGACACGGATGGCAATACGATGGTAACTGCGACCGCGACGAACGACGGGGCGTTCACAGTCCAGTTCAGTGAGGAGGACGCTGGCATTGCCACCGCGACAGCGACGTTCGTTGTCGGAGAGCCAGCAACTGTGTCTGCCGACGCAATCGAGGACACCGCCATCGCAGACGGCACTGATGAGCTCGGATTCGAGGTAACCGTCACCGACGCCACTAACAACGCGATCGAGGGTGTCGAAGTAGTTGCAACGCACGATGGGAGTGCCATCGATATCGAGCCTTCGACACCAGAAACAGACGACGACGGCGAACAGACGTTCACCGCCACGTCAACAGCAGCCCAAGATGGCATCGAGTTCACCTTCACAGAGCAGGGCGAAGAGAACGCAGAGACGATCGAGGGGACCTTTGAACCAGGTGATCCAGCCGACGTCCTCATCGATGCGGAGCCAGCAAACGAAACGGTCACTGCAGACGGACAGACCGCCGTTACCTACACTGCGACGGTCTTAGACCTGGAGGAGAACCCCATTGAAGGTGTCACCATCGAGGCCGACGCCACAGCTGGCACCGATGTGGACATAAACCACGATGGTGAGGTGACGGCCGAGACGACTGATTCCAGTGGAGCGGTAACCTTCGAGGCGACCTCGACGACCACTCAGGCGGGTGTGACTGTCGAGTTCACAGAACAGGACCAGTCGATCGCGACGGAGACGACAGCCCTCACCTTCGAAACTGGCGACGCGGACTCGGTGACCGTAACCACTCAGCCTGCAACGACGACTGCGGGAGAAGCGATCGAAGGTCCACCAGCAGTGACCGTCACGGACCCGTACAACAATCCTGTCGAGGATGTTGCTGTCGACGTGGGGGTGAGTCAGGGGCCAGGCACGATTACTGCTGGTGAGACCACAGTTGAAACCGAAGGAGACGGTACCGCAACGTTTGACGACATAGTGATCGAGGTTGCTGATGACGACCACGTATTCGAGTTCTCGATCGACGACGCAGATGAGAACGTCGATTTGGCCGACACTGACCAGTCCAACACGTTTACTGTCACGCCGGACGATGCGACTACCCTCGATATCACGAGCCAGCCACTCGAGGGAGCAGCCGGTGACGCCATCGACGGTCCGCCAACGGTCGACGTTTCCGATCAGTTCGGCAACGAGGTTGAAAACGAGAGCGTAACTGTCGATGCCAACGAGTCAGATATCCTTTCGGGCGAGACGATCGTCCAGACGGACGCAGATGGCGTGGCTGCGTTCGACGGGCCCAGTATCGAGGCTGCTGGCAACTACACGCTGACGTTCGAGCTCGAAGACGACAGCACCGTCACCGTCACGAGCAACGCATTCGAGATCACGCCAGCAGGTGTCGATAGCGTTGAAATCGAACCGGAAGCCGAACAGACGATCGACGCTGGTGAGACGGTAGAGTTCGAGGCGATCGCCTTCGACGAATTCGAGAACGTTGTCGAGGACGACGATACCACGTTCAACTGGACAAACGCAGACAATGGCACGTTCGAGGAAACTACTGTTGGCGAATACGAGGTGACTGCTGAACTGAACGGGATTGCATCCGATCCGACAACAGTGACTGTCGAAGCCGCACCCTCCACCGGAAGCGGGACGAGTAGTCCCAGCACATCAGTAGACAGCGATCAGACGACGTCGGTTCGCACTGTCGGTGACGAGCTTCGAGCCGACATCACCCCTACCGTTAGCGACGGCGTCTCTGAATCACACCTCGAATTCAGCAATACCCGAACAATCGAACTCCGGTTCGTTGCTGATGACACTGCAGACGAGGACCGTCCAGTAGCGACGACCGATCGACTCGCCGTTGAGTTCACCGAGTCGATCGACACGGCGGTAACGGTCCGCGAGGGAAGCGAACCGACTAGCGACGACGCCCGCAACCTGGATGAGAGTCTCGAGGCAGTTGGCTACCTCCAGATCGCCACCGACTTCGAGCCCGACCAGTTCGAATCGGCGACGATCGAGTTTAGCCTCCCAATCGAGGCGCTCGAGTCCGTCGACGGTGACACCGACGCGGTATCATTGCACCACTTCGACCCCGACGCCGACGAGTGGCGCTCACTCGAGACGACGGTGACCGACGAAACGGAAGACGAACTGCGCTACAGTGTTGGTGTCGACAGCTTCTCGCAGTTTGCCATTGGTGTCGGACTACCTGACGTGGACGATAATTCGAGCGCGGACGAGACTGACGTCGATGATGCGTCTGGCGGGGACGATGATTTGAGCACGGACGAGACAGACAGTGACAGCGTGACGGAAGATGTCGACGACGAGACCCCCGGTTTCAGCGTTGGTGTCACACTGTTGGTTATCATCGTGTTTCTCGTCGCTAGCCGTCAGTTCCGAAACGGTAACACGCACAGCTGAGCTCGGTCCAATCACCATGCTTGACTTCGCTCGGAATTATCGACGGCTGGCTAAACAAGCGTTTGAGTTTTACGCGGGAAGGGTGTCGGCGTTAGCACTTCGCATTATACGAATTAGGCGAAAAAACCCACGACTTCAGTCGTGAGATGAATCGCCGCGCACTGTTTAACCGCCAAAATCAGAAGGCTTGAGTGTCCCACACACGCATATTCATCTGACGCAACGGTCTCCCGTTGTGTCTCGAGATTCCACAAACTGGCAGTTGATTCGGTGTTTGCCTCACCAAATACGTAAGCCCGTGGGACGCGGACCGACAGAAAACAACGAAGTAACTCCGAGTCCTGGGCAGGATAGGAGTAACGGGGGCGTGGCACTCCCACCGGTTCGTCGGACCGGAAAGCCGAAGAGACCAACGAACCGCCCGGTGGTGGGCGTGGGAAGCCCACGAGTTCAGTCGTGGGGGCATGTCACGCGTTCTTTTCGTAGAGCTTGATCAGAAAGACGATGAACGCCCCGTATTAGCCGAGGAGATACCGGAGTTTGGGGAATCGTTCAACGATCGGTTCACCGCTGACTTCGATCTGTTCGATATAGCGATCAAGCCCCGCGATTCGACCTGCAGCGAACGCGCCGAGTGCGAGGAAGACGACGGCGTAGATCAGCGTCGAGTCGAACAGCGCGAGCCACTGGCCTTCCCAGCCGCCGAGGTAGAACGCGATCATCTGGAGCGCACCACCGAGGGCGGCCAGACGGACGAACGCACCGGCGATCAGTGCGACGCCGATCAGCACCTGCGTGACCGGGATGATCACGTTGATCATCCCCAGCAGGAACTCGTTGGCACCCATCGCGGCGTAGAGACCGCTGACGGGGCTGGCCGGGTCGACACCGTGAACGAGGAAGCCGCTGGCGTCGAACGGTTCACCGCTAATGAACGCGAACTTCCCCAGTCCTGCGAACAGCATCATTCCACCCATCACGAACCGTAGCGCGACGACGAACCATGCTGTCAGCGCATGAGGGTGACCTTCTAACGTGATCCCCGCGTATCGGCTCTCGAGTCGGTTTCGACTTTTGATGGACATGGTCAGTCACCTCCAAAAGAAAAGTATGCCCCAGAACTGATTAGAATCGGAGGGCTATTCCCGAAAGATAGGAACGCATCTTCAGTGTAAAAGGCCTGAAACCACCTATATCCGGGATTTTCTTCAATATGTGTGTGTTTATATACAGGTCACTGACCGCTACGCGCTGGCTCACTCGAGCGAGGTGTCGGTTTCGACGAATCTGCCGAGTGTAGCTCGGATAAGGTTTCGTTCTGCGGCGTTCAACCGCTCAGAGACGCCCGATTTCGAGAGTTCCGTTTCGGCAGCCAACTCCTCGAGGTTTGTTCGGCGAGGACGCTCGTAGTAGCCCCGTTCGAGAGCTAATAGCATCATCTCCTGTTGTTTCTGGGTCAACGTTCCGAGATCAACCGGGACGACGGTGGGACCGGGACCGTCTGTCTCGAGCACTGACTGAACCTGAGCGTTCGTCTCACTCCGCGCCAGTACCCGAAGGAACTCGGCAGCGGATTCCGAATCAGGAAGCGACAACTGCAGACAAATCGAATCACAGGGCGTCTCTGCGTCCTCGATAGGTTCGTCCCCCATAATACAGGACCTTATCCGTAACGTTGGCG
>LFCJ01002577.1_pt1 | contig 13106 bp, 16 predicted proteins | sample 643141 | NCBI WGS metagenome assembly LFCJ01 (sample SAMN03766243, study PRJNA286221) | soda lake metagenome | biome: soda lake; feature: Kulunda steppe; material: water; isolation source: sample B1-Br-g2 brine of Lake Bitter-1 | place: Russia: Kulunda steppe | collected 2010-07 | reverse complement strand
CGTGATCGCGGGTTCAATGCTTTCCTCGCAATTGATGTCGGTATCCCACTTGAGGAGATGGATGCCGCTACACAGAGTATCGCCTTTGCGAAGGAAAGCAATGCAACGATTTTTATTGCCCCACAAGTCGGTGACAACCTTGGCGTCGGGATCGAGATTGGGAGTGTCTTCGAAGACCTGTTATCGACAGCCGGAATGCAGGGGCCGGCGGCCGGTGCAACCCCTCCAGATCGCACACGACGAATCATGGTCGCGACTGAACCATCGGTTCGAATGCAATGCTTGGGGCAGTCAATGCACGCTGGGATGCCAGCGTGAGGACGTTTACCGATGCCGCGGACTGCTGTCGGCTCTGTGCGCAGTTCTGCACCCACATTCAAAATGAAGAACTCTATGGTTCACTTGATCGGCTCAAGTGAACGCGCTCACTTCCGCAAACGATTCGCAATTCACTTCTGGGATACGTAATCGACATCTGTATCAAAAGTAAGCTGGTCAAGAAACTTTTCGATGTACTCGATGGCGACCTCCTCTTCAGTCCGGTCATCGATTCTCGTGTTGGTCGGCAGTTCGAAGACGGTGATCTGTGGACGCGTGATCTGTGAGATTGTTCCCTCCGTACACTCGAGGTCGAGGATTCCGTTCGAGAAAATGACGATCACCTGCCGAGCAAGTAATCGGGATTTCCTCACTCAATTATTACCAAATTGCTGTAAGAACTGTTGTACAGAATGGAGTTGGTGTTCTTCCATCGAAATTTCGGTGAGCCATTCCGTCTCAGATAGCGACGAGTCTACGCAGCGATCCACGATTGAGGGACAACTTACACGTCACCAGTACCGAAGTACGAAGACGATTACTCTATAGGCGGTACAGGACGAGAACCCCGACCTCAAGGGTCGGGGGTGAAGTCCGTCACTGGATGACGCTACTCACGTGCTTCGCCACCATACCCAATACAAACGTTTAAATAATAAAGTGTGGCCGTCGTCAGGAACATCCAGGTCAAACTCGCTATCCCCGAGGAACATCACTCGGTAGTGGATGCCACATTTGACGAATTCCAACGAGTCACTGAACCCGTCATCGATTACGGTTGGAATGACGACCCTGACGACATCATTATCAACAAAAACACACTCAACGAAGCCACCTACCACGACATCCGCGAAACCAGCCCACTCACAGGCGGGCACGTCCAATCCGCCCGCAACCTCGCAGCCAACGCCCTCTCAAACTGCAAGGACTTGCTCGAAGACGGCAAGGACACGAGCAAGCCAGCGTTCAAAGGCACGGTCGTCACGTACAACTCAAACACCATAACGTACAACGACGACCACTGCACCATTTCCACGGTAGACGGACGAATCCGTGCAGAATACGTCTTTCCGCACGACTATGAGGGAACGCCGTTCGAGGAGTACTGGAACGGGGATGAGTGGGAGAAGCGAGAAGCCACGCTCCACAAGCGTAACGGTGATTACTACCTCCACGTTGCCGTTGAACACGTAGACAACACTGATTCTAGCGACGAAAAGACCGAGAAAGGAGTGGTTCTCGGCGTAGACCTCAACGTGGACGGATACCTCGCTGTCACCAGCACTGGAGCGTTCCTTGGAAACGCGGATGAATTGAATCACAAACGTGACGAGTACGAACGTCGCCGTGGAAACCTGCAACAGACGGGGACGCGCTCGGCGCACCTCACCATCCAGTCAATTGGTGACAGATTTGCCGAGTGGAGTCGCCACCGAATACACGACGTATCGAACGGCATCATCCGCGAGGCGGTTGAGAACGACTGCACGCACATCTCGTTCGAGCGACTGACGTGGATTTGGACGCGTATTTCGAACGCCTCGAAATTCCAGCAGTGGGCGTTCCGTGAGATTCAGCGACAGGTCGAGTACAAGGCCGAGGAAAACGGCATTGAAGTAGATACCGTCGTCCCACAGTACACGTCGAAGCGGTGTAGCCACGGCGAGTGCAGATTCACTCACAAGGATAACCGTGATGGTGATGAGTTCGAGTGTCTAAATGTGGAAAAGAACTGCATTCGGATTACAATGCGGCGCGGAACGTGGCGTGGCGTCTTGTCCAGAACTGGCTCAAGTCTGGGTCTGGACGGGCTACCAGTCAACTAGCCCTGAAGTCAGGAACCGTGACCGCGAACGGCGATTTCAACGCCTCCGTTGCATAGCGGCAGAGCGGGAGTTCACTGACAAGCCCCGACCCTTGAGGTCGGGGTTGTTGATCATCAAGGACAACGGAGAACACCCGACAGCTGAAGCGGCAGTAGACCAAGATGTGCCGTTCGGATACGGTGGAGAGGTTTATAATACTGCAGAGTTTCCTACCCATCCCCCTCGCGATAAGACAAGCGGTGGTATCAATCGTTTCCCATAGAAGAACTCCACGAATGACTTAAAAACTTCGCCATACGGTACCATGTGTGACTTGTGTATTGATAGCAATCGATAGGCATCCATGTTCGACGAAAAGCCATGGTTGCAAGAAGAACAAGAAACTGAACGAGTAGAACAGAAACTCGAACCAAAAACCATCGAAGAAGTGGATCTGACCAAAATTAGGTCGGGTCCAGTTACAAAGTTCGCTATCGCGTTCCTCATCGGCTTTGCGTTCTTCCTTGTTCCTGTTCCATGGGAGGGACAGGTGACGGTACCGTTCGACATCGTAGTCAACTGGATCACAGAATCGTTCCCGTTTCTCGTAGGAATCTATGCACTTGCGCTGATCATCGCCGGTGGAATACTGACGACGCTCGCGGAGTTTCGGAAACGCGGCTTCTTCGAGATGGACGACGAGCAGGCTAAACGGCTGACGCTACCCTACTGGGAGACGTCGGCTCCGTTCTGGTTCTTCCGGGTTTCCGGAGCTATACTCGCCCCGTTTTTGCTTTTTGAGATCGGTCCAGCGTGGCTCATCGGTCCGGCGACAGGCGGCTTGGTCTGGGGAACTCTGATCCTCAGTGTCGCGGTCATCATCCCGATCGGCGCGATTTTCATCAACCTCTTCGTCGAACTTGGTGGTCTCGAGTTCGTCGGGACCATGGCTCGGCCAATCATGCGGCCGTTTTTCAACATTCCCGGGCGGGCAGCCCTCGACAGCGTCGCCTCATGGGTTGGTTCTTACAGCGTCGGACTCTACGTCACACGAAACGTCTTCGACCGTGGTGAGTACTCAAAACAGGACGTTTACATCATTAGTACCTGCTTTGCGACCGTCTCGATTGGGTTCGTTGGCGTGGTCGCGGCGACGGTCGATTTGCTTGAGTTGTTCCCGGTTATTTTCGTAGCCTATCTGATCTGTATCGCAATCAGCGGTGCGATTCTCGTTCGAATTCCGCCATTGAGCAACGTCCCAGACGAGTACATCGCAGAGCCAAATCCGGAAGTGCCCTTCCGCGGAAAGCCCGGCGATTACGTTCGCTTTGGGCTGTCTGAAGCGGTGAAAAAAGCTGAAGAAGGCGGTTCGATGGTCGGCGCTTCAATTCGCGGTTTCGTCGACGGGTTAAAACTCGCAATCTTGATTCTCGGGACAATCCTCTCAATCGGTCTCGCGGCGGTCGTGGTTGCCGAGAACACGCCGGTATTTGATATTCTCGCAATCCCGATCGTTCCAATTATCGAGTTGCTGGGAATCCCCGATGCCGATGTAGTCGCGCCGGCGACGATCATTGGTATTACCGAGATGTTTATTCCGGCGCTGCTGGTTGCCGAAGCCGATGCCATGGCTCGATTTTTCATCGCTGTGCTCTCGATATCTCAGCTGATTTTCTTCTCTGCCGTTGGACCGATGATGATGGACATGTTCAGCGACATCCCAATCAGGTTCCGTGACCTCGTGCTCTTGTTCGTCATGCGGACGATCATCCTCGTGCCGGTCGTTGCTGTCATGACCCATTTGGTGGCAATGTTTGGGCTACTCTGAGCGGCCAGACTAGTAGAGGTATTCGACGAGGGCTGTCAGGATTTTTTGCTCGGCGCGTCGCAGGTGGTCCTCCGTGGTCCGCCGACTGACGCCGAGTTCTGTCGCAAGTTCTTTGGTCGACGTTTGACGGGGCAGCTCATAGTATCCGTTTGCCACCGCGAGAACGAGACTCTCTTTCTGTCGGGCGGTGAGTTCTGGGAAAAGACCAGTCGGGGAGAGAAGGGGTGAGGACTGCTTTGGTGCTTCAATCGTCCGTTTAGAGTGGACTTCGACGGGGTATCCATCATCGAGGAGGTCGGTGTAGATCTCCGTCAGGTTCGCCGACTCGAGGGCGAGGATTCGACAGTGTTTCTTACCGTTTTCGTACCGGAGTGGTGGCAGCATGAGGCAGTTGTGGCGCTTCAGATATCGTTCGATGGTCTGTGTCTCGTGTTGGCGGAGACACGAAGCCGTGATCACGACAACCTCGTTAGGGCCTCGGAGCTGTTCTTTGATCCCAATGTCAGTTCGCACCTGTTCGATCACCGACTCAAATCCCGAGCCGCTGACGTACAAAAAATCCGAGTGTTCGTTACACCACAGTTCGATCTGACAGTCTGTATCGGCAGTTGCGTCCGTGTACGCCGTTGAATCGTTGATCGCAAACTCTGCTTCGTACACTGGTAGCACTTCTCACTGCCGTCCTAATAAACCCTACTCCGAATGGCACGCGACTGATATTGTATTTGCGAGTGGTTATCTAACGCATGGGAGTGAACGATGAACAATTCCTCCAACGCGATGACGTGAGCAAGCAATGGCGTGAGTACCTGGGTTCCCCGACTGGAACGGACCTCGAGTGTCGCGGCTGGCGACAGGAGGCCGCATTACGGATGCTCAATAACAACCTTGACCCGGCAGTCGCCGAGGATCCCGAGCGGCTAGTTGTCTACGGTGGTACGGGACGAGCAGCACGCTCTTGGGACGCCTACGACACTATCCTCGAGGAGTTACGGACGCTCGAGGACGACGAAACGCTTCTGGTTCAGTCTGGCAAACCGGTCGGTCGTTTTCCGACCCACGAACGAGCGCCACGGGTGCTCATTGCGAATTCCAATCTCGTTGGAAAGTGGGACAATTGGGAGCACTTCCACGAACTCGAAGCGGAGGGGAAAATTATGTACGGCCAGATGACTGCTGGGTCATGGGCATACATCGGTACCCAAGGAATCATCCAGGGCACGTATGAAACACTCGCAGAACTCGCACGCCAACACTATGACAGTGACCTTACTGGACGCACCGTCGTAACTGCTGGACTTGGTGGAATGAGCGGTGCTCAGCCACTCGCCGTAACAATGAATGGCGGGGTCTGTCTCGTCGCCGAAATCGAAGAAAAACGGATCGACCGACGGATCGAGACGGGCTATTGCATGGAGAAAGCCGACACCATCGACGAAGCAATCGATCGGGCACTCGAGGCCGCGGAGAACGACGAACCGTACAGCGTCGGGGTGGCGGTCAACGCCGTCGATATGCTTGACCGTTTACTCGAGCGTGGGGATATCCCCGACGTCGTAACGGACCAGACGAGCGCCCACGACGTCATCGAGGGGTACTATCCGGCAGGATACAGCATGAAGGAGGCCTCCCAACTTCGTGAGGAAAACCCCGAGCGCTATCGCAAAGAGAGTCTCGATACGATGGAGCGCCACGTTGACGCGATCCTTGAGTTGCAAGACCAGGGGGCCGTCGCTTTCGAGTACGGAAACAATATTCGCGGACAGATCGAAGAACACCGTGACCGGGACGACGCCTTCGACTTTCCAGGGTTCGTCCCCGCCTACATCCGCCCGATGTTCTGTCGCGGCAAGGGTCCGTTTCGGTGGGTCGCACTCTCAGGAGACTCCGCAGACATTCACCGGACGGACGAGGCTGTACTCGAACTGTTTCCGGAGAAAGACCACCTCCGACGGTGGATTGAACTTGCTCAGGAACAGGTCCAGTTTCAGGGGTTGCCAAGCCGGGTCTGCTGGCTCGGCTACAGCACCGATGGCGAGGGTGAAGAGACCCTGACCGAGCGTGCTCGATTTGCTCTCCGCATCAACGAAATGGTTGCTGAGGGAGAAATCAGCGCGCCGATCGTCGTCACACGCGATCACCTTGATGCGGGAAGCGTCGCTAGTCCCTTCCGGGAGACTGAGGCAATGCAGGATGGGACAGACGCCGTCGCCGACTGGCCGATCCTAAACGCTCTGCTCAACTGTGCAGCTGGCGCGGACATCGTCAGCGTCCACGATGGTGGTGGCGTCGGCATCGGCAACTCCCTTCACACGAACAACCACGTCGTTCTCGACGGTAGTGACCTCGCTGCCAAGAAGGCAAGACGCGTGTTCACGACCGATCCAGGGATGGGTGTCATCCGTCACGCCGACGCCGGTTACGATGAAGCGCTCGCAGAAGCCCGCGAATCGAACGTCCCGATCCCTATGGCCGACCGTGACTGAATCAACACTCTTGATCAATAACGCGGCGGAGATCGTTATCGATCCCAGAGAGGACATACTCGAAGGGCCAGCTGCGATCGTCTTCTGTGACGGGCGTGTGACGGCAGTTGGGCCGAATAAAGAAATCCTTCGGGAACACCCGCCCGAAAATGCCGATGAAGTGATCGACGCGAGCGGTCGAACTGTCCTGCCTGGATTAGTCGACTCACACACACACGCCGTTTTTGGGGGCGACCGATCTGACGAATTCGAGGCCAAACTGAGGGGTAAGACGTATCAAGAAATTGCCGCCGAAGGTGGGGGGATTCTCAGAACGGTGCAGGCAACCCGCCAGGCAACGAAAGCAGTCCTCCGAGACCGATTACTGGCCCACCTCGACGTGATGGTCGCTCACGGAACAACGACTGTCGAGGTAAAGTCAGGGTACGGCCTCAACCGCGAGACTGAGCTACAGTTACTCGAGGTAATCGCCGAAGCCGACGAGCGCCATCCGGCGACAGTCGTTCCGACATTTATGGGCGCACACACGGTTCCCGCTGACGTTGATGGCGACGAGTACACCCAGAGAGTAATCGAAGAGCAACTTCCCGCAGTCGAGAAGCAGGGGATCGCCGAGTTCTGTGACGTCTTTTGTGAGGGTGGGGCGTTTACCCCCGATCAGTCGCGGCGAATCCTCGAGGCCGGTGTCGAGTATGGCCTGAAACCGAAGATTCACGCTGAAGAGTTCGAGCGAACGGGTGGAGCGATTGTCGCGGCAGACCAAAGAGCCACAAGCGCTGATCATCTGCTGTGTGCCTCGGCCCAGGATATCGATGCACTTGTCGAGTCTGACGTAATTCCAGTGTTACTGCCCGGGACAGCCTTTGTCCTCGGTGAGGCGTATGCCGATGCGCGGGCGTTTCTCGAAGCCGGGGCACCGGTAGCGCTCGCGACGGATTTCAATCCGAACTGTCACTCCCGAAGCCTAGCGATGGTGCTCGCACTGGCTTGTGTCAACATGAAAATGACGCCAAGAGAGGCACTCGCAGGCGTAACGGTGAATGCTTCGCGTGCGATAGACCGACCAGCAACGCACGGGACGCTCACCGATGGAGAAACGGCAGACGCGGTACTCGTTGATGCACCGAGCTACCGCCACGTCCCATATTCGTTCGGCGAGAACCTCGTCAGAACGGTCGTAATCGATGGTGAAGTCGTTCACCGCCCATCGGCACCGATCCGAACGGTATAGTGCGAGAAACCAACCAACCAACGACGAAGACGAAATCCATGGAACACAACAGAAGCGAACACACGTACATCAACCCGGACGGTCTCAAGGACGCACAATCGATCGGCTACAACCACGGCATCGTCGCGAACGGCACCTTCTACATGGCTGGGCAAGTTGCGATGGACGAACACAACGAGATTGTCGGTGATGATATCGAGACCCAAGCACGAAAGGTGTATGAGAACGTCGGCAAACTGCTAGAGGCGATAGACAAAGACTTCGATGACGTAGTGAAAGTGACGACCTACATCATCGACCCTCACGAACGGTACTTCAACGGCTACAAGAAAGTCTATATGGAGACGTTCGAACCACCTTATCCCTGTCACACGGTTCTGGGTGTCCACCAACTGGCACACGAAGAGTACCTCCTTGAGGTCGAGATTGAGGTACCAGTATCAGAGTAATGTCGATGCGAGACTCCGACTGTTTCGTCGAAATTGATGCTGACCGGCTCTGGGCGGACATAGAGACGAACGCTGAATTCGGCGCGATAGCGCTTGACGCTGAAAAACCGAACGAACGAGGGCGGACAGTCCTAACTGGGAGCGACGCTGACAAACGTGCCCGTACGTATCTTTTAGAACGATTGCAGGCAGCCGGCTTTGAGGTCCGGATCGATGCAGTCGGAAACATCGCCGGACGCTGGACACCCCCGCAAGTAGAGGACGACGCGATGCCGATCGCGACTGGGAGTCACCTGGATTCAGTTCCTCGTGGCGGTATCTTTGACGGTCCCCTGGGAGTGTATGCTGGAGTTGAGGCAGTCCGTGCAATCCAAGAATCACCGTCCCAACCCGCTTGCCCAATCGAAGTGGTGGCGTTCACCGAAGAAGAAGGCGCACGATTTGGCACCGGACTACTCGGATCGTCGGTGGCCGCCGGCAAACGTGAGGTGTCTTCGGCACTCGAACTGACCGACTCGGATGGAGAGACCCTTGGGTCAGCACTCGACCGGATTGGCTTTCGAGGAGATGACGAAATAAACCCAGCAACATGGGGCAGTTGGCTCGAACTTCATATCGAACAGGGACTTCGACTGGTCGAGGCGGGCGCTCCCGTCGGCGTTGTCAAATCCATTGTCGGCATTACAAACTGTCGGATAGTGGTCGAGGGCGTGACCAATCACGCTGGGACGACTGCAATGGAGACACGGACGGACGCGCTGACCGCCGCTAACGAACTGATGCTTGAGATTGAACGACTTGGGAACGAAGCCGGGTCCCCAACAGTCGCAACCGTCGGCCAACTCGATATTTCACCATCGGCTCGAAACGCGATTCCTGGTGAGGTGACGTTCACGCTCGACATGCGAAGCGACAACCGGGATATGATTGACAGCGTCATTGGCTCGATTCGCGAGCAGGCTACACGGGTTGAACGCGACCGGGGGGTGAGCGTCACGGTAGACCGTTACCGCGACCGCCCGCCGACGCAACTGAGCGAACGGTGTGTCAAAATCGCACAGCAAAGCGCTCGTGAGTGTGGGATTGAGGCACCCGTCCTTCACTCCGGGGGATTGCACGACACCGCAATGGTCGCAGCATGCACTGACACAGCCATGCTTTTCGCGCCCTCAGTGGACGGCGTTTCTCACACACCGAAGGAGTGGACCGATCCGGATGACTGCGTGACGGCGACCACCGTTCTAGCCCAAGCGCTTTGTCGACTACCCAAAACGTGACCTCCTCCTCGCCGTAAACGGCGAGGCTTCCCACGGCATCGCACCGCTGGGTTGGGATATTTGCTGGTTTACGACCTGTCCGCATGACGGGCCGATGGCGGGGCCACACCGCCGTTACTCCTATCCCGTCAGGGGACTCGGAGTTATCTTAACCGAGACACCACAGCGGTTCGAGAGGGTGTATCGAACATTCTGGGCCTCGGAGTCCCGATATTGTGCAATTAGGTGGGCGGTGTAACCGCCTCGGTGTACGTCATGCTACGGCACATGGCACTTAAATATCCGCATATTGCTGCTGAACGCGGGTTGTAGAGGCATTATCAGATCCACGCCGTCGTAAACGACGGGATTCTCTCCTCGAAGAAAGATAGCCCCTGTTTTCGCTCGCTTACCACACCCCTGATCACGAGTGTATCTCTCGACATAAACGTGGGGTGGATTAGTTCAGCCCAATCGCTTGTTGCCGACTGTGCACTCCCCGTGATCAATGCGTAATTTCCTTTCAGGGACAATCAAGTCGACTCCAACGTCATTAATCGCGTTTCACCGCCTCACGCAAAGTCTATATACACCTCTATCGTTGTGTTCTGACTGGAATCTCCCCGAAAATGCAAGAATTCATTTAATACGCATGTACTCAGCATCAGGGCCAAAAGTAAGTTGATCAAGAAATTTTTCGATGTACTCAATGTCGACCTCCTCTTCAGTCCGGTAATCGATTCTCGTGTTGGTCGGCAGTTCGAAGACAGTGATCTGTGGACGTGTGATTTGGGAGATTGTTCCCTCCGTACACTCGAGGTCGAGGATTCCGTTCGAGAAAATGACGATTACTCGAGACTGGTCGACTGGAAGAAACTGAATGCCGACGGGTTCCAGTTTTGCTGGGAGATCGATCGGCTCTGAGAACCGATACTGGTAGGGCACATCGTCAGAGTCACTCATTAGATCCACATTCAACCTCGACATGGATAACACCACAAGTTCGGCGACCGCGGTGTCATCGCTTCTCACTCTCTTTTCGGGCTGACAGGTGCAATGTACTCGTTTTTCCATGACTCCCCCTCACGCCATTGCCAGTAGTAGTACTGGTAGCCCGGCTTCGTCTCTTTGATCGTGATGTAGGCCCCACTCGAGGGAACGTTTTGATAGTCTTCAGCGTCAGTAGAGAGATCACGTTCTTCGAGAGTCTCAAGTTCACTCTCGTCGATTGCTTCTTGACTTCGTTTCTCTTCGGCCTCGAGAGCACGCTTCGTTCGCTTCCACTCCGCCAACGATGTCGCATACGCTGCAATCTCCTCGAGCCGTTCCGGTGATTGGCTCTTGAGGGGATCCCGAATATAGGTCGGCAACCCTGGTGGTGAGGGCTTTGTGGGGATGTCGTCAGCCATAGTTATCCCACGAAATTTAAAAGAATGAACTTGAGGGGTAATTTTAGTCGTTACATGTAACCGGACATAATTTCTCTTTCGAAAAGTCAGTTGAATCGGCAAGATGCTGCCAGGGCTGACCGAGACGATTCACCGCTGCTGTGTTAAATAGCGGTCAATACGCGTTCAAACTCCTGTTTCAAACGCGGTTTCTATCACACCACGATTCAAACGCGTTCTCGAATTCACTGAATAGGTTTCGGTGGAAGTCACCAATATATGGAAGCGGGTAGCGGTGGTCTAAGTCCGGGGCATGCGCCAGGTAGTCGCCAGCGCTCTCGAGGTCACCTTTTGGTGTGGCCTCGAAGTCTTGTTTCTGGAAGTACAACTGATAGCAATCATTCCCGTTTCGTGTTCCTTCATGGCTGACCATGAGACACCAGTAGTCGCCATGTTGGAAGTCGTTCCGGAGCCCCCAGAGAAAGACCCCTCGTCGCACGTATTGCGGTGCTGCCTTGTTATCTCTTGATGGCAGAAAGTACTCTTTCCCGACATGCCGGTTCAAACGCTTGTTGAGGATAGATCGGATCTGTTCATTATACGAGTACAGTGACGAAACGTAGTTGTGTACCAGCCGATAAACCTCGTTTTCTACGTCTGTCTCATCAGCGCCTTCTTTTACGAGAATTAACCCGGTTGTTGAGATGTCATCACACATCTGGGCCAATTCGTGGAAGTTGCCGTGCACAATATAAGCTGATGAGCGTGCCCGGGTGAGGTCTCGATCAGTAATAGGGTCTACTGGCCCGTTCGTGTGTCCTAGTAGTTGATCTATCGTATTCGTAGAAACAGATCCGTCCATCAGGGATACGGCTACTCGCCGGTGGATTCGCCCGACATCCTCGCTGCAGCTTCACGATCTTTGAGAAGCTGTTCTTTAGACTGGCCAGTCGTTTCGACCAGTTCGTCGACCGTCGGGATGTTTTTCAATGCCATTCTCACTTCCAAATTCGCTGGTCGGATAATTATACCTTTCGCAGGTTCGTACTTGATTATCGCACTCTCTCAGCACAAACTCACGAACAAGGACGGAAAAACCGATGCGCGATGGTGGATGGCAACGTCGGAGAAGCGTACTGAGACAGTTGTCATTCTATTAGCCTCTTGATTAACAGACAGTATGTATGTGTAAAAACATAATACAAGATAAATATTTTATATGTAATCTAAAAACAATTTATCAGTAGGGAACCACGCAATCATTCACGACGCTACACGCTCCGAAACCACTTAAATCGATATTCAACCTGGACGTGAATAATACCACAAGTTCGGCTACTGCGCTGCCCCGCCTCTTAGTCTCTTTTCGGGCTGACGGGAGCAATGTACTCGTTTTTCCATGACTCCCCCTCACGCCATTGCCAGTAGTAGTACTGGTAGCCCGGTTTCGTCTCTTTGATCGTGATGTAGGCTCCACTCGAGGGAACGTTCTGGTAGTCTTCAGCGTCAGTAGAGAGATCACGTTTTTCGAGACTCTGGAGTTCACTCTCGTCGACTGCCTCTTCACGTTGTTTCTTTTCAACTTCGAGAGCACGCTTCGTCCGCTTCCACTCCGCCAACGCCGTCGCATACGCCGCAATCTCCTCGAGCCGTTCCGGTGATTGGCTCTCGAGGGGTTCCTGAATATAGGCCGGTAACTCTGGTGGTGAGGGCTTTGGGGGGATGCCGCCGTCCATAGTTACCCCACGCGGTCTAAAAGCATGAATTTGTGGGGTAACTTTGAGTGCTTTGCGGAGTGCAGTTCATCAATTTCGGCTCTGTTGAAATACGTAATGAATGATAGGCTTCGATCTCCCCTCTCGGATCTACGATCAGCAGCAGGTCTTCGGCGTCTGCGAGGATGTCTCGGGCGTACTCGAAGTCCGGGCAGCCTAGTCCCTCACCGACGGTTCCCTCCCCGATAGAGTCGCCGAGGATGAGGAACTTCGAGAGGTCGTCTGCGAGGACGACTGACCTGGCGAATGAAGAAATCGAATAAAGACTAAAATGTACCACCCACGTACCACAGTGTATGGGCACGGACGCGGACGGAAACGGCGACGGGGACATGGTGAAGCTCAACGTGAAGGTCCCGAAGCGGCTTCTGGAGGAGATCGACGAACTCGCCGAGGAGCTGGAGTACACCAACCGCTCGGAGTTCGTCCGTGAGGTGCTGCGCGACACTACAGAGCCGATTCTGACGCCCGGAGCGCAGGAGGGCGTTTCCGAGGGCTACGCGGACGTGGCAGCGGGACGTACGATGTCTACAGACGAGGCCCGCAAACGCCTCGGCATCGATCAGGACT
>LFCJ01002576.1_pt1 | contig 13106 bp, 17 predicted proteins | sample 643141 | NCBI WGS metagenome assembly LFCJ01 (sample SAMN03766243, study PRJNA286221) | soda lake metagenome | biome: soda lake; feature: Kulunda steppe; material: water; isolation source: sample B1-Br-g2 brine of Lake Bitter-1 | place: Russia: Kulunda steppe | collected 2010-07 | reverse complement strand
TGCATCGCTCTGTTGCCTGTGTTGGTACAGGGGCTGCTGTGTGCATCGCTCTGTTGCATGTGTTGGTACAGGGGCTGCCGTGCGCATCGCTCTGTTGCCTGTGTTGGTGCAGGGGCTGCCGTGCGCATCGCTCTGTTGCCTGTGTTGGTACAGGGGCTGCCGTGTGCATCGCTCTGTTGCCTGTGTTGGTACAGGGGCTGCTGTGTGCATCGCTCTGTTGCATGTGTTGGTACAGGGGCTGCCGTGTGCATCGCTCTGTTGCATGTGTTGGTGCAGGGGCTGCCGTGTGTGCATCGCTATGTTGCATGTGTTGGTACAGGGGCTGCCGTGTGTGCATCGCTATGTTGCATGGCGACTGCGAGACGCACGCAGCAGCCCCTGCAGGAATCAGAACCTGACACGTGTGCGCACTATGAAAGAGCACGGACCCACCAGAGCTTTGCTTGATACACTGCCAAGCTCGACAATGTGGTCGCGCAATCGCATGCACACGCTCACGCGCACGCGCCCTCCCCCCCTATTGGTGCAGGTGGGCGTGTTCTGCTCCTGGTTCATGTTTGACAACTTCATGGGCATCGACCTGTCCAAGGATGGCCACTCCGTCGTGACCTTCCAGCAGCTCACCAATTGGCAGACCTGCAGCGCGTGGGACGGCTTCCAAGCGTCTGGCTACAGCACCGCCAATGGCGGATTCGTATCCTTTGACAACCCGTGCGACTACTTCACGGTGCGGCCCATAAGGCGGCGGTCAGCAAGACCAGGGCAATGGTGGTGCTGTTCCTGCCTGTGCTAGTGGCCATTGAAATGCTCTTGACGCGCCCTGATCATGCGCGTGTGCAGGTTGGCAAGACCAAGGCGATGACGCTGTCCCTGTCCGTGCTGGTGGCCATCGAGATGTTCAACGCGCTGAATGCGCTCAGTGAGGACTACTCCCTGCTGCAAATGCCACCGTGGTCAAACCCCTACCTGCTCGTCGCCATCGCCCTGTCCTTCTCCCTGCACTTTGTCATCCTGTGAGTGTTGTCGTGTGCGCGCGCGTGCATGTATTTGTATGTGTGCGTTTGCCGTGTGCGCGCGCATGTGCGTGTGTGCACAGGCGCTTGCCATGTCTAGCCCCGTGGTCCTGTGCCTCCGCCCTGTCGTCCCTGGGCTTTGTCCTATCCACACTCCGTCACGCCTCTTGTCACCCTCTGTGCGTGTGCACGCGCCCACCATCCCTTTGCCATACCACGAATGTGCTCCGTCGCTCCTGCACTCATGCACTCCTGCACCCTGCAACTCGACCTTGCTCCGGCCCTTGCGCCGCGCAGCCGCGCGCCGTCCTCGCCCCCTCTCTCAGCATGTTACCCCTGCCACGCCCCGTTTGCGCCACGCAGCTACGTGCCCTTCCTGTCCGAGATTTTCAACATCGTGCCCCTGTCTGTCGAGGAGTGGCAGCTGGTGCTCCTGTGGAGTCTCCCCGTCATCCTGCTGGACGAAGTGCTCAAGCTGTTTGCCCGCCTGTTCTTCGGCGTCAAGGACGTCAAGCCTAAGATGGACTGAGCTAGCTAGCGTACGCCCTGTCCATTTTCAGCGCCAAGCGTCGCGCCTCACCCGGTACCTCTGGACAGGCTCTTCTGCCTGAGCCTTGTCCGAATGGCAGCAAGCACTCTGAGCTTGCGTTGTGGAACGGGACTCCTTGCTTGTTTCCTGGTGTCTTGAGACCTTTCAGCTACCTTACTATGTGTGTAGTTATGCCAACAACGCGCGTGCCTGATGGAGGTGCGCTTCCGGGCTGGCTGACAGGCCTGCCAGTCCAGGCACTGCCCCTTGTGCTGAGGCAGATTTGCCCTGTTGCCCTTGCTGCAGCACTGCTTGGGAGTGAAGGGGCCCCCTCTGCAGGTGCCCCAAGCAGAGGTGACCCTGCAGGTGCTCTGGGTCTGGGTGAGGCGCCCTTTTAGGTGCTCTGGGCTGGCTTTGACTTGTAAAGAGCCTACGCATGCTCACGCACCTGAGGAGGGTGCCTGAGGGGCTGCACTGATGGCTGTGCTTGATGGCAGGGGAAGCTTTTGGCCTCGCCTCGGTGGGAGGGGTTAGGCTGAAGTCCCCCTGATGTGTGGGGTGGCCAAGGAGCTGCAGGCCAGGCCTGGAAAAGGGCCCGTGCAGGAAGTGCTTGCACTGGGCAAGGGGGGGGGGCTTTTACTGGCTCTTTTTGTGCAAGGCCAGGGCGGTCCCCTCTCTGAGATGTGTGCTTGTGTGGGCGAACGTGGCGCTCAGGGCATGTGGGTGAGCGAGCAGTGCCCATCCAGCATGGATCGTGCTGGACAGGAGGGCACACAGATTGGAGAGCAGCAGGCTCGAGCAGAACGGAAAGAGTGCCCAGTGCAGCGGTGCACCAGGGGGCGTGGCGGACGCGTCTGTGCTGCAGAAGCCAAGGACGAAGCCAACGCAGCTGTGTCGCTTTGGATACCTGAGTGAGGCAAAGCTGAGTGCGCATTCTAAGTTTTGGTAGCTGAGGCCACTGTCTTGTAGGGGTGGAAAGAGTCCTAGAGCATTCATTCTTCTATGCCACTTGATTAAATCGATGTTGGGGCTGATGCTTGTGGAACGCTGCTGTGATGAGTGGTGCGGTCTGCCCTCCGGCTGCCCCTGCACTTGGCAGACCCAACATAAAGTATACGATCTGTTTTGGACTGCCCTGATTTTATGTGTGCACTTCGGATGGGAGGCTGTTCCTGAGTGGTTGCATAGGGGTTAGTAGGTGGTGAGATGGTGGAAGGGCTTGCGTTACCTCCTCTGTTTGCGTCTGTTTGCGATCTTATGTGGTTTACCTGGTGTGCTTTGCCTTCCAGAGTTTGAGTGTTGAAAAAACTTTAAACAAAAATATCCTCTGTAAGCTAATGAATTTATCTGTTTCACTTGAAAAAGAAGAGACTACACCAGCAGGGGTAACCCTGTTAACAAGCATTCTTTCTGCTTGTATAGTTAGGGTTCAGGGTTAACAAATGCCTGATGGTGTGGATAGGGTCGCGCAGCTGTACCTGCTGGGCAAGCGCAGCTTAGATAAAGCTTGCCAGGTATACAATATATAGGGTTACAAGCAAAAGGCCTTCAGTCAAGAAGTGCGACTGCTAGCCTGCTCATAAAACTATCAGTGCATGGAGGAAGCAATATAGCTTGTTTCCCTGGCCCAGAAAAGCAGACATTGTTTAAGCCTGCGGAAGAAAATAGGGAAGCATAAGTCCTTCGGAGAGAGATCACATGTGGATGGGTGCAGTGGAAAAGGACGTGTTCAACAAGTTGCTCATCCTGCCAGAATGTACAGTGTACATCATGAGCGTTACAGAAGTCACAAGCAGGGGAGGTATTGTGAGTCCAGGTCACTGTTTCAATCCGCAGAGTGTGGGCACAAAATCTGAGGCGAGCCACGTTGCGAATAATGTCGCGAGGAAGATCAAGAAGCATGTATCTATGAAGGGTGTATGGTGAATGTGTGACCAGGGCCCTCTTGGAAGGGAGGGCGCACCATTGATGGTAAGTGGAGCGTTTGCTGTTGCGCTCCGAGCTCTGAGAGTCTCATAGATGTATATCAGAATAAGGCGTCCAATAATCCAAGTGCCTCTCCCTGAGGTCCACAACAAAACGGCCAAGATCAATGGGTTCACACTTAAGCAGCCTTTCCATGAACAAGTAGGATTGTGTGAGACCATCCCTAGCAGACAGGATGTGTGATGACCAACAATCATCGCACCGCGAGCTCAGTTGCATGTCAGCATGTAAGATCTTTCTCGCAGTGGAGCTATTGCTTTGGGTTAAAGCATTGTATTGCCGCACTGCCGCTACAATATACAGGCCTGGGACCCGGTCACCACATCTGAAGCACTGCAGTGGCACTCTCATGCTCAATTTATCTGCCAAATAGCTTATGTTGCGATGGAAGCTTGCCGCAAGCCTGTTTAGTTAAGTTACGATGGGTTTAGACCTTCAGCCAGATGGGTTGACTGCTGGGCTTGCTGCCAGCCTGTTAATCTCTTCAAAACCAAGCCTTTAAAAGGGTCAAGAGCACTTCCTTGGAAAGGGGATGCGCAGCCCCCCCTTCCATGCTCTTTGTCTGGTTTTCCCAAACATGCACTACCGTGGCACCCACTTGTGGCGCAGCTTCCCATCCTGCCCTGCCACAATGGTGGTCATAGCTTGAAAGTTGCCGTTTGCCAGTGGTTAAGGGGCCTCCCATGCGCCGTCATCAAGAGCGGGCCGATCCCCTCCAAGTTTACAAGTAAGGGTTAATCGCCAGCCTGGTCCTTAAACTGATTGGTTTGTAGGTGGTCTTCGCCAGCCAAATAATAATCCATAATCTTAGACGAAATGGTAGAGTTTATTGTGCCGTTGAACGGAAATCAAAGACTGTCTGCCAGTGACTAGGCAAGGCATGCAACTTCCTTACACTGAAAATGTAAGGGGCCTCCACTATTTATGAAATATTTAGATAGAAACTTGTTTCTGAGAGTAGAAACTTGTATCTGAACTGCCACTTTCATCTTCCCACCATCTTGGAATGGATCCATGATCACCAACCTTTACTCAAGTCTCCTGACAGCCTGTCCCCACTTGTGTTAAATTTGGAAGAATCCCAGCTCATGAGATTGCCTACGCTTCCACTCAATCCTGGATTTGAAGATCCAAGACCTCTCATAGCATTCTGGAATACAGCTGCGCGGCTTCACCTGAATGAACACAATCCTACATGTGTTTCCTGCAAAATAGTGCTTGTGACATTTCAAAAGCAAGTTGGCACCTCAACCATATTGCTAACCATCCCATATGTAATGCTAATGGCACGCTGAGACAGCGCCTGGTCTCAAGAATTTTGAAAGTTAATTCGGACAAAATGCAAACTACCAAGTGCCCCCACAGACCTGCTTTGGTTGAAGTGGCGACCCTTTCCCATCACTCCAATCCGGGGCTCACACTTAAAATTACTGACTGGAAATCCTGGACCTACTCGGATGGTAGCTGCCATATCCAAGAAGGCAAAACAGTGATTGGGGCTGCGGCAGGTGTCTACCACCCCAGCTCAGGCAACTCTAACTTGGTTGAATCAAATGGTGCTGGTATAACCAACACCGTAGGGAGAGCAGAACTGGCAGCTGTGGCTGCTGCTTTTGCACACGATCATATTCATATTGCCACACGCAGAATTTGGTGCTGGCAGGGTGCCTGAACAGGCAATCATAGTACAAAACAGTTGCCTCAGTACTGAGGGTGGCTGAGTAGATGGCATGCCTAAGGCTAAGCTTCATGCTGTGGTCGTTTTAAATGGGATGGCACACTGAGAAACCAGTGAATTAGGACGAGAGCAGGTCGAGGTGGGCGTCAAAGAGTGCATCTCGTGAGTCTACACTCCGATATTGGGGGTAGCTAGGGTTGAAGTCAAGCGGGGAGGCCATTTTTAGCTGAGTTACCAGAGCCCATTTTGGGAGGGTAGTATGTACATGACTTGGCAGAGCTCGCGAGTAAAAGTCCTTGATCTTCTTGCCGTGGTGCTTTCTTTCTAGCTTTGTTTTCCTAGTAAGCAGCCCTAGCAGTTCAGATGCAAGGCTTTTAGGTGCACGTGTTATGTCGTTACAGAGGTGGAGGGCTGCTCAGTGGTAGGTTTTGGCTTGCACCTAAGATGGTCTACATAACGGATCCAGAACTCACAGCTCCCGTTGGGTTGCATGTCTACTTGTGGATTTGTGGGGTGGATATCAAAGGTAACTTTATTCCATCGATCAGTGTCCAGTTTTTGAATTCAGGAGTTGGCCTTGTTTAACATGTCAAGGCCTTGTCTATTCAGGTCGTCTAAGGCTTGGTCTGCTGTAGACAGAAAGAGGCCAGGCTCATCAAACCGTGTCTCAGAATCCTTTATACACTAAAGGAGGTTGGGCAACGTGTCATTTAGCTCTTCCGGTCCCCAGGTCACATGTATGTTTTTATTTTTGTTCATCATTCAGGTGAGCACAGCCCGGGCAGGCCCAGTTGTCTTTCTTGTCAACTTCATCTCTCTGCCTTTCTGTGTAGCAGCCAGTGTTCTTAAGGCACACCCAATGGTAAGTCCGGTTGCTGACCTCACAGATGTACATGTCATTGAAGAGGGGCACATTTGTTTCAGGTTGAAGGCCAACATTATAGAAGCAAACTTCACGGCATGCATACTCAACGGCAGAGCGGGCTAGAGTGAATTGTCTTAGGTGTGAAGCCAGCCTCTTTAACGCCGAAAGGTCAGCTTGAAGGCTGCTTTTTCGGACAAGCTGCACTCGAAAAAGGCAGACTTGCATTCCATGTTGCGCAACCCCCAGCGCACGCACCCATCCCCGCTTACTGAACAAGCGTGGCAGATTTACCTAGATGATCATTTTTGTCCTCCTGGGGAGGTGCAGGACTTACGCCTCTCCCCTAGTGACATGGCTGTCCCCCTTGGCAGAGGCCAACCCCCCCCGGCTCAGCTGCTTGCAAACGGTGCTGCAACAGGCTGGTTCCCCCTCCCTGACTCCATGCCTGCTCCAGATTAGGGACCATGTGCTCTCTCCTTGCCGAGTACTTAAAGCGCTTGAAAGGTAGCTCCTCCTCTGGTTTGGATTTGGTGGCCACACCTTTTCTCAAGTACGCAGTTTGTTATATGCCTAGGGCTGAGGGTCGTGGTTTTGATGCGGTGCATGTTCTTTTGCCCCTCCTGGCCCAGCTCTTCCTGCTGTCTTTTGAGAGTGCCCGGGTTCCAGCTGATTGGAAAGTTGCAAAAATGACCCCGCGGTACAAGAAGGGCCCCATGCTTGACCCCAACAGCTATGTACAGACTGTACGCAAGTGATTCGCTCCCTGCTTACAGCTTGGTGCATATCAAAAAGCTAAATACCAGACACACAGTTTGGTTTCTACCCAGGCCGGAACACCCTACAACCCATGTTCATCCTCATGCACCTGCAGCACGCTGCCATAAAGTCAAGCAACTCTTCCAGGCTGCACACTGCTTTCATTGATTTTAAACAAGCCTATGACACTATTCCCAGACAGGCTCTTTGGTCATATTTCCGTCGCATACGCATGCCTGCGTCTCTCCTCTCTGCTCTACAAAGCCTGTATGCTAGTGACCAGTGCCCTCTACAAGACGGGCATAAAGCTGCAAGGGTTAAGCCTCCTGTGGGTGTGAAACAAGGGTGCCCTTTGTCTCCACTGCTCTTTTCGTAGTACATTCATGACATTGGTATGATTGCTGAGGGAGTGCAAGGAGCAGTTACCGGGTCAGAGGATGTGCGGGTCACGCGCATGTTGAAAGCGGATGACCTGCCTCTACTAGCTAATGCCCCTGATGCCATGCAAAGTAGGCTTGTGGTCTATGCACGCTCCAAACACCTGAACATCAACACCGAAAAATCAGAGGTGGTTCATTTCAACTCAAAGCGCGGTGCTCAGGTGCCCACTTTTATGTTAGGCGGCGCTACCTTGCAGTGCTGTGACTCGTTAAAGCACCTTGGCATGACATATCACCGGACACTCAACATGACAGCCTCGTCTGAGCATGCAGCCATACCAATGCTTGCAGCAGCTCATCGAATACATGGGTTCGTACGGGACACTGCCCTATGTGACAGACCTTTTGCTTCCCTTTGGCTAGCTAAGGCATACGTAGTTCCTGCTGGTATGTATGGCTGTCAGGTTTGGAGCTCAGGGTTTTTGCGTGAAGGTGATGTTTTTAGACCTACCCTCCAGACGTTGCATTTGAATTTCTTCAAGGGCACCCTAGCTAACTGGGCTGTACTACATGAGTTTGCGCACAAACCTCTGCAATTCTATTGGTTCAGAGCTGCCATTAGCTTTTACAACGAGTTGTTGTCCTCTGACAGTACCACTCTTAAGCAGACCCTCCATGCAGACCTGAAGCTGGTGCTTTGGGCTAAAACTCCTGGGCTTTAAATGTTTTGCGCGCCTTTTGAGGGATTGCGAGGCTGTGACACTAGTACACAAACTTTTTGCAGGGGCTTTTTATTTGTAACCCAGATTTCACTGCTGACCTGAGGTTTAGGATGGGGAAAGTGTGGAGGGACATTGCTTACATGAACCCTCTGGAAAGCGACAACGAACTGGTGACTTAACATTCTTGGTTTGCCTGTGCCCTAAGAACTTCAAGCAACTGATTCACGCACTCGGGTGCGGAATGGGGGTGCCCCCCTGATGCCTCCTCGCTATCTGCACCTTGACCTCCCTAAGCATGTTATGAGGAGTATGCGCAGGTTTTGCTTGTGAGCGCGTACTCTTGCAGTGGAATCCTCCATCTGGCGCGGCGGAAATGGCCACTGTGACAAGTGTTCCTGTGCTGCTGTTCAAATTAGGTGCATGTTGTTTCTGACTTTGTTTGTGTGCTTAGAAAAAGTACTCGTTCCTTTTCTTCCCTTTCTGCCAACCTTTTCTATGAAGGCCCCTTCTATTTTACATGCCTTGCCTACTAGTAGCCAGACTGTCTTTGATTTTCTTTCTCAACGGCACAACAAACTCTGCCATTTCATTTCGGACACTGTAATGGCATTATGGCATTATGGACTATTTTTTGGCTGGCGAAACCAGAAACTTACTGGTTGAACAAAACAATCAGCCTAAGGACCTGGCTGGCGGTTACCCTTAACTTGTAACTAGCTTTCAGACACTTCCTGTCTTCTCATATTTGTGCCTCTTTAGATTAGGTCTAGGTTGCAGGCCTTCTAGGTTTCAGCTCAGCTGCTCTCGTGCAGTGGATTCAGCTAGGCAACCTAACCTGATCAGGTCATGACCTAACCTTCCAGTAGTTGAGGCAGTGACTCAGCTTGTGAGTTGCACCACTCACCACTGAATCAAGCTCTCACCAATGGATCGCCAGAAATTATCATCAGCAGTGCTCTCTTAGATTTTCCATAACGTGCTTTAAAGTCTCAGGCGTGTGTTTTATTTGCAGGACTTCAGTGGCATCGTCAGGATAGGCTATCAGCATAGCTGCCAACTTAAAAGGTCCCAGGGAGGCAAGGCGCTTCCAAGAAGTTTGCATGTATGGTACTCCGAACAGTGTTCGGCGAACACAATCTCCGATGCAGCGGCACCAAGATGGCCCATACCTTTTGTTCACCATCATTCATCCTAACTTTTTTCTGAAGCTACAGAAACAATTGATTAAAAACGAACACAGGCAGGTTCTGAAACCCCTGACATGCGGCACTTGCCGCTGGAGTCATTACCAGCCTAACACTCCACTCTCCATCTCCAAGACGTGCCCCCTCCAGTAAAAAACAAGATTAACAAGACCCTCCTCATTTCCCGTCTACTTCTACCCTATGTAATTCCAAACAGTCAAGTGAAGTACTAGATTCGCAAAACAGTAGTCAGCGAAAGCCCTTTCAGGGGATACATTGATCTCCTTGCTATTTGCTGGGTCGATCTGCAATCTCAAACAGCCTGCAATACCAAGGACAAAGCAAGCAAAAGGTCATGTAGGTAGATCATTGTGAACCTGAGGGCCTGACTTGTCTAAGGGGTTCTATCATGATGGCTTGCGATGAAGTAAGTGATTTGCCCACAACATGCTAGCTTCTGGAGATAGCTAGTTTCCTCTTGCCTCCATGCATGGTAAGTAGAACTAGTGCAAAAGCCTTAGGCAAAAAGCAAGGTGATGAATTCGCCTAAGGGTTGTGCAATTAACCAGCACCCAATTTCTTATTATGCTGCCCTGCTGAATCATCCAGCCATCCCATCCACCCTCTTCGGAAGCTAGTCAGGCTTCCTGGTGCTGATCAGCTTGAAAGCATGACTGGAGCAGGACGAAGTGGCTTCCTACCAGTGAGCGTGAAGAAGCCTAAACTAGATAGGAATCCAGCAAGGAAGCCGTTGAAAGGAAAGGAGCCCACGAGCAACATGTAGACAAGCTGCATTCACCAAAATAGTGGACGGGGAAAGGTTACATCTGAGAATGGACGTTAAATGTAATTCGAGTGCAGACGGGTATGTCCTGTGTTGGCCGACAACATGTAAACACATGCACACACTTACATGACCTCGGGGGGGGGATCACTCAAGCTGCCGCCTAAGTTGGATTTACATGCATGTGCGATTGTGCATGTTTGAACGTGTGCGCGTGTTTGTGCTCTTCCGTGCGTGCCCGTCTGTGTTTGTGCTTGCTTCCGTGTGTGTGTGTGTGTGTGTGTGTGTGTGAGCATGTGTTTCATGTGCGCACGCGCGCGTGATTGTATGCATACACGCATGCGTGCGCGGATTTACTTTGACATTCGTGCGCGCCTGTGTGCATACGCGCATGTGCAAGTGTGCGTGCTGCGTCTGCACACGAGCGTGTATGTAAGTGTGAGCATGTATTTGTATGTGTGCGCAGGGATATGCATGTGGGCTGGCACGCAAGCGTTCGAGATTGCTCCGTCCAGAACCCAGTTCAAGCTCACTGACGAGTCTTGCTGTTAAGTTTTTGTCATAAAGCAAGCCCATTGCTCACAATGTGGCAAAGTAATCCTGCAAGGCTAGCTTAGGATGTATGTTGCAATCCTGGTATCCAGGGTGGTATCCAGGATGGACTTCCACATAGCGTGGAAACAGCATGCCGTTGCAGTGATTATCATAGTCCTGGCTAGTGCAGACAAACCTGTACAATGGCTGTAGCCAGTGAGTACACCAGGAAGGCATCCAAAACCTGCGATCATGATTGCAATTGATGATTGTTTGGAGCTAGGGAGGCCCAGGTAATGAGCTGGGTGAACTGCAGCATGTGCCGGGAGTCATACATGCACGTGTGCTGCTTGATACAAAGAAGCTTGATTACCTTCACACGAGTAGGGGTCTTCTGGTACTCAGCCTTGAAGGCTTTGATGACCTCTACCGAGGACATCTTATGCTTGGATTCCCTTTAATTATTTTACTTCACAATATCAGCAAGATTGCAAACAAAGACCAGCTGTCTCACCAAATCTCCTGAGCAATAAGCAATTTTGGTTAACAGTTAACTTGAATATACCAATTCCGGGAAGTTATTAAAGATATGTACGGGCCGCGGACCATGGAGTAGCAACATGCTCGAAGCTCTCCACCTTAGGCAGCTCCAGTGTAGGGTAAACTCATTCTAGGCTTGTGACCCAAACAGGTGTGTCTATGTGCATGCACATGCAGTGAGCATAATGCATGAGAGAGGCAGCACTTCATTACGTACCTGCAGGCTCACTCACGCAGTTTATGTGCGTTGCGTTGCATCAGTTTCCGTTGTCTGATGCATATGAATGATGCATGGACATGAGAAATGCGGGCTCCTGCCAAAAAGAAAAAAGTATAAACAGGTTTCAACAGGTGGATCCTCTATTTTGGTGAGGTCCTGTCATGTACAAGCACACTCAGTACACTTTCTGAAGTTTCTTTGTATCCTCTTCAATAGGTACGGCTGTGAGTGAAATCAGATCGGCCCGCAAGCAGGCACACATGCATGCATGAGCAAGCAGCAGACCAGCTCACACAGAAACAAACTGCAGCCCGCCCTGTCGCACGATGCACAGCCAACATACAGCAGGAAGCACTCTGTGTTGTGGACATACCATGTGTGTGTATGTTTAGCATGTGTGTTTGCGCAGTATGCTTGGCACACACGCATGTGCGTACGCGTACGCCGCCCTGTACTCGCAGGCTCCGTATGGCGCAAAAGAAGTCGATCGACGAGATATGGCGGGAGCTGAACGCCCGGCCCGGGCCACGCAAGTCCTCCATCCCCACGGGCATCCCCGGTGTCCCCGGCATCACCTCTTCCTCGACCACCAAGCCCAGCGCAAGTGCAGCTGCCGCCGCCAAGCTCGTGCCCCCCAGCCTCATCCAGGTCGCTGGTGAGAATGGTGCGGGCAAGCCCGTGTCTGACAGCGTGCGTCGGGCAGCCGCCAGCTACGACCCCGCGCGCGCCGGGCTCAGCCAGGAGGAGGTGGCGGCGTATATGGGGGGCATCCAGCGCCTGGTCAACTGCCTGAGTGACCCGGACCGCGGCACACGCAGGTGAATGATGGAATGAACAGATTTGTGGTCAAGAACGTGCGCGCGGGGCTGGTTAGCTGCCTGAGCAGCAACCCGGTCTGCCACAAACACAGGTGCATATAGACCAAATGCATGGGTTTGTGGTCAAAACGGTGCCCGCCGCAGGTAGGACCGCAGGCAAAGGCCTCTGGAGAGGGCTGAGTGGGTATGAATGCCTTGGATGCTTTTGCCCTCCCTTGCTTGTGCATGGCATATTGTGTCCATATATATGCCTGTTGAGATGGGCTGCTACAGTTGGCAAGATCTGGATGGATGCTTGGGTGTTTTTGCCCCCTTTTGGTTGCGTGGTATGCTGTGTCCATGTATATGCCTGTTGAGGTGGGCTGCTACAGTGTGTGAGCTGGTTTGCTCTGAACAGCATTACAGATAAATACGCGCGCTTGCACAGCAATGCCACAAGGAGTGCTTGCGTACTATCTTACTTGGAGTGATGCAGACTGTGTAAGAAAGTCATGCTGAGCTACCCCCCAGTAAGCTTGGCCTCAGTAAGCTTTTGGTCCATGTATGCCTGTTGAGGCGTCCTCTGTGAGTCCTTGGATGCGTACACGTGATAAGGGCAGCCGGCGAGCAGCGTGCATATGCTCAGGGTCGCGCAAGCACACCACGCTCGCACGCAAGCAGCTTTCTTGAGCGCGCTTGTTTGTACACCATGAGCTGTGCACGACCTGCCCGCGCCTCAGCAACCTGGCGCGACAGGAAGCAGCACATGCTGCTCAGTAACTTGGGAGGTGTCCCTGCCTGCCCTCCTGCACGTGCGTGCGCGTGTGTGCGTGTGTAAGCAAGCATCCCCCAGCCTGCGGGCGCAGCCGCGCGCCCTCCAGGAGTGCAATGTGTGGATGTGCCCCTCTGTTGCCCGCTTTTGCAGGCAAGCAGCCTCCAGCCTCCAAACAAAGCTGGTGCGTGGCGACGCGTCTGCGCCAAAGGCGAGCCCCCAGATGCTGCAGGCACTGGTGTGTGGGCCCCTGCTCGTGCCCCTGGTGGGCATGCTGGGCGACACGGTGGAGAAGTGCAGGTGGGGCGCAGCGGCAGCAGCGGCTGGTTGCTTGCATGTGGGCGGG
>LFCJ01002574.1_pt1 | contig 13110 bp, 19 predicted proteins | sample 643141 | NCBI WGS metagenome assembly LFCJ01 (sample SAMN03766243, study PRJNA286221) | soda lake metagenome | biome: soda lake; feature: Kulunda steppe; material: water; isolation source: sample B1-Br-g2 brine of Lake Bitter-1 | place: Russia: Kulunda steppe | collected 2010-07 | reverse complement strand
GTGCTGGGCCATATGGTGCAGGGCCATATGGTGCAGGGCCATATGGTGCAGGGCCATACGGTGCAGGGCCATACGGTGCAGGGCCATATGGTGCAGGGCCATATGGTGCAGGGCCATATGGTGCTGGGCTATATGGTGCATGGCTGGTGCAAACTTATGGCCATATGGTGCATGGCTGGTGCAAACTTGAAACACGTGCTGGGTCTGCTAGTTTGCATTCAGTGCCTGCCAGCATGCAGAGTGTGACCATGTGTCCGGTCAGAAGGCTGCCAGCAGCCATGCTGCCAGCCCTGCCCCTCTGTAAGTTGAAGGAACGCTGCAACACTGCCGCCCTCCCTCACCTACCACCCACCACCATGGGCACAGCGCAATTGCGCGCTGAGCATGACCTTCCACTAAAGCGACACAAGTTCCCAGCTTGAGCACAACTTCGACATCCTGGGCATAAACTACCTCCCTCCCTTGGTGCCTTGCTGCCCGCATGCAGGTTGCACTGCTGCGGCAAGAGGCGGGCCACCGCTTCTGGTTCACGTCCGCGCAAGTCAAGCGCGTGTCTGAGGCATTCCTTGCCGGACCTCACAAGGTGTGTGTGCGGCTGCAAGGTCTCTTGCAATGCAGGGAAGGCAGGCCTCACAAGATGTGTGTGTATGTGCGTGTGGCTGCAAGGTCTCTTGCAATGCATGGAAGGCAGACCTCATGCATGCACCTTGCACACTTGAGGCTTCAACTCTCGAACAAGGGTGAGGGGAAGTGGCCAGTTTGAATGCCCGGCGCACCAATCGTGAACATGGAGAAAGTGCAAGGTGACTGCACTATGCTTCTGCCATTTTGAGGGCAGCTCCCCTTCACCCGCCAGTCACTTTGGAAAATCCAAAGTGGATTTTCCATTAAGACTGGTGTGCAAGCAGCGTCTGAGCTCCTTGTCCATGCTTTCCAAGTGGCCCTCTTCGTATGGTCATGTGGGTTGGTCTGGTAATGTCAGAGCTCAAGAGCTGCGGGGTTGAATAGGCCTGTGGTTGCCAGAGTTCAAGCAGGGCGAGGGGCCTAGGACCCACTCATGGCTGCTACCTTAGTGGTATTGCTGGACATCAGGAGGCGCTAAATTGCCAAGCCTCAAGGTTAATGGTGCCTCGTGGTGCTATTGAAATTGAGTGGTTGGTTGCTTTCTTCTCCAATCTATGTAATATAGACTCCCAACCCATTCAAAAAGCTAGTCTCAGCTCGGGGGCTGGTCTCCTCTCCAATCTAATATAGCCTCCTGCCATACCTGAGCTCTGAGGGTCAATGTCCTCTCCAATCCCAAGTTGCCTCGTCTTGGTCTCCTTCGAGGTGTGTCTAGGATCTGTTGATAGGTCAAGCATGCAATCATGAGCAGTCCTGTGAACGGATCTGTTATTAGGTCAAGCATGCAATCATGAGCAGTCCTGTGAAAGGATCTGTCATTAGGTCAAGCATGCAATCATGAGCAATCCTGTGAAAGGATCTGTCATTAGGTCAAGCATGCGATCATGAGCGGTCCTGTGAAAGGATCTGCCATTATGTCAAGCATGCGATCATGAGCAGTCCTGTGAAAGGATCTGTCATTGGGTCAAGCATGCAATCATGAGCGGTCCCATGAAAGGATCTGTCATTAGGTCAAGCATGCAATCATGAGCGGTCCCGTAAAAGGTCACAAGATGCACACACATACACATACACACACATGAGTCCGTACACGCCCTGGAATCAGGCATCCAAGCACCTGATCAGGCAGTCATCAGCACAGGCAGGATCTGCATAGCTGCCTGCAGCACACTGTCACGAGGCACAAGTCATGCACCTAGGTGCACCTGCCTAACAAGGGCTGCCTGGAAGAAGCCTGCAAGGCCTAAGGATTCAAATGCTTTAATGTGCCTATGGGGCACTGCCTTGCTCCAGAATCAGCTTCATTACCTTCCTTAAGCCTAGGCGCTTAGCTGCACCAGCATGCACCAGCATGCACCAGCATGCACCGTGGACTGCACCAGCATGCACCGTGGACTGCACCAGCATGCACCGTGGACTGCACCAGCATGCACCGTGGACCAAACATCTCATACATTATGATCAAGCAGCTCACACATAATGGATCAGATGCTCTACACTGCATGAACCACGCAGATGTTGGGTATCCTGTGAAGCCAACTGCCCAATTGTGCCATTGCTGTACCCCTGCACCCCTATTCAATTCCCCTGTTTAAGAAACCCTGCGCCCCTGTTTAACACCATCTGCACCCCTTCTTAAAATTCCTGTTCAATACCCTCTGGCATTCCTATCTGGCGCCTCTGTAAAACACTCTGCTGCTGGGAGCTGAGGCCATGACACCATGAGGCCATGAGACCATGAGGCCACGAGGCCATGAGACCAGAGCAGGAGGCCATGGCCACCGGGCCACAGCAAGGGCATCAGGGCCATAAGGCCACAGGCAGCAAGGGCATCAGTTCCATCAGGCCTCAGGCCACAGTAGGGGCCTGTCATTCCAGAAGCTCACTCCACCCAAGAAGGCGCGTGATGCTTGCAGTGCCGAGTGCCTCTGCGGTGCAGGTGGAGGTCATCATCATGCTGTGGGCCCTAATCCTAGACAGGAAGAACTTCTGGACCATCCTGTACAGGTGGGCCAGCCCATTTGTTTGCGACCTGTGTGTTTGTATGTGCCAGACTTGCATCCTGCAGCGCCTTCTCATGCCGCGTGTGCACTGATGCGGCCGTGTGTGTGTGTGTGTATGTGTGTGTGTACCTTGGCTCTCATACCCGTGCCCACCTGCTGCGCTGTATGGTGTAGCTTTTAAGCCCAGCCGCAGCTCGCGCGTTGACGTCTTCCCAACTCGCTTTCAAGCCACTGTCCCTGTCAAGCCACTGTCCCTATCAAGCCACTGTCCCAGTCAGCTAGCTCTCTTTGTCAGCTAGCTGTCCCTGTCAACTAGCTGCACTTGCAGGAACATTTTGAGGCATGGACATAATCCACCACCCTGCACAGCCGCACCACGCCACGCCACAATCCACACAGCAATTCCCCCCAATCGTGCATCTCCAATGCTGGACCTTCACCTTCATGCTCTTATTTCCTTATGGCCCTCCTGCCTGGGAAAGGGGATCTGTTTTCATGCGTACACATTGGATTATTGACTTCTTGCTAAGACAGCAAATCTGTCTTTCAAACCTAGAATTGTGCACAGTGGATTGCTTGGCACCTGGCTGCACCAGCTGGCATTCATTCAGCTCCATCAATCTCATATATCGTTAAGCCTTCATGTGTTTGCTCACACTTGCTCCACTGTGACATCAGTTGGGGCCTGCTAATGGCTTTCATAAGTGTCCATCTGCATTTCTTATCAAGATCATAGTGCCCCACCAGAATTCCCTGGAGACTGGCATCCCAGAGCTGCCCTTGCATTCAACTTACAACCCTGAGGACTGTGACATCAGTGCAAACCAATCTTGCAGACTGAGCAAAGAGCCCCAAAACAATCAATGCATTGCCTTGTATGTTTGCTCCCACACGCAGCCTACCTTCTGAAACCGTATACTTTGCCACAGACACTCCTAGAAAGAACGAGTGCAATGCCGTGCATGTCTGCCCCCACATGCAGCCTACCTCCCTTTGAGCAATCCCTGCTGATGTGGCGACTGGGCCCGCTCAACGTGCTGGATAAGGCACACCCTTCCGTCCATTACGTGCTGGACCTGTCCAACAACCTGCATGAGCAGGTGTGCCGTGCGGCTGGGATGCTGCTTGGCAGTTGAGGGGGGCATGACTTGAGTGCTTGTGAGAGCAAGACAGTGGAGGGAGTGCGAAGAAAAGCATGGGTATGTCACATACCGTATTTGGGCAAGTGGGGTCATTGGTCTGGATTGGATGGCTGAGGTGAGGCTGTGCCCTCGAAATACCTAGCATCCACGCCAGAGCCATGCCACACGTTGCTGCAAGAAAAGATAGCAGGCTTGAGAGCTGCGTGTTTCCTCTCGCTCAGCATTGAGCCACCCACAGCAATGACTGTGTGCTTCCTCTCGCTCAGCATCACCCACAGCAATGACTATGTGTATCCTGTTGCTCTGCATAAAGCCACGCACGGTTATGACTGTGTTCTTCCTCTCGTTCAGCATTGAGCCACCCACAGCAATGACTGTGTTTCCTGTTGCTCTGCATCAAGCCACTCACAGTAATGACTGCGCTTCCTCTCGTTCAGCATCAAGCCACCCACAGTACTATCTGTGTGCTTCCTATCACTCAGCATTGAGCCACCCACAGCAATGACTGTGTTTTTCCTGTTGCTCAGCATTGCGCCACCCACAGTAATGGCCGCGCGTGTGGCGGTGGAGGCGAGGTGCTTGAAGGCCTCCTGAGCTTTGCCTTTATCTCCATCGTTCATCGGTCTCTCGTCTGTGCGCTTTGCTTGATGTATGTTTAAAGCCCTGCGTGCGGTGCCCCGCCTCCAGCCATCCTCAGCCATGCGCTCGGTCTTTGTCCCCGCTCTCTGCTCTAAGAGTTTGCCCGTGCTCCTTTACAGGATGCCCGGCGTCTGGTGAGCTTTGCCTCCAGGAGCTCTGACTGGCTTCCCTTCCCATTCTGCTCATATTGCCATTCCAACTCTTCATGCAGTGTGCCCGGCGGTTGGTTGACATGGCCTCCAAGAACCCTGATGTCCCAAACTTCTGGAACTTGCGTCTCCAGGTTAGCTTTGGCCTTTGTCTGGGAGGTCGCTCCGGGTCATGCCTTGCCCTTTAATTCAGAGGTGGCTCTGAGCCAGCTTTGCCCTTCAACTGAGAGATTGCTCCAAGTCAGTCATGCCCTTGGCTGCCCTAGGTAGGCCTTGTGGCCTTGGGTATTGCATCAGGCAATAGATAGGCAGGCATGGAGTGGCTAAGGCAGTGTGCACGCTGCGGGTGAGACAGGCAATGCCAATAGTGGGTGTGGGCTCTACGGCTTTTTGTCAGTGGGCGCACCTGCCGATTGCAGGCCGTGAGCAGGTATCACGCTCAAAAAAGCTTCCCTGTGTTGCACGCGCAGGGTGTGAAGAAGAGCATGCCTGAGGGCAGCAACATGTGGGGTACGCTGACGGCGGAGACGTTTACTCCCTGGCTTGAGTTTGACTTCATTTACCTGGATGCCTGGGAGAGTGGTGTCTTAGGCAAGACCAAGGTGAGTTTGGCATAGGCAAGACCAAGGTGAGTTTGGCTTAGGCAAGACCAAGGTGAGTTTGGCTTGCAATTGATGCGTCTGACATTGACCTCCACATTCCTGGATGCCTAGGAGAGTAGGGAGCCTAAGGCAACATGGAGGTAGGTCTGCGTTTGCATTTGATGCGGCTGCTTTTGGCCTTGACATACCTGGGTACCTGGGGGGGAGGAAGGCTTTATCAACGTCGTTTTGGTGTGGTTAAAGAATTTCAATTCATCCACCTGGATGCCTGGATAAGTTGAGGACTGGACAAGACCACAATGGAATGTACATGCAGTGATCAAAGGATCACAACACCTGGCATTCTGAAAGACCTACTTCTTGAAAGAATAAGGCCAGGCTTAGGTTCACACAAGAAGTTACTGTGTAAGACTAAAATGCTGTGTTCAAAATGTAGGCCTGGGCCCATGCTGTGCGCAGCACACTGAGAGCAGAAATGGTTGAGGGACAGGCAGGCCAACCATACATGACCGAGGTGTAGAAAAAGCAATTATATGGGGGTTGCAAGGCCAGCTTTTTGTGTGTTATGTGCAAGTTCATGCCAATGAGACACGGCAGAGGTCTCACTGACAACCCTTTGGCGGCTGCACACCTGTGCAGGCGGATCTGGAGACCATGGGCAAGTTTGACAAGATTGAGGTGGTGTCCAAACATGCCAAGAGGCTGGAGCTGCAGCGCATTAAGGTGTGTGCGTGTGAGCGTGGTCATGTGTGGGGGGAGAATACGTGCATGCTTCCAAGCATGCCTAGACTCTAGGCTAGAGGCTGCGAGCTGCAGCGCATCAAGCAAGTCCACCCATTAACACTGAGGTGTGCATGTGCATATGTGTGGGCAAGATTGTGTGTAGAAGGTGTGTACATGTGCACTTGTGTGTGTGCACAAGAGTGTGCGTCAGTGTATGCCTGTGTGCGCGCTTGTGTGTCTGTGCAAACGGAGCAACCTCTTGCTCTGAAGCCACCCCTATGCAAGAATCTGCCAGAAGAATGCATGCTAGATAGATGCAAGCGTCTATCTGATGGGTACGCAGGCCTGAGCCCTGGGAGCAAACATAGCGCTCTGCGAGTTGAGCACATCTAGGTCGGCTCGTGAAAGATGAACTTTGCAGGGTCCGAGTCAGATGTTTATATTGGTGTGTGTGCGCGCGCTGCTGCAGGCCATGTATGGCTACTTCTACGACGGCTCTGGCTACTCCCCGCCCCTGTGGCGGACGCGGAGCCAAATGTTCAAGGCGCTGCTGGAAAAGAGCCCGTGGCTGGCGGCTTGGGATCGGCTGATGCGGCTACTGGTCAGGTGAGCCCATGCCTTCGGTGACAGGCTGCCACAGTTGCACCCTGATCGCATGTGAATGCTGGTTTGACACAGGCGCTCCTGCACAGCAGCTCCGCCCATATGCCTTGGCATGACAGCACACCTGTGCTTGGAGCGCTTGTGCTGAACTGAACAGCCTGCACATGACGGGGAGTACAGGGTGCACTGCACAGGCGCAGGACATGTGGACGCCGTACAAAACATTCATGTGGTAACCGCGCACATGCACGAGGTACGTGTGCACATGCACATGTACACCATCTCATGCGCACCTCACGCACGCTCCTGCAGGCTGGACCTGCGTAGCGGCGACATCTCAACTGACTCATACATTGAGGACATCTTCGACTCCCGTTGCAGGTGTGTGGCAGACATGCTGTATGCAGCGGGGCGCCTGCGCACAAGCAGCAAGCAATTGTGTGTGGCAAACGCGCAGCGTGCAGGGAGGCGGTTGTGTGCAAGCTGCAAATATGCACATGATGCACTTACTTATGGCTGAGCACAGCATGCAAACAGGCAAACAGTGTACACAGGCATGCCCCCACCCCCCAACTCCAAATGTTGCATCAAGTATCCATATGCCCATGCAGCGATGTGAGCAAGCCCATGCACAGGGCAAGTGGCACACAGGGTATGCACCCACAGACATGCACCCACACACAAACCCCCTGTACACCCGCTTCACACTGCGCACAACGCATCCACGCGCATGCAGTGATGAGGGCGACCTCACCCAGGAGGCGTTTGAGGCAATTTGCAAGGACTGGGGTTACAGCAAGGGCGAGATCTACCACCACTTCCGGCCCATGTTTGAGGCCGTGGCCAAGCCAGCCGCGCGCGCCAGCCACACCTCTGAGTCGCCGCACCAACGCCGCACCCACTTTAGGTGTGTGTGTGTGTGTGTGTATGCTTTGACAGTGCACCGGCGCGTGCGCAGGCCCAAAAACGCTCCTCTGACGCACCTTACATGTTCATGCAAGCATAAAAATGCACGGCGCATCCGAGGATGTCACACCTGCTAGCATCAGCCCTGCTCCGCATTTGTGCTCACGCCACTGTCAGGTCGTGCATGTGAGCACGCGCCTCAGCATTCTGTGCATAAACGTAAGCTGACCCTCTTGCAATGGGTCCAAGCGGCTGTGAGCTGCATTGACGGGGCGGTGGTCAAGGCTAGCAGAAGGGGGGGAAGTCAACGCGCGCCAATCCCATCCTCTCTGTTTGTCTCCCTGGTCATGGGTTGGCATGCATGTGCATGTGTGCCTCCCTGGTCATGGGTTGGTTTGAGTGTTGACTGGGTCGGCATCCTCTCTGTGTGTCTCCCTGGGTTGGCTTGCACCTGCATGTGCACACAGCGCCGCCAATGCGCTGACATGCCCTGTTATCTGCATTCACCTCACCAGCTGCGCCTGTGTGCCTGCTTGCCTGCAGCTACCTGCCCAGCAGCCGCAGCCTGCACAGCAGCACTTCGCAGTCAGGCGGTGTGCGGCCCTCAGAGACTGGCACCGGGGACGCACCTCTGACCAGCAGGTCCAAGCTGCGCAGCAGCAACAGCAAGAACAACCTAGCCGCAAGGGAGGCGCCGCCCCAGGCCAGCACGCCCTCACCTATACCTGACGAGAGCGCAGATGAGGTGTGTAACGTGTGCGCGTGTGCATGTGAGGGACATCTTTGTGTGTGTGCATGTGTGTGTGCTTGTGTGCTTGAGCGCGGGTGTGGGTGTGGGTGTGATATGTGAGCATGTGCATGTGTGGGTATGTGCATGTGTGGGTGTAATGTGTGTGTGTGTGTGTGCGCGCATGTGGGTGGGGATGGGGGTGGTGGTAATGTGTGTGCGTGTGCATGTGTCGGAAATTTTGTTTGTGTGCGCACACGTACATGTGCTTGGGTGCCTGCGTGTGGCTGCGGGTGTGGCGCGGGAAGGGCGTGTCTGAGCCCATGTTGCGTGAATGCCCAGATGAGCTGCGTGTGCCTGTGACATGCAAACTTGTGTGTATGTGCGTGAAAGAGCAAGGAGATAAGGGGGGCTGGGGGGAGCAAGGAGGCGCTTGTGAGCGAAGCCCTTTGTTTGCCACAGTGACCTATGCCTAGGCACTGCAGTCTTTGAGGTCCATCATCTTCAGGGCTTGCACGCAGCGTGCACCCCCTTCCCTCCCCAACACACACACACACACACACACACACACATACACACACACACATCTTGTCCAGATGAGACCCGACGGAGTCTGTGCGGTCAGCTTGACAGATGCATATTGTCCAGATGACACACATATTGTCCGGATGATTCCTGACACACACATTTTTCTAAATAACTCCTGACACACACATACTGTCTTGATGTGACCTGATGTACATGTTTGTCCAGATGTTACACACACCTTGTCCAAATAAGACCCGACGGACTCTGCGCAGTCAGTTTGACACAACCACTTTTTGCTCGGAGCAGGGTGCCTGGCCTGACATTGACCCCTCCACTGCTCCTGCAAATGACCCCCCCTTGCAGGCCGCACCCGTCTCCGAAGCTGCCCTTGCCTGCGCCTGGCACATGCCCGCCTGCAGGCTGCACATGTAATGCTGCCAAGCCTGCGCCTGGCGCGTGCCTGCCTGCAGGCTGCAGGCACATTGCAGCCAAGCCTGACCTTTGCCTTGTTTCTGCTGCGCGCGCACCTGCAGGTCGCATCCTCTCTACCTGGCAATGCGGCCAGCCCTGCTGGTACAAAGCATGCCGCCGAGAGAGCAGGGCCCGTGATGGTGATCGACTTTGCCACCTTCGTGTCAATCTTCATGCAGGTGCGTGAAGGGCCCTGATAGTTGGGAGTTTATGCCGACCAGATAACTAGCAGTGCGCATCAAGGAAAGGCCCTCTATGCAGATGAAGCACTGCCTAGGACCCAACAGAGAAGATTAGTCAGGCCCCCAATCTAAGACGACAGTGGTCTTCAGCAATTGTGTAGGGCTTGCAGTGGGTGCCTTGTCACTGCCATGTGGCATGTGCGCACGAGCGCAGCCCCCGTGTGGTCTTGTGCCTGTGTACCTATGTGTGCTGGCAGCCACTCATGGGTGCGTGCACGCCGTGCTCGTACGTGTAGCACGCCTGGCTGGGCAGGAGCTTGCGTATGCGCTTTTTTTTTAAGCATGTTGTGATTACTGTGCATGCATTGGGGCATCTGCACTCTTGATGGTGTGTACGGGGAATGATCCCTTGATACTGCCGTAGAGCTTCCAAGCGCCCGCACATGCCAGTGTGTGCCTGACTTGCCAGCACTAAAGTTCTTGTGAGCATTGCGTGCCTGCGCGCCTGCTTGGCTGCGCAGGACCCGGCGCCGGACCTGCGGTTCAAGGAGGTCCCCAGCATTGGCCTTTTTACGGGCGTGCAGCTGATCGGCAAGGCCCGGGGCGTGAGCCGCAAGCTCCAGGAACGCAGCGCTCCTTCGCGGCCCATCTCTGGCAAGCATTAAGATGGGGAGCACGCCGCAAACGTTAGCGATCCCCCACAAAAGCACACATGAGCATCCAGAATGGGTTGTGTGTATTGTGGCAATGCTACAGCTTGTGTGGTGAGGATGGTTGTGCCTGGCAGGGTGCGTTGCAGTGCACCACTGGCCTTGAGCTGCCTCAGCTTGGCAAAAGTCTATTGCGGCACTGGTCCCTGTGAGCTTCCCCTGTGCCTCACCTCCCGGCATGTTGCAGTTGACTCCCTGTGAACTGGACATATGAAGAACCTGCTGAAACCAAGTGGCTGATGCGAGGAGCCATTTCCCTCTGATGACCTCTGAAAGCTTGAACTTAAATGCGCAGTGTAACCTCTCACACGGCCTTAAGAGCTTAGAAATCATGGACCGTAGCTTGTGGTAGGTATCTTTTGTGTTTGTTGCAGCTTGTATACAAATCATAGACTGCACTAAGCTGTACCTGCCTTAAACAGACATGCCATGTCTACCATGGCATGATGATGGTACCGGGTATCTTTTTTGTGTGCTCCGTTTTAGTAGACTTTGTCAAAGTTGACTTTGGTGATGGCACCTTTTTTTTAAGAAGTTCACTTTGGCATGCCTGTCACGCTGAGGGACTTCTGCATCCAATCCAGACTCACGGCATGGCCATAATATGCGTGACATGCCTTTCTGCTTTCCAGTAAAACATGATCAGATCCAATCCGAGGAGTCCTTTTAATTGAAATGGAGACTCCCAGCACGGAGCAATCCAACGTTATGAAAAACTACTTTGCCAGAAGGTACTGCACTGGTCTCTCTTGCGCGAATATTTACAGTCAGATGAACCTCTCAAAACTTGAAGTTAAGGGGCAAGCACAATAGCAGCCACCCAGAGGCCCTTGCAAGTCGGTGGTAATCTGTAAAATTTAGAAGTCACTTCTATTACGGTATGAGTGTGCTGAGGGGGGGCCTTGTGCTTGCACCTCCTAATACTACTAGTAGTACTACTTGTAAACTTGTACTACTAGAGTAAGAACCTCCCACATGAACACATGTTTTCTACGAGCAGTCACAAATTTCTACTGACTTTGGCTAGCAGTCAGTCGATTTGACTGGAGGCCTTCTTGTAATACCTAATACCTAAAAAAAATTTTCTACTGAAGGTCTTTTTGTAAACCTTGTAATCTCAGGGAAGAAGAGACTTTGCTCAGAGGTTCTCCCGCTCACACCAACTTGGTTTTGAAATGTTGCACCTGCTGGTGTAGTCTTCTCTTCATGACTCTTCTTCTTCTTAATGGCTAATGTGGCTGCAGCGGCAAGAAGTAGCTTCTTACAAGCTGGAACTCGAATTGTATCTTAAGATGAAATATGGCAAAAGCTACGTAGCTATGGAGAGAGGAAAAATGCAAGGGTTGGATAAAGCCTGGAAAGAGAAGGTATGAAACTTACTAAGTACGAATATAAGAGGGAAACGGAAGAAAGGGAGAGCATATGAAAAATGGAGAGGAAGAAAAAGAGGAAACCAAAATAGCATGCGGCCACTGGCAGTCTCTCAGCAAGACCATGCCATGCAGAAAGGTGCTCCTGCAAAACCTCCTGGATCTATGCCTGCTTTCAGGCACAAAGACCTATGCAGAGATGCTCAAGGAACGTAAGCTTGGCACCAGCGTTTGCTAAGGACTCCTCAGAGGATGTGCACTGCTGGCAATGCTGTGGTCTATACGCACAAGTACAGAACATTGAAGCCCCTAAGCACATGCGACGCATTGAGTTGGAGGGTGGAAAAACTGTTGTGAGCACGCTGGTAGGCAAAAGCCCACAGAATGGTTGGGCCTGGGCAAGCCTATTTTCCCAGCATCCAGGGTCCCTGCCAGATCTACCCTCATGGCATCACAGCCATCACCACACCAGCCAATCCACAGCTATGATGGCTATCCAGGCTGGATTGGCCAATCCACAGCTAGCATTGCCATCGCAGCTGGATTGGCTGATCTGCAGCTAAGATTGCTGGCACAGCTGCACCGATTGATCCATAGCAATGGTTTCTGTCATAGCTGAACTGGTTGATTGAAAGCTATGATTGCCACCCTGGCTGCATCAGCTGATCCTTAAAACATAGCTGTGGTTGCTGTCGCGGCCTCATCAGCTGATCAATATCCAGCATCGCTGCACCAGCTGATCCTTGCATACGAATCAGGCCAGTTCAAGGAGTACCCTGCAGCTCCAGCGTCCTAGGAACATGCCGCTACCGCCAGCTGACCCACATCACCAGGACAACAATAAGGGTCACGACAACCTGCAAATACGTGCACCCCACAGGATGGTGTGATGTGGCTTGTGTTGCACAAAAGCAGCATTGCTCGTGCAAAAGTACATCTGAGGCAAGGGAGGGCCCACATCTCGCATGTGCTCTGTGCAGCTCCTTCAAGATCAGGTCTTTGCCAAGACACATTGGCCATTGTGGTTAAGCAACACTTTGGCCATCAGACAGCAGGACACTGGGACTGTGCAAGCTTTGCAAGACCCAGCATAGCCATTTGGTTGGCAGCTTACAGCCCATGCAGGGGTGTGTGTAAGCCCAGCAGTCAACCCATCTGGCTGAAAGATTAATCCCAATCTTTGACTCACAGCCCAAGCAGGGGTGTGTGTGAGTACACACTGTGTATTACACAGACACCTGGTAGGTGACACATATGGAGACGCTGTGCTGTGCCATATAGGGAAAGGGAGGGCGGCATGATGTTGGGTAGAGAGTACAAGTTGGACATTGGAAGGCAGCATGTCCAGCTGCATGAGGGTGGCTTGCACATTCATAGGACGGCAGCATCCCCCTGAATGCCACAGCACAGGCTCTGGCCATATGGATGGGACCCATGATCCAGCTTTGCAAGGCACCTTGTGCGAGAAGGACATTACCCTGTGTGGGAAGAGAGTCACCTGATGCAAGACTGAAAAGAGCTATACCAACCTTGGAGCCTCAACGCGCTGATCAGCGATTGAAAGTTGATGTGTTGTTAGATGGCCGTGCTTATGGGGGGGATCATCCGTGGCAAAATTGCAATGCTGCTGATTTTAGAATGACTTATTGCAATCAGGTGTGTGCCACAAGCAGTGGTCGACGCGCATCAAAGAAAAGGCAGCGAGCGCCCTTGCACCTGCGTTCAGGCACC
>LFCJ01002573.1_pt1 | contig 13111 bp, 20 predicted proteins | sample 643141 | NCBI WGS metagenome assembly LFCJ01 (sample SAMN03766243, study PRJNA286221) | soda lake metagenome | biome: soda lake; feature: Kulunda steppe; material: water; isolation source: sample B1-Br-g2 brine of Lake Bitter-1 | place: Russia: Kulunda steppe | collected 2010-07 | reverse complement strand
GTGTGTGTGTGTGTGTGTGTGTGTGTGTGTGTGTGTGTGTGTGTGTGTGTGTGTGTGTGCACGTGTGCGTGGGAGTGCGCATGTATATTATTCATCTCGCATTACAGGGTAAAGATGATCAGGGCTGCTGCACCCCTCCCCAGAGTGGACCCCTTGCCTTGCTGTCCTCGCTTGATACCTCCAGTGTGCAGCTGCCTTGCCCTTGCACCTGTCACTCAGCAATGAGCTGGACAAAGCTGGTCTTGCACGCGCACTGCTGCCCCACCCAAGCTCGCCACCCTGTTCTGCCCAGCACCTCAGGTTGCCAGTGTAACACGCACACGCACGCGCACGCGCACACACACACACACGTTCACAGCGTCTGTACAGTGCGAGCACAGCGCGCGCCTCCGCCAGCTGCTTCTGCCTGGCCTTCGTACAGTGCACCTGAAGCCCACTGTCCCCCAGTCCTCACGCCTGCCTTACACGCGCAGGTCCTGGCTGGAGCGGCAGCAAAACTGCCCCACCTGCCGCGCGCCAGTGTTCCAGATCCGCCCCCCCCCCGCTCGTGCCGCGGACGGTGCTGTGCTCGCTGACCTGCCAGCGGCCCACGTGGGTGCAGACGCAGGCGCGCAGCGGCAGGAGCAGCAGCAGCAGGACGGGCAGCCTGGGGAAGGCGGGGCGGAGGGGGTTGAGAGGCAGCCGATCGTTGCGCGCGCGGTCTTCAGGTTTGGGGTGGGGGGCGGCGTCGAAGAGGAAGAGGCCGGGGAGGGCGAGCGCAGGCGTGAGGGGGGCCCTGAGCTCCGCCGTAGGCATGTGCGCCGGGCCTGGCCGCGCATGGTGAGCGGGGGGGGGCTGTCTGGGAGTGCCAGAGGTAGAGGCGAGGGCCGCGGGGGTGCCAGGCAGCACGCGCCTGGGGCGGGGATGGGCGGCGAGGGCGGCAGCGGCGGGGGCCAGGGGGGTGCGCAACCTGCGTTCCCTGCCATGTTCCTGCCCCCCGGCGCCCTGCCATGGCCCGTGGCGCCTCCCGGCTTCTGGCCCACGCCTCCTGCTCCTACAGGCAGCCAGCCAGATGCGGCAACGGCAGCAAGTGGAGCTGCATCCCTGCACCACCCTGCCCCTTGGCCGGCTGCGTCCCAAGCGCATGGCTCTGGGGTTACTCAGGTGCGCGCACGGAGCGCGCTCTTGCTGTGTGTGTGTGTGCGCGCGCGTGTTTGTGTGTGCTCATATATGTTTATATGTGTGCTTACATACGTGTGCTTGTGTGTGTAAATGTGTGTTGTGTGTGTGTTGTGTGCCTGTGAATGTGTGTGGTGTTTGTGTGTGCATGCACGCAGGGATGTGTGCACTGTATGAAAAAAGCTGCTTGATGTTCACTGAAACTTTCACCATGTTTTGCATTTTGGAAATGACCTGTACTAGGGATGGTTCATTCAGTTTTTACGTATTTTATCGCTTCCGATTTTAACGAATAATTCCAATGGAATAATGGAATAATTTGCGCTTTTTAAAAGTGGCATTCGCGAATTTTACAGGCCTCACACCCATTTTGACCAATTTATCCCCTTGTCTGCCTCATCTACCCCTGGAAAGTTGAGGTCTTAATTGGGTACCATGTTTACAAAATTTAATTTTCGTTTCACTGTCATTTCCAGGCAATCCCGGCTGCCTCCCAACCTAAGCGATGCATCACATGATCATGCATGTTCCAGCACAAGTGCTCCATCCTGCCATTCTCCATCTTGATGCAACTTTTCATGCAGTCAGATTGAGTAGAATGTGCATAAATAGAGGGAGAGGGACTAAACTGGGTGAAATTGCCAGGGAGGGGGCCCTCCTTGGCCAATCCCCAAAACTGAATGAAAAAGCGACCGAATAATACGCGGATTTCGCTTTTTAGTGAATAATTTGCGCTTTTTAAAGATGAAATGACCGAATGACCCAACCCTAACCTGTACGTAGGTCAAGAACGGTGTGTGTATGGTGTGGTCCTGAGTTGCAAGGCTCAACAATTTCCTCCAGACAGGGCTGTGCAGGCGAGCTCAAACCCCCAGCCAAGCAGGCACATGCCCTTAACCGCTACAAAGGCAATTCAATGCAATGCCACTAGCTCAGTGCGCTCCTGTACAGCACCTTACGCGTCTCGTGCAGGAGAGCTTGCAGCTGTGGGCAGCATGGAACCCTCTGCATGTTCCTCCTGCTCCTGCTCCTGCTGCCGCTGATGCTGATGCTGATGCTGATGCTGATGCTGACGCCACATGCGTGGCATGTTGAACAGCAGCGTGGCCCTAGTGCAAGGGCTGTTCAGAACCCTTTGCGATTTAACATCAAAATCAATTCAAAACATTTTGCATTATAAACTTCGTTTTTGGGGGGGCCCTGGGTGTAGTTATCTTTCACCTGACAGTTCCACAGCATACATATGTATTTGGACTGTCTCTAACCTGACTCTATTTTTTTAACCATTTAGACTGAACCAACCCGACCATAGCATCAAACGTGATCCTCTTTTGTGCAAATTTGCCGCGTCCCTGCATGAATGCATGTGCATAGTTTGTGTGTGTGCATGTGTTCGCGCATGTTATCGACCAGCGTCCGAACATCTGGAGAATGCACAGGCAGTGGAAGGGGCGTCTGCAGCCTCCCAGTGCCCTGTCCCTGAACCATTTCGCACACCCACCCGGGCTACAAGCCCCACCCTGTGCACCCTGGGGCTGCTGCCTTTGTGCAGGTGCCTGTGCCTCGAGCATCCTTGCCTGCGCGCAGCCTCCCCCACGCCTCCCTGACTCTCGCCTCTTCCTGACTCTATGTCTGCAGCCGCATGCGGTGCTTCCGCCCTACTTCTTTGCCAGCGTGCCACCTGCGTACATGCCGCCACCGCCCATGTTCCCCACTATGCTGCCCGCCTTGGTGCCGGCCCCGTCCCCCCACAGCTTGCTGGAGCAGCAGGTATGCATGGTTGCTCTTGTGCAGAAGATGCACACGCGCCTCTGCATTTGTGCCTACACCCCCATGTCTCTAACCAGCCACTGAGGAGTAAAAGGTTGCCAGCGGCACTGACACCCCACTCTCTGTCTCATGCATATGTACCATTGAATCAATCCAAGACATGCGTAAAACAAATGGATAGCATTTGTTACAGAATAGGATTTGATGGTCCAAGCACATGAGTGTGGGATTCCAGGAGGGCGCCCACTGATTGATTTGGGGAACATAGATAGATTTGGGGAACATCAGAGCCTCTTGCTGCTGGCCTGGCACCTTCCAGCCTCTTTTCCCCGTGACCTGCATTGCAGGCGCAAGCTGCTGCTGCTGCGGCGGCTTTGGCAGCAGCTGCTGCTGTGGGCGCCTACAACCCTCAAGCAGGCCTGTTCATGATGGCGCATGGGCACCCGCCGGGTGTTTTCCAACAGCCACAGGGTGGTGAGTGTACAGGCTTGCAGCCCTAATGATGCAAAATGCAAGTTTAGATAGCCCTGGTTGGTGTGGTATGACCACAACAGGGGGTACGCTGCCAATAGCTGGCCCCAACTGTCCTGGCTCAAGTCACCAGAAACACAAACTCTGTCAATGGTGCCTTCATGCTCCGGGCCCACTCACCAGCCGCTTCACTCCAGGTCACTATGGCAATGCACCCTGGCTTTGTCCAACAGACAGTGTCCATGCGGTCTGGCCGTGCTGTGCTGCAGGCGCAGCCCCTGCTAGCACCTCTGGAGCTTCAACGGCCCCAGCCACAGACACTGCCACCAATGCACCAGGGCCTGGGCTGGGGCAAGGGAAGGAGCAGCACCAGCAGCAGGGCCAGCAGCAGCAGCAAGGTCAGCAAGGACATCAGCAGGTGGAGCAGCAGCAGGATCAGCAGCAGCAGTCCCAGGAGCAAGAGCAAGAAGCCAGTGGCCTTTGAGATGTGAGAATACTGGTATCTTAGAATTCTTCTGTTTTGTGGACGTTATGAGATTTGTAAGGATACATAGCTGTACCTGCCGAACGAGGGCGGCCTGGCTTGTGATAGCAAGACGATATTCCGATCTTATGGGAGAAGATCAGGGTTGAATTATAGGCAATTTAGCTCCGACTCGACTGATACCAAGCAACTTGCTTAGTGATTGAATCTAAGGCTTGGTGTTTTTTGCGAGTAGCATGGCGTCCGGATACCACTCTTCCGCTTCAACTAGATGATGGCTTTAAATTGCAAGCATGCCAAAAATCTAGAAGGCAAGGTCCAAAAGGCATCCCTCATGTTCCTCTCAAAGAGAGGACTCTCATCAGGCAAGACCTGATGAGATTTAACGCCATCTAAACCTTACTTGTAAAATCAATCTCCTTTTGAAACAAATCATTTCCCAGAAACAGTTACTGATCATGTGAAAGCAAAGCGTTTTGAGACAATGGTGTTGTGGAATATTTTATAGAATTTTCGAACGAATGTTTTAGAGATAGATCTCCTATTTAGTTTCTAAGGACCATGCTTCCGGGGGCTGCTCTCTCAAAGCCCTCCAGGCAATCCAAACTCGCAGCCCTGCTGAAGAAGGTCCTGATTGGCTTAATCATTGCTGCTGTTGCTCTTGCGGGACGATATCTTTGGCTCAAAGGAGCTTGGGGAAGTATTAGCAGCAATCAAGCTGCAAGCACTGAAGCGGCGCCGCTCTCATCCGTCAAGGATGCGACTCTCGGGCCCTTGAGAAGGCATGCTCTGCCTGCAGACACGCTGAAGAGGGTGGTGAATGTGTTAGATGTGGATGTTGCCCAGCACCTGCTGCCCAGTGAGACAGACGTGCCTGAAACAATGTTCAAGAACCCTTGCTGGAGGAGCAACAAAGATGGACAACTCAGGTGCCTGCCATATGCGCACATTCTCGGGGGTAAGAGTGGCCGCGCAAGCCCCACATGTGATAGTGCAACTTTTCTCCTTAGACCCAGGTTGATCACGAACTGTGCTTTCCACCTGACTGCTCTCTTTAGTTTGCGTCAACCCGCTGGATTCCTGCCTGAAGTTGTCCTGGTGTATCAGCTGAATTGCATGCCATGCAGTTCGTAAGCAGGCTTGCACAAAAGCGGAGAGCACTGGGTCTGCCAGCTTTGCTGCCCGCAAGTGCGACTGCAGTGTACCTATGTGAGATTGCATTCAGGCTTCCAAACCGGCGCTGCCACCCTGTACCAGAAGCTTGCCGCCCATCCAGATGTCATCCTTGTGGGTGCTTTGGTGCTGCCGTGCTGGTTGGCTTGCAGATCTTCAAAGTCTTGGCCACTCTGTCTTACAACAAAGCATGCTGTCATGCCTATGTATACTCCCAAAAACACGCACACTCCCCCAAGGGCCAGCCTTGCCCTGCCCTTCCTGCAGACTGGGAGCAGCCGCAACCAGTTCTGGGCAGAGCAGGGCAAAAGTGCTGCCCAGTTTGCGTCCGACAACAATCGAGCCGCCTCCAGCTTGCAGGTTAACCCAGACAAAAGGGTGAGTACTCCTGTATGGGCTTGGTTCCAATGTTGTAGGCCTTTTGGTACGCAGTGGAGGCGCCACAGGCCAGGCTTGCTTCCGATCCAGATCCTGCATCCTTGCTGTTACGGGTCCCCCACCGCCAGGTCATGTGCTGGTTCAGATGTATGAGCTTAATGAGACACTCCTTTGCTCGTACTTAGCTCGCACCTTGAATGCATTTGCAGATTTCGATAGAAGGATCTGCCTCAACCTTTGGCTTCTACTGGAGTGCAGGACTGCGGGCTCACATGGTACGCCACCTTTGCATGTGTGTATGCGTGTGCATATGTGTGTACATGCGCGCGCGCACGTGTGTGTGTGTGTGTGTGTGTGTGTGTGTGTGTGTGCACGCTTCAGTTTGTTTAATTTTCCAAATGTTTTTGTTTATACCAAGCGCTCACTCTCTACAATTGCAAGTGATATTTATTGACACGGGGGTATGTAGGCACACATGCATCAAGCAAGCACACATGTGCTTGCACACAAGTTCCCTGCCACCCTCTGGGCACATCATCGTGTACCTTACAGTGTGCCACTGCAAACCTTCGTTACACATGTCATTGTTGAAACACATCCAGTGAATGCAGCACAATGGGCAGTGCTTACAAACCATTCAATATGTATGCTGGCACGTGCCCTAGCACGGTGGCGGCAAAAGTCAGAGCTGGCAACCAACAGCGTGTATGTGTGTGTGTGCTCTGCCCCGTCTTAGTAGACATTCCAGCAGAGTGATCCATCTCTGCGCCCAGCCCTGCACTTTGCGCACTCACCCCAGGCATTGCGCACTCTCCGCAGGCATTCCAGCGCGTGGTCGTCCCTTGCGTCCAGAACTGCACGCGGGCGCCCCAAGGACCATCGAGACAAGCATGCTTGGATGGGCACTGTTATCCCAATGCCATGGCTGCAGACATCCAGGTGAAGCGTGTCCCCTGCTCAAAGGAGCAGCTGTCTGATTGATCCATCACAAGGTACAGGGGTGCAAAGGCTGGCATGTCAGCTTGTGACTGACGACGCAAGATAAATGCTTGTAAGGTCTCTTTTGATCACCCAAGTCTTGCACGCATGTGTACAGCTTTGCACTTGAAGGGGTCACTCTTGACATCAAGACTCTTGGCTTGGCTTGAAGGATAACTTCTTATTAGAACGAAAGGTACAAGAAAGGCTTGTAACCCATCGCATGATCATCTCAAACCATCTGGAACCTAGTCAAATTCCAGATTTAACGCCAAGGAAAAAGACTCGTCCTTTTACAGCCCTGCTGTACATTTTGCTCTAAGCCTTGAACTTCGTGACAGCTGACACCTGTCTTAATAAGCCAGGGCATGTACACTCTGCCTTCAATTCCCTCCCTGTAAGCTTCAGAAGCTGTGAATGCATTCATATCTTTTTTGGTTTGACAATTGCTTCTGACAAATTCTGAAGTTGTATTTTGTTACCTACAAGTTACTGTATTGGCACTCCCATTAAAGACAAGTCTACATCCTCCCTCTGTTTCATAGAAGCTGGGTGCACCTGCTGCACATTTTTTCCCTCTCTCCACTGCCGCATCAAAAATCTCTTCATTTGTATGTACCTCTCCACTGACAGCACGAAGGGCAAGTGCACCACCGCCAGTACCCTTTCCTACCACTCCTTTTTACCATTTCCCCCTCTCCACTGCCGCAACAATGAGAGCCAGCTGCCCTCATTCTGTGGCTCTGTGGTCCCACTTCCCTGTACATGTACTCATCGACAACAAATATGGATACAGACAAAGAATACAGTGCATACCTGCACAGGTGGCGCAGTCCCTGGATGTGCACTATGACGATCTCCACCTGCCCGCCATCATCAGGTCTGTCTATGGCTCAGGGCCGCATACGCCCAAGATGGTAGCCATCCTGCGCGACCCCGTGGAGCGGCTGCACAGCGCATTCTTCGGGTGAGCCTCCACCATGCTATGCACACCATTGTAAGCTTTAGGCAAGCCACTGTGTTCAGTGGACTAACTGGGCTGCACAGCGCATTCTTCATCAGGTAAACTGCCGCACATGTCATACGTGCATATGCTGCAGTGATTGAGAGTTATGATTGTCCAGATTAACTGCTGCACGTATCATTCATGCATATGCTGCAGTGATCGTGATTTATGATTGTTGGACCCCCTGGAGCAGGACCTTAGTTGTGCTCCACTTTGCATGCTGTGGATGAGCAGCATGAGCGTTTGGGGACACTCTGTGCGTGCGCTTTGCCTGCTGTGAATGAGCAGCAAGGGTGAGTGTTTGGGGACACTGTGCGTGCACTGCCTGTGCCATGTCAGGGATGTCCATTCATGCTCCAAGGCCTTGATCAGGTTTGATTGCTGCTTTTATACGCGATGGTGGTATATGTGTGTGCTTGCACACGTCCGCACACACCCAATGCAGGGACAGTGGCTTGAGCCGACTTGCATCTGCGCACGCATGTACATGCCCTTGTACATGAACATATGCGCTCACCCTTGAAGGGAGGTTGCCTCAGCCAAGCTGTGTTTGTCAACAGAAGCATTACCCTAGGGTTGCCTGTCCAGCTTAAAAGCCACCACCATCCTGGAAGTTTAATTGGATCAGCTACCTTTCTGTATCAAAAGGACAATTGCGTCTTCAGTGACCACTGTAGTGAAAACTGCGAAATTTCAGTCAAAAAACCTGCTAGCCGAGGCAAAGCCTGCATAAACTGCTCATCTTGTTTCTGTTGGAATGGGAAGAACATGTACGCCACTGGCCTGAGTGTGCAAATTAGAGGTTAGTGTCCATGCATGTAAGGGCCGCGCATGTATTGAATCGCAGGATGCCTGGACGCACGGTTTGCAGCAGCATTTTGGGGCCAATACCAGACAGATATGAGGATTGAATAGCCTCCCATGTAAAAGCTTTGTTCTAGGTTTTGATTGTGTTGCGGTATGATTGTGTTGCTGAAGCATATGAAGCATGCCTGCGCACCTGCATTCACACTTGCGTACACACACATGAAGAGTGAAGCCCAAACTGTTCATCCTTTCTCTGCCCTCAACGCAGGTATGCCCATTACCAGAAGTATGGGCACACAAGGGAAGGATTCTTAGCATATGTGAAGGAGCAAGTCGGTGCAATTAAAAATTGTGCTGAGCGCCATACCGGTAAGGCTCTTGGTGCATACAGGGCTGCATAGATGCTATGTGCATGCCAAAGTGAACATGAGTAACTTTTGACAAGTGAAAGTACGTGGGGGTGTGTGATAAAGCTGCATTAGCTCGGGGACAGGAACCCGATGAAAAATGGGCATGGGCACCACCTCGCTTGCATCTGTTCTCCTATATCTTAGATATGATATCTGTGAGTGCAGGGAAAAAAGCTGATCCCAGGGACGTCAGCCCCATGAACAGAGCAGAGGCAGAGCGTCACTGTCTTCTATACTTTGAGGCCCTGGGCAGCAAAGAGGAAGCTCTATTCTTCCATGCTGATCAGGTACGTATAAGCCTGCTTACGTTGGAAACAATTAAAATTCCTGTACAACACTGATTGGCATTGCTCCTAACTGCCAGCTGAGCAACTTTTTAGCTATCTGCTGCGAGTGTACAAGTTTGTGTGCAGACTAGGCAAGGGACGATGTCAGTTAGAAATTCATGCATGCTCACATTGGAACGTCCGATAAGTTTTTGAGTTAAACCAGCTTGAAGTGTTAGCTATCATTCTCGGTAGGTGGTACTTACGAAGCATTTAGCAAGATATTAGCTAAATCTTTCAGTCTAAAGCCCAATTGCTCTGTTGTCTCTTGCAGATAATACGCGGCACATACGCAGGTGTGTTGGTGCACGTGTGCATGAGCTCACAGGTGCCTTTCTTTTATGAAGACAGAAGAATGTTCACAGGCTCCTCTGGAAATGTGTTTAGAGTAAAGTGTTGGCCATGTGAATACAAATCCAAGGCCTCAGATCTGTGAGAAACCAAGAACATTGCAAAGCAAGGGAAATGTTGGTATCCATGCGCTTTCAGGGTGGTCCACCTCCTCGCCGCTTGTGCCAAAAGTTAGCATGCACCTTGCATACACACACATAGAGCAGCAGGCAAGTGCTAACATGTTTGGTGGCACCTTTGATTCTGGGTGCACCAGTTTTCTTGGAGATCTGGATGCGGTATTTCCCGCTGAATGAGCAGCTGCTTGTAATCAAGTCCGAGGAGTACTTTGCAGACCAGAAGACCACCCTTTCAGAGGTAAAATAAAAATGCATGTTGCGTGGATCGCTGGGAGAGCCCATTGTACGTCCATTTCACTCCATCACCAGCTCAGCTTCCACTTTTGTTTTGAATCCATTTCTTCAAGGCATTTCCTCCTATCATGCAATCACCAAAGGATTTAAGGCGTAAAACTTTGATGTGCTGGTGTGCAGGTGTTCAAGTTTCTGGGATTGGACGAGCCAATAAACCCACATTTTGCTCAAAAGGTGAGGCGCCACAAGTTTGGCTTCTTTATGTCGCCTGAAAAGAGGATTTTCCAAAAAAGAAGCACCCCAAAACAATTCTTTGGTCTCAATGGGAAAAGTGGCTGATGTTAAAAAAGTGGAGGGGGTGTCCGCAAGGGGCCCAACGCTAGGGGGAGACTTTGTGGGTTCCTCAAAGGGTCTTAAGATTCAAAGATTTCCAATGCTACTCATGTGTGCTTTACTGCGTAAGAAGCAAGGGGTGGGAGGGGGTCCTTGCAATGCTTCAGTTATAAAAAAAATGTGTTGAGGCGCTGAGTTTTGGTTTGTGCTTGTCCTGTCCTGGGCAGCCTGTGCCAAGTGTTCGGGACGCCATAAGGCATGGGTTGAAGCTTTTAGAATCCATCCAGTGAGCAAGGGGCATGTTTGGGTGCGCTGTCTTTGCATCACACTCTACCAGTCCATTTGTTTTGCAGCTCAATGCAGGAGATGGCCATACTCAATGTGCTTATCACACTTGGTCAATCATAGGAGTGCCATGGTTTGCTGGGATTGCCCGTTCTCTGGACAATGCACCTCATACCTAGATGAATGTTGATTTAAACAATTAAGGAGAAAAGATAGGTGCAGATGGTTTTTAAACAGGTGGGGACATGCAAAGGAGGTCGTGCCAGGCGCACCATCAACCTGGGTTTGTGAAGCCTGAAATGTTTGACAGAATATTTGATATAACATTTGCTGGTATACACTGTTTTGCAAAATGATTCTAGTTACCATTCTTCATCGTGCAATTTGGGAACGTAAATGGCATTTCCAATCGAGTTCATGCACGTTGCATGGACCATGCCTCCTTCCCCTCCTGGCCAGCTGTTAAGGCTAGAGTCAAACTTGCCTCCAGCCAAACTCTGCCCTGTTTAAGCTGAGCACAGTCTCGTCTTTGTAGCGAGTGCTATACCTTCTTTTTCATTTGATGATGCTACCTTTTTTAAGTCCGCTTATGTCCAAAGGTACGCTCTTGCTTGAAGGCCTCCGTGTTTCACACCTCACACAAATTGTGCTCTTGTTCGTGTCTTCCTCTCCTCAGATCTTGAATGCTGGCCAGCCTCCCAAGAAGAAGAATCGTCCAGACATGCATCCTGATGCTCGTGCTATCCTTGAAGCATTTTACAAGTAAGTAGCAAAGAACCTGGCTATTTCCTGCGGTGTATGCACCAAATTATCACGTGTTTCACTGACTACGAGCTCTTACCATGCACATAATAGAAAATGCTGCAATGTATTATCAACTCAAAATACCAACAATGCACATTGCAGACCATATAACAAGGAACTGGTAAAACTCCTTGGGGACAAGAAGTGGCAATCCTACAATGAATAGATGAGGAACATGTTCAGCTTAGAGGGCTTAAAAGACATCATTTGAGGTTTGCATCAATAATGGCCAGTAGGTCTTGACATTGTAGTAGGGTGCAAGACCGAAAAAGAGAAAGACATTCTGCTAGCTGTAATTGAAAAGCTTGCATGAGAGTGCAGTTAGAATATGCCAATTACCTTCATGGCTTGGGACTCCATGACGTGAATGATGCAGCAGCTCTGCCTTTTCTGTTAGCTGGCATGGCGCAGTATGAGAGTGATGGCAATAAGGAATACAGCTTATGTCTAGATGAGACTTAGACGTTGACTACATCCTCTTAATAATGTCAGGACTGCAAGAACAGGTGCTTGTGACAGGATCATGGGGGCTTGGGAACTCGTCACAAGTCAAGGGATGTTGCCGGGTCCTGTGTCTGCGCCACCTAGCATATTTCTCCTACTTAAGAGACCTTAAAGCATGTTAAAAGACCTTAAAGCATCAGGTGGGTAGCTCTGCTGCAGCTCCACGCTCGTGACATTCATTTTGCCAAATATGATTCAGTTAAAGCACTTCAGCTTACCATATCTCAACATGTTTTGCCAGCTACGGCTGGACTTTCCCAGCTGTTCAGGGCAAAGAGAAAGTAAAGACTGGACTGAATTCCTATCAGTGACACAACTTGCGATGTATATCAACTCTAGACCTTGAAGCATGTTAAGAGACCTTGAAGCATCAGATGGGTAGCTCTGCTACAGCTCCATGCTGGTGACATTCATTTTGCCAAATATGATTCAGTTAAAGCACTTCAGCTTACCATATCTCTACCTACCATGGCAAACATGTTTTGCCAACTACAGCTGGACTTTCCCAGCTGTTCAGGGCAAAGAGAAAGTAAAGACTGGACTGGATTCCTACCAGTGACACAACTTGCAATGTATACCAACTCTAGTCAATAATAGCCACACAAGTGTATACGTGGTCGGCAGAACTACAAGTGGCTTCAGTCTTAGGCACACAATCGATACATGGTCCAAGTTAGAACCTCTCACAAAGTGAGGCTCTCAAGCAGTTACAGCCACAAAATATTAAGTGGCACCATCTTCCACAAGAACACAACGAAGAGTCTTCCCATATTTCAAGCATAGCATTCTCTATGAGCTCTGGACCGTCCAGAGCTGGTGATGATCCTCCACCCCTTATTCTTCCAGAAATATACTCATCAAGAGCAGCTTGTATCTACAGCACAGATGGTAAATGCTTGGGCACGATGGCACTTGAACGTCTTAACATCCTTCATACAGCCTTCGAAACAGCCAAGCTTAAATGTTTCCACGACAACAAAACAGCTACCCTATCATTCTAGATTCGGACAGAGATAGGCGCATGCTATCAGGTAGAGTTATCTCTATACATTCAGGCGATATCTGGCAAGAAAATGCCGCACATGCAGATTTACGTACAGCAGACCCTACAGTTCCTTTTGATCCACTGAAGTACCATACTTAATGATAAAGCCCAAGCAATCATATCCATAGAAAATGAAGATGCTCAAGCCCTTCATCCATGTGCCTTTACAACCTGTGGAAGAGATCTTGTACAGGTCTTTCATAATCCCAACAGCAACAAAACAAACCAGACAAAACCAATCACCCAAATTCACATTTAGACCTTGGATGTTTGAGGCCTATTTAAAAGCCCCTTGGACATTCAACAAGATCTACACTGTCACAAACCAGATATATTGGTTCTTACAGAGAAAAGAAAAGAAAAAAGAAAAGACTACGCTAACAAGGTATCCCCTGTTTGCGTGAATTAAGGAAGAAGTTTACATCTGGTGCAAGCACCAGGTAGACTTCCACCATCAAACGAGGAAGAAGGTCAT
>LFCJ01002571.1_pt1 | contig 13118 bp, 12 predicted proteins | sample 643141 | NCBI WGS metagenome assembly LFCJ01 (sample SAMN03766243, study PRJNA286221) | soda lake metagenome | biome: soda lake; feature: Kulunda steppe; material: water; isolation source: sample B1-Br-g2 brine of Lake Bitter-1 | place: Russia: Kulunda steppe | collected 2010-07 | reverse complement strand
GCGGAATCGGATCGAAACCCCTAAAGTCGAATCCGGTCAATCATCGAATGCCTGCCTGGGTAGCTTAGCGGTAAAGCGCGTCCTTGGTAAGGACGAGAGCCCGGGTTCAAATCCCGGCCTAGGCTTGCTGATAAAAGGTTCAAAGCCTTCTTGCGTTTTGGGTATATAAAGAGCCCACCACTAATTCCAGATGTTTAGCCGCTTCGCCGGGGGGCTGCCTACGAATCCCAAGTGGTGGACCAATACAGGATGACGGACTGGGTATAAACATCTGAAATTTTTGATGGAACCGCGATACAGCGGCGGTGCCTGTAAACATAGATGCCTACATGGTTAGTCAGAATTAGTTTATGTAGTTAGTAGAACGCAAGACGTGAGCCCGATTTTTACTATCAATAAATTGTTTGTTACCCATATCTTCATGGTGCTTGGCCCCCTGATGTAGCTCAACGGCGAAAGTACGACCCCCGTGAGGGGGAAAGGTGCCGCCAACCGTCAGTCCCGTGCGGGGAACAGGACACGCGAGGGCGCGTGTCATCGTTATGTTCCTCTCCTGCGGGGATAAACGTTCAGGCGCTCCCGTTCACCCCTCACCACCGGTTCGTCCTTCACGTCGTTAGCGTGGACCGCTGCCGCGGCGCGGCGTGGAGTGTGTGAACACATCATAGGATGTGTTCATAAATGAGAAACCGCAAAATTTCGCCTCGAAACAAGGCGAAAAACACGACAGTAGAACGAATCGACGGAGGGGGGCTCAAAGCCGTCCGCGAGCACCGCGATGACCTCGAAGCCCTCGCCGAAACAGATCTCCCCGCGAGCACGTGGGCGGAACGCTTGCTCGACATACTGGACGAACAGGATACCGGGGGTGACAGTAGATGACACCACGTCATACCGGGAAGGACCACCCACACCCCGAGACGACGTTAGGGACGAACACGGTACTACTCCCGACCCGAGCAGACCGGGAGGATAAGTTCCACCGTCCGCTCGTTTCGGGGGCGCAGTTGCCCGTATGCGGGACGTTCGAGAACGCAGGTGTCGAACAACCCACCGACGACCTGTTGGTGCGGGGCTACCGGCCATGTCGCCTTTGTTGGCCCGACCGGGAACGCGGTGCGCCGGGGTTCCCAGCGAACATCAGAGGTGAGGACGGGTGACCAACGCCGACGCGTCGAAAGAGTACGCCACCCTAACCGACGTCCTTCCCGAGGGGCACGTCGGTATCGGTGCGAATGACCACGGTCTGTTGACGTTCGCCGTCAGCAACGGACAGGTTCACATACACCTGTTTCGCCCAAACGGCGACCTCGACTGTCTCGCCATCGGCACACCCGACCACACCAAGGAGTGGATACGTCGGCTGTACGCCCTGCGGAACGTCGCCATCGAACAGCGTGACGACACCGACGGAGGTGACGACCCGTGAGCACCGGAACGGACAAGGACCCTTCTTCGTCTGACGACGACAGCGACGGGGGAAGGCTGTGCGAGCTATGCGAAGAACGCCAGGCGACGACGGCGCTCGGTAACGGTTCGGTATGCGAGGAGTGTCACGCGGGCGTGACCAGCGGGACCACCGCGGGTGACACCCCCTCCGCCGATACCCCTACGGACAAGGTGGTCCTCGCCGATCGCCTCCGCGAGGCGGGCTTTCGGGATAGCATCGTTGACGTGCGAGACGGTGAGAAAGTGGCCATCAACCACACCGACCCGACGAACTGGCACGACGACCCCTGTGAGGTGGACGGCAACTATGGTCTCCGATCCACCGGCGACCGCCGAGACGGCCTCGCCATTTTCGACGTGGACGACTACGACGGAGGGGCAGACTCTGACGCCCTCGCGGCACTCAACGCACTCTCCGAAACGCTGACCATCGAGACACCACATACCGGCGGCGACGACGGCGGTCACTTTCCCTATAAAGTGGTCCCCGGCGAGGAGTTCGAGACGGCACAAGAGGCGCTCGAAGCCGTCACCGGCAACACGAGTTCGTGTAAGCCGACGTGGGGGGACGTCAAGGTCCGTAACGGCTACGTCGTTGGACCGGGGTCACAACTCGACGGATGCGACAAGGAGTGGTGCTACGAGTGTGAGACACTCGATGGAGGGTGGTATCGAATCGCTGCCGATCGCCCTATCGCCACTATCACTGCCGACGAGTTTGCCGACGTGCTCCGCGCCGACCCCAAGTGCCGCACCACCGACGGGCAAGGGGCCTTGGACGCGACGCCCGACGATACTGGGGGTGACCCTGCCCCCACAGGGGTGGGGTTCGAGGGGGACGAAACCGCCCTCCTCGACAAGGCCCGAAACGCGAAGAACGGCGCCCGGTTCCGACGGCTGTTCGACCGGGGCGACACCTCCGGTTACGACAGTCATTCGGAAGCTCGCATGGCCCTGTTGTATGACCTCGCGTTCTGGACTGGCGGCGACCACCGCCGCATGGACCGACTGTACCGCGATTCCGGGTTGTACCCTCACCCGGAGGACCCCGGAAAGTGGGAGCGCGTCGGCGATGGCGAAATTCAGAAGGCAATCGCCGGGACGGACGAATACTACACCCCCGACGACCATGGAGGCGAACAAGGGGGCTTGGACAGTGACGATCCTTGGGAGTATGTCCGGACACTGTTTCGTGACGGGGATACACCGAAAAACGTCGCCCGCACCGAAGCGGTCCGTCTGCTTAACGAACAAGACCACTTCCGCGCCTCGAAGGACACCGAGGAATTGTACCGGTACGACCCCGAAATCGGAGTGTACTGCGATGACGGCGAACAGTACGTCGGCGAAGTTCTCGACCGTCGTCTCGGCGAGCACTACACAACCCACGAACGAAACGAGATCGTGGCCCGGCTCAGGGACCGCAACTGGGTACACCGAGACGAGTTCGGGGCGTCGCCCGAGAACCCCCGTATCTGCGTGGCGAACGGTATTCTCGACCTCGACACCGGCGACCTCAACCCCCACACGCCCGAGGAAGTGTTTATCCGCCGCGTTCCTGTGGAATACGAGCCGGACGCCGATTGCCCCGACTTCGACGCCTTCTTGGACGACGTCGTAGCGAAAGAGACCGCAAAACGAACCATCTACGAGGTGCTCGGGCTGTCTATTTACCCAGGCTATCCAAAGGCGGCGTTCCTCATGCTGTACGGTGACGGACGTAACGGAAAGTCAACGCTCCTTGATGTGTTTGAGCGGTTTCTTGGCCACGAGAACGTCTCGAACCGGACGGTGCAAGCTCTCGCCGAAGACGACTTCGCCGCCGCCGACCTCTACGGAAAGCTCGCCAACATTTGTGGGGACCTCCCTGCCGACGACCTCCCGGATACCGGGATGCTCAAAACTCTCACGGGTGGCGACTCCGTGACGGCGAACCCGAAGCACAAACAGCCGTTCTCGTTCCAAAACGAGGCCGCGCTGATATTCTCGGCGAACGACCCGCCGAAAATCGAGGACGAAACTACGGCTATGGCACGCCGGTTGGTACTCGTCAACTGTCCAAACGAGTTCACCCCGCCGGATCAGCCCGGCCCTGACCAGCGACCGAAACACGAACTCATGGCCGAGATAGCCAACGACAGCGAACTTTCCGGTGTCCTCAACCGCGCCGTCGAAGGCATTCAGCGCGTAATCGACACCGGCCAATTCAGCACCCAGGGGAACGTCGAACAGGTCCGCGAAAAATACAAGCGAATCTCCGACCCGGTCTATGCCTTTGCAACGGAGTGCATCCGTGAGGAGGACGGCGAGTTCATCACGAATGACGACCTGTATGCCTGTTACGTCGCATGGTGTGACGTCAACGACGCCCCGGCGAAGGACAAGAACGTGCTCACACGGTCGCTCGGACGCCACATCCGGTTCGAGAATACCCAGCGGCGACAAGGAGGGAAAAGACGCCATGGTAAGAGTGGTATCACGCTCACTTCCCGGGGGGAACAACTCCTCAATGGGGACGACCGCGACGATCGTCAAAGCGGCCTGGCCTGACCCCCCTCCCCGAACATCGGCTCGTTTTCGTCGGGTGTCACGGGGTCCGTCATGGGTTGGTTCACCCCAAAAACCGAATGATTGCGTGGGGTGTCACGGGTGTCACGGGCACCCATATACTTCTAATTTGGCTACTTCAATACTCTACTGACGTTTTTCACACCGGAGATTTCCAAGGCTATCAAATGGCATAGACAGATGAGAAGTCATGAGGATCCCGTGACACCCGTGACGGTATTCGCTATGTGGTGATTTCACCCGTGGTGGAAACCATGACGGACCCCGTGACACCTCATGTTGGAGGGCGGACGAGGACGCAATACCACTTCTGCGAACGTCCGTACACTCGCGAAATACCCCAGTTGGGTGCGAGCACGCGACGTTTGATGATGCCCCGCCCCGAACCGTGTGTGTATGAGCAAAGGAGCAGACATAACCATGGACCGAGAGGGGGAAGGCGACCGTCGCCCGGCGGTTAAGGCGCGATTCGAGCGTGAGACTTTCGAGCAGATTCGGCGTATCAAGGAGGAGCGTGGGCTTGAGTGGCGAACCATCATCCTGATGGGAGTTGCCGAGGCGGAGGAGTCGGTCCCACCCGTGGCCGACCAGTATGACGCTGTTCCACCGGAAGCGGTAGGGTTTGAGCACAAATGAGACAATAGGAATATTCAGGACTCTGCTAACCAGAGAGTAGGTCGACACGTGAACGTGGGATTGCATTGGCGACGTGAAGTGCCGGACCATCATTTATATACTAAACCGAGCAGAGGTATTGGCAAGGACATACTGAGGATTCTAAATGAGCGATACCATGGACTATAATGACGGACGACCGCGCTCGATACAGTCACTTGAGCATCTGCTAAACGAGGTTATCGACGGTGGTGATGTTTCTGTGAGTGACTTTGAAGCAGTTGAAAACGATGGGAAACGGCTGATCCTTCAGCTCTTCCTTGTGGCGGAATATCGCGCTAAAACTGAGTCTCTCGAAGAGACACCAGTTCAAACGCGGAAACGCATTGCGACCACGGTGGATGAAACGGATGGAGACCATGCACTATCGGGATTATTCGACCTCACCGCGATTAGTGCAAAGGGGTATTCAGACCACCTCAGTACTGCGTACGATCAACTCACAGAAGACGTCGACTTTGAGCAAACACGTATCTTCTTCCATGAAGCATCAATTGCGTTTGAAGATTTTCTAAGCTACGAAGCGAGTGTCACAGACGGAACGATTGATTACGTCGAGAGCGATGATCGGCGTGTTTCTGGGACTTATTTGACCCCTCTCGGACTGGCCGAACGTTGCTGTCGCCCATCTCTGAGAGAACTCGTCGAAGACGAGTGCAGGGATGCACAATGTTGGCCGGGCAGTATCGATAGTTTCGGTGAGCTGGATGAGGGCCAGAGCAAGGAGGCAATAGACGCTATCCTGTCACTCGACCTCGTGGATCCGGCATCTGGTACAGGAAGTATGCTTTTAGCTGCTATCGATATTCTCACACCGATTATCTCACAACTCGAAACCGGCGAAAATGAACCGACGGCCAGTGACAACAGATCAGCCCGCCAAGCAGTCGTCCGAAATTGTGTTTATGGCGTTGATGCAAACCAACTGTCCACCGACACAGTCCTCGGTGTTCTATGGGCGGAAGCGGCTGAGAGTGTGGATGAAGCCTTCGAAGAACTAGTTGACCGCTTCGCTACCGGCGATTCCCTACTGGGGTCCGTTCGACAACAGAGGATAGGTAAATCGTACGATCAAGGGGATAATGGGGGCCGGACATATAGAGAAAATCTCAAGTCTATTAATTGGGGACGAGAGTTCCCAGGAGTCTTTGACGAAGGCGGTTTTGATGCTGTTGTAACAAATCCGCCGTGGGAGCGAGTGAAAGTCCAGACCCGAGAGTTCTTCGCTGGACGTGATCCCGAAATCGCAACAGTAGCTACCACAGCCGAACGGGAAGTGGAACTTCATAAAACGGAGAACGGAGAGGCAAAGGGCGCACTACAGGATGCCAAAGACCGCGCCAAAGCATTCGCTGACGAAATTCGCAACTCGGAGCAGTACAATTGGACTAACGTCGGGTCACTCAATCTTTACAGTCTATTCGCCGAGCGGAGTCTACAATTAACGAAAGACGGCGGAAGAGTCGGTCTTCTCGTACCTACCGGTATTGCAACCGATTACTACACCAGGGAATTCTTCGAGCACCTGATGAACACAGGGAGGCTACAGTCTCTCTACGATTTCGAAAACCGCGAGAAGCATTTCAAAGACGTCGATGGGCGAACGCGTTTTTCCTTGGTTTCGATCAAAGACGAGTCCGGCGAATCGAAGGCCGATTTCGTGTTTTTCGCGCACAATCCCGAGGACCTTGACGACTCTCATAGGCACGTATCGTTGACTGCCAACGAGATCGCCGAACTGAACCCGAATACGAAAACTGCACCGCTCGTTCGAGGACGGGACGCTCTGGATATTCTGCAAACTCAGCACGACGCTGCCCCCATCCTCTCGAAGGAAACAGAGAGTGACGAGGAGAATCCATGGGGGGTGGATTATCTCAGAATGTTCGACATGTCTCTTGATTCAGATCTGTTCCACCAAGCGTCCGAACTTGAGGGTGGAACGCAATTACAGAACGGAAACATCCTGCAAGACGATACGGAATATACCCGCGTTTACGAAGGACGTATGATCGACCAGTTCAACCACCGTGCCTCCCATGCTCGGAACTCCGAAGACAATATCTATAGATCCGGTGCTTCGGAGGAAACTACATTGGAGCAACTTCGTGATCCAGATTTCACCGTCGCAGCCCGCTACTACGTGACGATGGACGAGGTCGACCAAGAGATGGCGGACCGCGATTATGACCGTGACTGGTTTATCGGGTTCAAGGACATAACGAGTGCGACGAACACGCGGACGATGATAGCGTCCGTGCTGCCATACACCGCGGTCGGGAACAAAGTCCCCATTCTACTAGCTGACCATTCTGCCCGCTCGGCGGCGTGTTTCCTGGGGAATATAAATTCGCTCGCTTACGATTTCGCCTGCAGACAGAAGATCGGGAACGTCACTCTCAACTGGTACATCGTCCGTCAGACGCCAGTATTCCCTCCACAGACCTTCGACCAGACGTTCCAAGGCCAGAAGTTACGAGATTGGGTGGCCGAGCGGGTCGCGGAACTCACCTACATAGCACATGACCTGGATGCCTGGGGAAGGGACCTTGATTTCGCTGAGGAGCCCTATACCTGGGATGGGGAACGTCGTCGAGAATTGCGTGTTGATCTAGAAGCATTGTTCTTCAGCCTCTACGGCCTGGGAGAAGACGAGGTTGATCACATATTCGAGAGCTTCTGGTCTGTCAAAGAGGACGAGATTGAAGAGCACGGCGAGTACAAGCTGAAGCAGCAGGTCCTGGACCGCCTCAGTGAGTTTCAGTCGCTTTCTCCCTCCCCGTAGTCTATGATACACTGTAACTCCTCCGCAACCTGACTCAAAAACTCGTGTCTGCTATCCTGCGTGAACTCAACGGGGTCTATTTGGACTGTGTGTAGTGTTCTTGGGAGCCCCTCGCCTTCGATCTGCCAGGCGTCTTCAAAACTCTCCGGGATGTTCGGATAGATCAGAACGGCCTTCGAAGCATCGAATACCCTCGATCCTGCTATTATCTGGTACACGTCTTGATTCCGAAGGGGCATACCGCTGTGCTCCTCTTCTTCGGTCCACTCGGTCTTCCCCTTGTATTTCGAGTCGAGGAGAATTCGCTCACCGTTTGCGACAAGGTAATGGTCGGGTGTGGTTGAGATCGTTTTCACCCCAAACGCCAAGGCACGAGTGGGCTCATCCTCGTACTCCCACCCGTTGGAATTCGAAACATGTCGTAGACAGGAGTCTACGAACCCCTGATAGATAGTACGTGATTTTAGTAACACACCGGGTATTTCGACCTGCCCTGAGGCTAGATTCGGACCTTGATGTTGGGCCAGCCACTTCGCTATATTGAATGCGTCCTCGTAATGCCGATGTTTCGGCGACAAGAAATACCTATCAAGAGTCGTTTCAGGAGGCTTTTGTGCCGGAACATCCGCGAATCGCTGCTTTACGTTGAGCAAATCGTTCCTGATCGCAGTATCGTTAACGAGGTCAGAGAATCGGTCACAAGCCCAGTGTAACAGACGGGTCAGGACTATATCTTTGCTAAATTCATCGGTCTCGAACCACAGCTTGGATGGATTTTGTAGGACCTGGGGATACAGTTTCTCTGTGAGAAGCCGCCCTCTTGCAGTTCCCAGCAGCTCTTTACTCTGCTTGTATCCCCGAGGCGCACCCCTTTCCAACGCCAATTCTAGTGCATCTGCGTATGACTGAGCCAGTAGGTCGATGAACCCCCTTGACTCAACCCTGCCGCGAATAAATGACGACTGACGAAACGCTGGTGTATCCGCGAAGGCGAGTATATCCAATAAGGATTCCTGCCACCGTTCCACCTCATCTGAAGGGAGATACTTTGGTGCTATGTGGAGATCGTGCTTTCCGATCCGTACTTGGCCCGTTACACCTCTGGCTCGAACGCGTACGACCCCATCCTCCGAGGGAACGACTTCTAACGGCGCATTACGTAAACCAAGCTGGTTCTGCCAGTAGACGTTCGTGTCTTCGATAAGTCGAAGAAGTCGCTGAGCGTCGCCTTCAAGCCGTACCGGGGAGCCGTATTCTTGTAACAGCATATAGTCTCATCGTTTGAAGGTTGCAAGATGATGCAGCACCTGCTTCCGTGCATCATTATCTACCAAAATAGACAACGGGCGAAATTCAAACGCCTCCCGGACACCAGCGCTTTCCCATTCGTCTTCAATTTCGACACGGCGATAGGGATACTTATCGACAGCGACGTCGTCGCTGCCATCAACTTTGAGGAGTATTGCTAATTGGTCCTCCCGCGATCGGTAGAGTTCTCGGAGCTTAGGAATGACACGTCCGTCCCACACACGGCAGAGTTCCGAGAACCGCTCGTCCTCAGGTGCATCAATAACGCCTTGGAAATACCATTCCCCGATCTGGAAGTCGTCACCAAGAGTACTCTGCAGGAACGTATTCACCCGATAGAGCAGTGCGACCGTCAGTTCTTCTGGCGTGGTATCTTCCACGTCTGGCAGATCGGAATCGGACTGATAATCTGTCTCCAGTTGATTAGAGAGATTTGTATAATCAGGGAAAACACGAATCTGGTCGAATCGCCGCATTAGAGCGGAATCTAGGGGTTCCGTCGAGCGATCGAGAGAGTTCATTGAAGCGACGATATACATGTTCTGAGGAAATTCGTAGGGGAGCGAAATTTCGAATTCGTCGCCGTTTAACGGATCCTCAATCTGGTCTCCATCATTGACTTGGGGGAGAGAAATGCCGATTGTGTCGCGCGTTCGCGTGCCGTCTTCGGATAGACGGAAATCTTTCTCCATTACGGAAATGAACTGACCGAACACCTTGGGCACGTTCGCCCTGTTGATCTCGTCTATGAAGAGAACGCTCGTATTTCCATTCTTCGCGTGCTCGGCCAGAGAAAGGAGTGTTCCGGCTCTGGGCTTGAGAGACACGCCTCCACCGTCAGGCTCGGGACGCAAACCAAGGATGAAGTCTTCGTATCCAGTATCTTGATGCAAAGTCATCCAGGCTGTTTTAATATCACCTGCGAATCGAGAATCGGCTGGTTCGTCCTCTTCATCTACCTCGGTAAGGAATGGGAACTCAACTTCATCGGAATCGAAGTCAGACCCAGGTTCTAGATCTTCGGGGTCCGATACACGTCTCGATTCCTCTAATCGGACTTGCAAGGACCGCATTGCGTGAGTCTTTCCTGTTCCTGGCGGTCCGTATAGAAGCACGTTTGGTTCGTCTAGTAATCGCTCTAGTATTTGTTGGTCTAATTTCATCTATGTATTAGAGTCTTGTTTGGTCGAAGTCGATGATACCGAAGTTGTTGTATTTGCTAGCCTGACTCCATTCCCGACGGATCTGGTCCGGGAATTTTTCGAGATTATCCATTGTGGACTCATACACAGCCCTTGCATGGTAATCCCCATCTGTATCTTTCACAAAATACACTATTGGTGGATTACTGTTGTAGTAATCGTCAGTATCTTCAAACACGTCAATATGCGGAAAACCGTATTCCTGTTGCCACAGGACGTATCGATTTTTATGCTGATCGGCTATTAGCCACTCTCCACCCCGGTCCCGACTTGGAATACATCTCAAAACAATCGGTCCCTCTGACCCTGGAATACCCTCAACAGGCTGGAGTTCTATTTTGTGCTTTACCGGTTTATCTCGATCCTGGTGATATGGGACCCCGAAAAAATCAGCTACCTGTTCGTGTTTTGATGCCGGGAGAGAGATGTGTTTTCCTCCCGCTCCGGATTCAGAGGCATATCCTCCATGAATCTGACTGAAGTCCGTCCAAACAACGAAACGCCATAGAATAGAATCAACGCCCTCGGTGTCCATACATGCAATCCACACTCACTTTTTAAAATAACTAGGGTTGGATTGCGTAGAGGCACTCAGTCAAATCGCCACCTTTTGCACCGTCGTTACTTTTGTACCTCTGATGGCTGAAGTCATGGCGTTCGAATGATCCGAAACCGTCCAGTATTTTGCTCATTTTCTCGGGGGGTATATATCCCTCCGTGCTATAACTCAAGAAGACGTAGTCTGTGTCCAAATTGGACAACAGGCCGCGCAGTTGGTCGGGTGCTCTTTTTTTGTGGCAGTAATCGGAACTTTTCTCCTCCCACGATCGCAGTCCCGTCTTCCCGGAAATCTCTGGTTCGTCTTCCTCTGCAATCGTCTCTGGAATATGGTAATAGGATGCGTACTGCCGTTTCGTATACGGCGGGTCGAGATAGACGGCGTCCGGCTCGATCTCCTTTGCGAGTTCATTCGCATCCCGCTGATGAATCTCGTGGTCTGTGGACCCGGATGGAATATCTGCTGGAGTTAGTTCTATCGGCTCTCGTGCACGTTCATACCACTCCTTCAGGTAAGCACCGTACGTACCTGCGGTATTCGCAACCTCGTTTGTCGCTCGAATGAGATCATATAGCAGGAGAGAGTGCTCAGCTTCAGAGAGCAAACCGTCACTATTCCACTGCTTGATCGTCGCTCGAATTGCGTCGATCTTCTGGGCATTTTCGTCGGTGAAGTACTGGCGTGGCTCCTCGCGATCCTGTGTCCCCCCGGGCGCGTAGTGGTTGTAAAAGAAGCCAGCTTGTCCTTCCAAGTGGTTGAGGTAGGAGAGAACTTGTGCATAACCCGTTTGCACGACGAATATATTGGTCACATCTTGGACCTCTGACTGTCCGCTCAGTAGCGTATCGAATGTGGGATTAGGAGAATTCAGCAATTGTGCCCCGGTCTGAACGCAGCAGTGGGTGAGAATGTCGTTCGCAATTACCTGATAGCCATTGCGTTTCAGTCCAGCACTAACCGATCCGGTTCCTGCGAATAAATCTGCGATTTGATCGACTTCGTTGTCTACCGTTTCATCAATCACATCAAGAATACCCGGAAGAAGACGTTTCTTATGCCCAATAAACCGAATTCCCATTCTGCCCGATAATCGATACCGAGCGAAAATAACTCTTCCCTCTCTGCCTGCTGCCGCAATATCGCTATAGTGCCATACACACGATGGGCGTCACGGTTCGCTCTCCGTACGCGAAAGCAGTGCTGCCTTCACGTCAGGGTCGTCGAGCAACGCATCAATCGTGTCGATCTTGTCCTGCGTGTCCGCGTCGTCCGGGTCGGTCTGGGCGTAGGACTCTTTCATATCGGACGTGGCTTCGTCCTCTAACTCAGCCGTCATCTCACTGTCGAGAGCGTACCCACAACGCGAACAGTAGAACGCGCCCGGCTCGTTGAGCTCTTGACACCGACCACACTTCTGAACCTGTGGTTCGTCGCCGTCTTCCTCGGGTTCGTACAGGCCGTGCATAGCGTCGTATGCGTTGTCAATATCGCGCCCTGAGAGATGGACGTACTTCGCTGGCACGTCCGACCCCTGTACCCATCCGAACCACGCACACAGTTGCGCCTCAGTCATGTGGTTGGCGAGATACGACGCACGGCTGTGGCGGTAGTGGTGTGGATTCGAGGGCTTTTCGATGCCCGCTTCCTTCATCGATTTCTTGAGGATTTTATCACGGATGTAGCGGTAGCCGAGTTGATCGTCGGGGCCACCCTGCTGTATCTTACACCATAGAGGAGCGTTCTTGGTCGGATTCGGGTGTTGGTTCAGCCAGTGATTGAGGTGGGGGACCGATTCAACCAACGGGAGCCGACGCGACCCCGTTTTCCCGCTGATGACGACTTTCCGTCCGTTCTTGCGATCCTCGATACCACCGACCGTGAGGTCGGTGAGTTCGCCGATACGAGCGCCCGTCTCGTAGAGTATCCAGATGAACGCGGCGTCCCGTGCGTTGTGCGTGACGGCCACCTGTGCCCCAATATCATTTTTTGTTAGGAGTTCCTCGGGGAGCGTTCCGTTTCCGCTGGGGTTGTTTAATTTCACCCACTCGACTGTGTCGGGATACTCCTCACCCCCACCCATCCACTTCCAGAACGATTTGACGACGCTCTTGTAGGTGTAGAGGGTGTTCTGATTGTCGTATTCCGTGTGAAGCCACTCCACGAGGTCTTTCACGTTCGATTTATCCATCTCATCGAACGGACGGTCCCCGACGCGCTCGGCTACGAGCTTTAACCGGCTGAGGTTTTTCGACAGCGTGGAGTGTTTCAGGCCATCGAGAATTTTGTCGCGCTTGTAGTCGGCGATGAGTTGCTTGTTACGCGGGTGAATAGAATCCGACGCCTGAATGTTGTCGAAGGTGTCGGCGACCCGCTTCTCGAAGTCAGCGGTAGGCATGAGAGAAATACGCGCTCAGAGTAGATAAGCTGTGAACCCTTCCTCCGTAAGCCCGGCCTAGGCTTGTTGCTTCCTTCTGTGTTCTCCATCGCCTGGCCAGCCCTCGGCTACTCCAACCGACCATACTGTGATACTTATACCCGGAGGGGCGTCAGCGGCGACTTGTAGTTATATTCT
>LFCJ01002569.1_pt1 | contig 13120 bp, 10 predicted proteins | sample 643141 | NCBI WGS metagenome assembly LFCJ01 (sample SAMN03766243, study PRJNA286221) | soda lake metagenome | biome: soda lake; feature: Kulunda steppe; material: water; isolation source: sample B1-Br-g2 brine of Lake Bitter-1 | place: Russia: Kulunda steppe | collected 2010-07 | reverse complement strand
TTCCTAACCGAAGACTCTATCCAAGAACTAGAAACTCTAAAAGCAGAGGCAGAAGAATCTATCCAAGAGTACACAGAGTTTCTAAACAGTTATGAAGGATCTCCTTTCCGTCTTTACGAAAGCTCCACTAACCTTATACAGCAGCTCGAGAACGTAGAAACAGTAACTTATAGAAGAGCACCTGTCTTAGGGCCTGTAACCGGTAGAGACAGTATCTATCAAAGACTTTCTGTAGAAGAGAGAGATCAACTTTTGGAAGGGAAAGAACTCTATGAGGACATAGGTCTGAGACAGACACAGGAGAGAGCCGAACAGCTAATCCTAGATGCCTCACTAAGAGCAGGAAAAGCAATGATAGTTCAAAAACTTATCGAAGATACTATAAAGCATGTAGAACAGAACGATCTGGTCTATGAAACACCTGAAGAAACAGAAGAAAATAGAGAGGCTGTAGAAGACTATACAGATATCCTTGATGAAGAGTCTGAAGAAGTAGTCGAAATATACTTCTCTGATGCGGAGTTCGAACTAGGAAACATTGAGAAAGAAGAAGTTTACATCTACGAGGACGATCATTCGTTCGAGCTTAGAATTAAAGACTATGATGTGCCTCTCAGACTTAATAGAGAAAACAGTTTCAATCCTGAAGAAGCAGAGAATCTAGCGGATTATGGCGATGAAGTTGGAAAGGTTTTCGAACAGATACTTTAGTTATTACCTATAAATAACAATACATTTATAGCTTTTATTGTTCATCAAGTAGACTATGTCCATGTTAGTACCTGAAACCAGGGAGAAACAAGAAGCTGTCTTAGAGTGGGAGAAAAGTATCTGGCAGGCCAAAGAGTTATTAGAGAACCCTTATGATCGGAAACTTAGTCATCAAGGGAATAAACTTGCGAACTATACGGCCTATCTAGCTGTAACCGAACAAGACGGCGAATATCAGATTGAAGATCAAATAGTGGAGAATAGCGAGAAGCCAGCAAAAATAAGAGGTATAGCTGAAAGACTGGTAGAGAACAAGATTGACGGAAAAGAAAGGCTAAAAGAGATGATTGAAAAGGCAGAATACGCTCGAGCATGTGTAATTGGAGGAGAATCTCTGGTTCAAGAGCCAGGAGAACAAGAAGGTGTCGAACTAACGTATACCGGACCGATCCAAAATACAAATAAGGATGAGGACCCTTTAGACAGGCTTATAAAAACTACTGATAAGTTATCACCAGAAGGTGAACAAAATATGACAGATGATGAAATAGAGCCTTACGAAGGAGAAGGTATTAAACAGAACATAGAGTCTATAGAAGAATCTATTCAAGGAGCTTACAACTTCTTAGAGAGTGTTGAAGAACTAGAAGACGAAATAGAGAACGTTGACGAGTACAAGAACTCTTTATCGACTGCTGTAGATAATTTTGAACAGGCTGCAAACGCAGTAGAGTGCCTAGAATCAACAGTTGAGGATATAAAGGAAGATAATGAAAACTATGAAGAAGCAATTCTGGCTGTAGATAACTATCTAGATGTGAAGAGAGACGAGCTAGGAGCCATCCACGAACGACTTGATGATACATCAGAGTTGTTTAGCGACTATGTTCAAGACGTTGAAGAACTTGGAGAACTTGCTTCAGTAGTTAAGGACAGAACAGGGAGTCTGCTAGAACAAATAGATGGCATAGATACGTCTTATGACCCAAATGAAGAGGCTCTAGCAATTGCGGACGAGATAAACGAAACACTATAATCTCTTCCGATTTTTACATTTTGTTTTTCTTCTGACGCCCTTTAGTAGGTTTCAGTGGGTTTAACTAGATATAAAACCAGAGGATTTAAAAAGTTACTACTTAATAGTTACACTATGAGAGTTGTAAAAATAGATTTTAACCAGAGAATACCTTTGAACTCCGAGAGGTTTGTTCAGGATGAATCTTCTCTGGAAGTACATCGAGATGAACCTGCTGGCGGTTATGAGGCTATAATATATAATAATCTTGAACTCCTAGAAGGAGAACAGGCTAGGGATAGATGGTGGAATATGGATAAAATAGGGCTCGGAGATATGCAGGAGTCCTATTTTGTTCCGCCAGAATTTAAAACGCAGCAGAACTCTGAAATTGAGATCACTTATCTTCCCAACACTAGAAAACAGCAGACTAAGACATACTCGATGAAGTCTCTAGAGGATAGCAATACTGCTACAGTGTACGGCGACCTAGCTGACTTACATCATGGCTATGAAAGAGTCTTTGTAGAAGAAGTAGCGGCGGAGCTAGAGCCCAGAATATCTACCGAAGGCGGCAGAGAAGATATAGAAAAATGGCTTAGCGGAGGTAAGGGAAGATGCTCTAATGAAATTTATGAAATTATAACTGCGACAGACTCTGCTGAGGAATTAGTAGAAACTGTGGAAAGCGAAATCAACAATCATCTTGGATGGACAGAGATACCAGACAATGAAGAAGCAGTATTTGACAGTAGACAGCTTTCCACAAAGAACCCCTTGCAGCAAATTTACTCTTCTACAGAAAGAGCTAAGAAGGATTCTCTCTCCATAAAGTTTACAGAGAAAATAATTTCATTACAAGAAAATCAACAACTAGAAAAATTACTTAGAAAGTGGTATTAAATGGATAAAGAACAAATAGACCAATATATAGACGGCATAGATATGAGGGTTTCTAATCTAGAGAGACAGATAGATGAAGAAAGCTCTCTGGATGAGGTCTATGATGCTCTAGAAGATGTTCTACACGATATCTATACAGTACAAGACGAATTAGAAGATATTGAAAACGACTATGAAGAGACGGAAGAACTTCTAAGCCATTATGAAGAAGCCATAATCCGTCTAAATGATAGATTAGACGATGGAGACGATAAACAAGACTTCTATGACGATCTTGACCGCCGAACAAGAATAAATAACGAGTCTGCAGCTGAACTCAATGAGATGACTGATGAGTTTATAGAGGATCTAGGTTTAGATCATGAGGGATTAGGAAGCGAAAACGAAGGATATCTTGCTAGGGCACGTAGAAGACTAGAGGAGTTATGGTGAATAAAAATGGATGAAGATTATGGAAACGTGGCAAATAGAGATGAAGAGCTGCTAAATCTTGATTGGGAAAACGACAATAAACAAGATTCTGAAGGTTTCTCTCTAGGCTTTGATTCTGACTACGCTTTTGAATTGGACCACGAGGATACGGTTGATATTCTATATAGTTTAGAAGGAAATGTTATTTTCGACTATGGGTTCCTGACAATATTTGGGGGAGAGGTAGAGGCGTCCGAACTAGGAAAATATATCGATCAGGTCTATACCGAGAGCACATTAGTGCCTCGTAAAGTTAATGCATTGTTAAACAGGTCCTTCAGCCAAGAGGAAAGCATTGAGACAGAAGACGGGGAGAGATTTGTTGACCCAAGAATGGTTGAAGCCGGAAGCTCACAGCTGAACGTTTCGGAGAACAATAACAACTACTGGTTTGAAATAACGCAGGAGCTGGAAGGTTTTGAAGTAGAAACGGCTATGGGCACATCCTCTAGTTATGGGGAGCTAAGAATAGGTTTTGAGGCCGAAGAGGATTATATCAGTCATCTTATGAGTAATGATGTCTCTTCTGAACTTCAAAGCTTTATGGAATCTGAGCTAGGTCTTGAGGTCACAGAGCAAGTTCAAGAATCTGATAGTGGGGAGAAAGCTTCTGATCACAATTTCTGGGAAAAGGCGGGGGAAAGCTACCAGAGAGCTGTGTGCAGAGGAAAGTCCGGAACTCAGAATCTAAAGCAGAGTATTGGCGAAGGTTACACAAGAGGAAAGGATTCGATTTTAGGAGATATCTATACTGAAGAGAGCTCTCAAGAGTCTGATAGAGAAACTTCTGATGGATTTGGTTGGGAAGAAAGAGATTACACGGAGCTAAATAGGACGGATCCTGTATTCGGTATAGGAGACGAGGTTGAAAGCTCTCCTGAGTTTGAGGAATATTTGGATAGGGAGGACGAATGAAAAAACAAAAAACAATATAAATGTGTTACTATAAAGTAACAATATAGGTTGGTAACTATGGTAGAATGGGATGATATTGAAACACGTTTAGAAACGGATGAGATAGAAGATATGACTCTAGATAGTTTCTACGACGAACTGTCTGATGAACCAGATCTAAACGTATATCCCAATGTTGAAGATTCTATGAGAGAAATAAATAACGAATACTCATTGGACCTAGTTTCTCTACCTAAGCCAGAACATGTAACAGTTGGAGACATACGGGACCAAACAGGAGGATATGACGCACTGGCTCACCCTGTAACATATAAAGTAGATGCGGCCAGGGATGCACAAAACGCGCGCGCCAACTCCGTAAACAGAGCTGTAGGTGCAAACCAGCAAGGAATAAGAAAAGTAAACGATAAAGTCGATAGAAGAACACTAATAGGAGCTTTGTTTGCAGGAATCACCGGCCTAGGAGGCGTATACTCTTATGGGACTTTAAGAGACGTTCGGGAAACAGGAGAAGATACTAACAAAGGTTTGGCAGATGCAAAAGAAAGTTTATCTGAACATAGAGAAAGAACAGAAACTGATGATGAGGTAGTTGAAACCACAGAATCTTACATTAAGAAGTTAGAAGGTGATGTGTTTGAAGATGTTTACGGAAACTTATCTACTAATGACCGTTCTCGCATCAATATGGATGAAGACAACTGGGAAATCTTCCGAGAAGACCTTGAACACGTCAAAGTAGAAGTAAATCCGGGAGCTCCATCCGAAAACTCAGGGATAAAATATGTATTAGAAGACAGAGAAGATCTGGGATGGGTAAGATTTGATGACCAGCTAGCCAAGGAAATTGCAGAGGAGGGAGATCCATATGAGTAGAATAAAAATAATTTCGATCCTATTATTGATCCTATTTTCCTCAATCACACTAGCGTCAACCACAGATCCTACAATAACAGACATGTACGTTGAACCTGAGGAAGTCGAAGTAGGTGAAGAAGTAGAAATATATTTAGAAGCTCAAGATACTGGCGAAATGCACACTTTAGCGGTTGACTGGGGTGAAGGATGGGAAGATAAAAGTTGCGATTCTGCACCAATTAATGAATGTTCTAACACTTGGAGCTTTGAACCTGAGGAAGAAGGAGCATACAATATAAGAGGAAGAGCTATCGATGGCTACGGAAATACTGACCAGGATTCAGTAAGCCTCAATGTTGTTGACGAAAAAGAACCGATCTCATTGAATTTAGAAACCCCTCCAGATAGTGCGGAAGATGTCATAGTAAGACCAAGCTTTGAATGGGACATGACCGGAGGAGAAGGAGATTTGGAAGCAGATCTTTACGTCCGTGAAACTGATTACGATACTCAGACTCCTTGGAGTAATCCAGACTACCTTTATGAAGATGTTAGCTCTCCTTATGAGATGGATGATGAGTTAAAGTATGATACGGAATATGTTTGGGGCGTAGAAGTTACTGATGAGGAAGACCAGTCAGTAAGAGATCACAGATACTTCACAACTAAAGAGAAGCCTGAAGCAGATATAAACGCGGATTTCGACTTCAACCCTGAAGACCCTATAGTAGACGAAGAAATAAAGTTCGATGCTTCTGCTTCTGAAGCCGATAATGAAATAATAGAATATGACTGGGATTTTGGTGACAGTACTTCAACCAAAACGGACAGTAAGACGATTAAATATAGTTACAGTGAAGAGGGAGACTATGATGTCTCACTAACGATAGAGGACAACGAAGGCAACACAGATTCAGCAGAGAAGACAGTAAGCGTTGAAGAACGTGAAAGATGTGGTATTGATTCAGGAACTGTCGGAAGCTTAGAGCTGGAAGATTCGAGAATCGATAAAGGCGACTCAACCGAGGCATCGATAGATGTTGAAAACGAAGGGGATAGTCAAGACGTCAACGTCAAGATTACTGCGGATGGTGAAACATATCTTGACAGTACTGAAACTGTTGACTCTGACTCCTCGAGAACGTTTTCGGCAGATGTTTCTCCTGAGAGAGATACTCATGTAGAGGCTGAAGTAAGAACTGTAGGGGATCCATGTGGAGACCAGGATATAACTACAAGTACTGAACTCCTAAGAGTGGTAACGCCTATCGGTGATGAAGAAGCAGAACTAAAGGTAAATGTTACAGATAAAGAACTTAAGGCCCTAGAAGATGCTAGAGTAAAAGTTGAGAACTCTGACCGAAAGATAAAGTATACAGACTCGGAAGGAATCACTCAATTCAAGCTTACACCTGACAGATACAGCATAGATGTATCGAAACAGGGTTACAAGTCGGAGTCTGATAACGTCAGACTTGAGGACGGAGACTCTAAAAAAGTTGACTTCCAGCTTGAGGAAGAGAGGAAAGATGATCCGAAAGAGTGCGGTGTTTCCTCAAGAACAGTTGGAGACCTTCGGCTTGAAGACAGCAGCATACACAGAGGCGACTCAACCGAGGCATCGATAGATGTTGAAAACGAAGGAGATATCCAGGACGTCAGGGTTGAGATAAAAGCCGACGGAGAGCTATACGATAGAACTACAAAAACCTTGGATACTGATGAGACACGAACATTCTCCGCAGATGTATCACCTGAGAAAGATAGCTATGTAGAGGCAAAGGTTTATACTGAAGGAAGTCCTTGCGGAGACAGACTAGTAAAAACAGATTACGAGCATCTAAAAGTTTTAACACCGATTTACGATGATTTAGGAGAACTAGAAGTTGAAGTTAAGGATAAGTCGGGAGATGAACTTGAGGATGCACGTATAGATATAGATAACTCTGAATCAAAGACAGGGTTCACGGACAGAAACGGTTTAGCAGAGTTTAAACTTGAACCAAATCGTTACAGTGTAGAAGCCTCCAAGCCAGGTTACAGTACAGAAAGTAAATCTGTAAACATAAGAGAAGGAGATAAAAGAACTCTAAGATTCCAGCTTGAGAAACTAGAGGATAAAAGCGTTTTCACAGCTGTTGTAAGAGACTCTAGAACAGACGAAAGACTTGAAGATGCTAATGTGAAGCTAGAGAACGGAGAGACATATGAAAAAGATACGGACAGTAGAGGAAGAGCCTCTTTCAACGTTAAACCTGATGAGTACGATGTAAATGTTTCAAAAGAAAATTATGAGTCTTCAATAGATTCAATAGAGTTAGATGAAGGCGATAGAAAGACTAGAAACTACTACCTTAGAGATGAAGACCGTGATAGAGGTGTAAGAATAAGCAGTATAGACTACTCGGAAAGCGTTTGCCGAGGAGACACTTTAGAGGTTGAAACAGAGATAGAGAATCTTGGAGGTTACCATGAAACAGTTACTCTTACAGGCTCAGGGCTGGGAGTCACCACTGTAAGCAGCAGCTTTCCTTTAAGCGAGAACCAGACGGAGACAAGAACGTTCCGGTTCACAAACGTTGAGGGCGACGGAGAAGAAGAGTTCCGGTTAACTGCTACGAACCGTGAAAGCGATAGCGTAACAAGCACTGTAAAGGTAGAGGACTGCGAAGTCGTTACAGAAGATAGGGAGGAGATAAGAGGTCTTACTGCTGAACTAAATCCTCGAGAAGTTACAGAAGGCGATACTGTAAGAGTCAGTGGATATGTAAGAGGAGTGAGAGATAGTACAACTGTAAACATAGATGTAGAAGGTCAAGAAAGAATACAGATTGCAACAGAAAGAGATGGGTACTACTCAACATATATTCGCCCTGAAAGAACAGGTAAACAATCTGTAACTGTTTCTGCAGGAGACAAATCAGCTTCAAGAACCTTGGAAGTTCTACCGACTTCTAGAGTAGAGTCTGTTGACGCTCCAAGAAGAGTGTTCGAAGGCGAAACGTTCGAAGTATGTACCGAGGTTTCATCACAAGCAACACCCCGACTCACGTTTGAGAGGAACGCCCGTGTTCTAGAGACAAGGGACGATGTTGGAGAGGTATGTTTTGAAGATACGGCGGAAGATCCTGGAACACACGTCTATACAGTTAATTCGCTCACGCATGATCAGGTAAGCACAGGCTCGACAGAGGTCGAAGTACTTGAAAAAAGAAGTGAAACTGAGATGTTCCCCGACCGTTTCGCAAGCGTAAGAAGCGGTAGCGGCATCATAAAGGTTGATCTATACAACAGCAACCACGAACAGAAGCTATACAATCTTGAGATATCAGGAATCGACGACAGATGGGTTACACAGAGTGAGAAAGAAGTTATACTAAACCCGGGGGAGGCTGAGACCGCTTACTTCTACTTCACGCCAAGAGCTGAAGGAGAGTTCCGTCCTGAGATCAGTGTGGAGAAAGAGGGGGAAGTAGTTTACAGCGAAGAGGTTATAATGGAGATAGGAGGGCGCGATAGGCCGGAGAGTTCTGGCTGGAGAGATCTTCTTGTAAAATATCTTCCATTTCTTTAACCTATCTACTCAGAGGTTGTAAACTTCTGTAGTTATCGAGCAATATATAAAACTAAAACATAGTGTTATTCACAGGTGGCAATACTAGATGCGAAACTTCAACAAATACATAACCATAACAGCACTTATACTAACATTCATAGGCTTAGCTTCTGCCTCTGCAGCAGAACTAACTATTTTCCCAGAGGAGTCCTCGACAAGGATAGACTCATTCACATCATATGAGGTACAGATAGAGAACGTTGGGCCTGTAGAAGACGTTTACGATATTAGATCTGACAGTCCTGCCGAGATAACAATAGCTCCTACAAGAGCACCTGAAGAAGGCAATCTTGCGCCAGGAGAGACCGAAACTGTTAACGTATGGTACAACCCAAGAGAAACCGCATCTGAAGGAAGAGAATCATTTGAAATAGAGGCCACCTCAAGAGCTTCCGGTGAGAGCTACACAACAACAGGCTATGTCAACATAATCAAGGACCATCAGGTAAGCCTACAGGCAACAGAACAGACAAAGACAGCTTGTCTAGATGAGGAAGCAGTATATGAAATAGAAGTAACCAACGATGGAATACAAGAAGACCAATACCAGATAGAGACAGAATACGGAGAACTTTCCGATGAACAAATAGAACTTGATCCTAACGAAAGCCGAACAGTAACTGTGACGGCTTCATCAGAAGAAGAAACAAATGAACACTTTAACGTCAAAGCATCTTCAAAAACAGCTAGCTACGACACAGAAAGTGTTAGCCTAGAGTTTGAAGCAGAAACATGCTGGGACTCAGAAGTATCAATTTCGCCTGAAGAACAAGAAGTAGCAGCATTCACAGAAGCAGAATACAATGTAACAGTAAGCAACACAGGTACAAGGACAGATGACTTCACATTATCAACAAACAAAGGAGAACTACACGACACGTCAATAGAAATTCTTGGAGAACAATCTGAAACCACAACACTTACAGTAACTCCTGAAGAGCTAGGAACAGAAGAACTAGAGGTTACAGCAGAATCAACAGTGACTTCTACAGGAACAGCACAACTCGAAGCATACAACGGAATGGATCTCGACTTAGAGTTTGTTGAAGAACCTACAGTTTGTGAAGCAGAAACAACATCAACAGATATAGCGGTAGAGAACACAGGAGAAGCAACAGAAACATATGAACTTGAAGAAACAGAAGGAGAACTGTCAGAGACAGAAGTGACCGTTGAACCAGGACAGACAGAGATAGTTACACTAGATGTAGACACAGAAGATTACGAAGTAGGAACACAAGAACTTGAAGTAACAGGAACAGCATCCACATTCGGAGAACCTTCAGAAACAGCTTCCACAAACCTAGAAGTGGAAAACTGCTGGGATCTTGAACTGAACGTTGTCCCTGAAGTCGCAAGTGCAGGAGAAAACAGAAGCACAGTCTACAAAATCGAACTAGAAAACCCTGGTACACAGACCAACATATACGAAGTAACACACGATGGACCAGAATGGCTATCAGTAACACCTGAAGAACAAGAGGTAGCACCAGGAGAATACGCAGTCGCTTACATGTACGCAGGAGTACCTTTCGAGAAAGAAGGTGAGCTGGATATAAACGTAACAGGAACAGGAACAGACGTACAGAAATCAAAGACAGTTAAACTGTTGATGGATGAAGAGCTAGAAGAAGCAATTGAAGATGACCGTGACAGGGTAACAGGAAGGTTCACGGATGGAGCGACCAACATAGTAGAAACAGTTACCGGAGCGGACAATCTTTCAAGACTAGGGATTGCAGTACTGATTGGCTTAGGAATCACAGCATTAATTCTTTACCGTGAATGGTAAAGCCTATTTTTTCTTCTCTTAATTTTTCTGTATAATAAGAAAAAGAAGAGTGAAGATTACTCTTCATCCAAGATCATCTCTTCGTATTCTCCTCCGGCGATATCTGTCCCGTATCTAAGAGTCATCTGGTTATCCTCTCCAATCTTTACCGCGTAATCTAGATCCTCTATATCCTTGCTGTGTTCTTCCGCATAACTCTGTATCTCTTCCTCTGTACTTCCATCCAGTTCTACTCCTGCATAGATCTCATTGCTGTGATCAAAGTAGAAATCAGAAGTTCTTCCTGCTGTTTCAAGTGCTCTTCCAAGTGTATCGCTTATTATAGCAGTTTTAACAGTTTCTGCAGCTACTTCTTGGATCATATCTTCTGCTAGATCTTTGGTTTCGGAGAGACCTCTATCCTCGTATTGGCCTGTACCACTCACTAGATCTTCGGCCTCATCTTCTGTAAAGTGGTTATCTCTTCTATATCCGTCTCCGGACAGCATAAAGTTTCCTACTGTTGTAACGGTCTCTCTTTCTGATGTCTCTAGTTCGTTTTCTATAACTGAGCCTGATGTAGTTGAGACGTCCTCCAGTTCAGATATCAGGGTTAGATAGCTACCTTCAATAGTGCTGTCCAGTTCCTCTTTGAGTTCTTCAACATTGTCGAGGTTTTCCTCGCTAACATTAGGGCTGTTATCTCCTGACTGAAGATAAGGAACGATGTTCTGAAAATCCTCTATCTCTGACTTTATTCTTCCTTCAAGTCTGTGGGATAACGCGATATCACTTATCTCGTTTCCGGATCTGTCTACAACATTTGCGAGGCTAAGTTCCTCTAAGTCGATGTCAGGATGTTCAAAGAAGACGTATTCAACGCTCTCCCCGTCCTGTTCTCGCGGGATATTATAAGTTTCCGGGTTGTCGGAATCAACTTTTCTAAGCAGAAATCCGTCTTCAACTATGTGGCCTCTGTCATTGTATTCTTCTATGTCTTTAGGAAGACCTATTGACTTGTTGGTTTCTTCGAAGTCTTCTGAAGCCTGTTCAACTCGGTTTCTCTGGTTTTTAGCTGCCTGTTCTGTCCAGCTTCGGTCTACGTCTGTTAGGTAGGTGTCGCGGTCTGAACTCCATAAACCTAGACCTACGGCTCCTGCGCCTACTAATGCACCTCCTCCGAGCAGGCCTCTTCTTGAAATGGTTTTGTTGTTTGATTCTTCTCCGTTAATTGTTTCTTCAGACATTTTTAATCACCTTGATACTCTTCTTTCATTTCTTCAGCTATTCCTTCGGCCTGAGAGTATGTTACTGCGTCTAGATCTGAGTATTCTCTCTGTAGGATTCCGTCAGCGTTCAGATGTATAGTGTTGTCTAGTACTGTATCACTGAACCCGAGTTGGTAGTCTCTATCTTCGTTTTCTATAGCGTCCTCCAGATCTCTCCCTATAGACGCAAGATTTTCGTCTTGAGAGAACCTGTATTCGTCTACAACTGCATCAATCGCGTTGGCATCATCTACAGTAAGATCGTAATCTTCTTCTGCGAAAACTGTGTAAGCAGCACCTATTCCTAGCGCTGCTGCAGCTCCGGCACCTAGAACTCCTAGTGTTTTTCTTCTACTCCAGATATCTTTGTCTTCGACATCTTCTTGGTCTGCAGAAGTTGAAAACCGGTTTCTTATATTGTTGGCGCCGGTTCTCATACGGTCTGTGACTGAATATCTGCTTTTTGTTTCTGTTTTTTCGCGTGTTTCTACAGTTTCAAGTGAGGAGGACTGTTCGTCTACTGACTCCTCAAGATTTTCGGTAACGTCTTCTAGTTCGTTCACGGCGTCCTCTAGACGTCGTTTGTCGCGGTCATGGTCTTCGGGGTAATCCATTGTTAAAGTTCACCTATAATATTTTTTTGAGCGTTAAACCGCTTTTTCGTAGTTTTTCTCATTTTTATCACATTCTTTCTGTGTTTTCTCGGATTTGAGAGTTAGCAGAGTTTATTCTTCCTGTTATATTTTCTATCCGATCTATTTCTTTTTCAGTTTCTTCTGTTTTAAGGGGTTTGTTTTGATCTGTCTCATATGTTGTAGTCTCTGCTTCTTCGATAGCGCTATCCGCGATCTCAGCGTAACGGCTTTTGAGCACTTTGACATCGTCCTTTGCTTGGTCGGAGACTTCGTATATTTCGTTTACGAAGGTCTGGATCTCTGGTACAGGTACGCCTTCAACCATCTCTACAGGTGTTGCTTTGGAAAGCACGGCCTCGTCATCAAACATTCCGTTGTCATAAACCTCGTCTCTTAGCTCTTCCCGGGCCTCGAAATACTTTTCGGAAGCCTGATCAAGTTCGTCAAGAAACTCGCTGTACTCCTCGTTTTCTTGATCTAGAGACTCTGATCTTTCTTCAAGATAGTTGAACCAAGCATGGCTCTCCTCTAGATGTGTTAGTGCGTTCACTGCGGATTTTTCGTATATTTGGAAGAAGCCAATACCTTCTATCTCGTCTTCAAAAGGTACTTCGGCTTCTAGTTCTTCTTCTACGTAGTCGGAGAAGTCTCTGAAGGCTTCTCGTGGACCGTAATCTTCATTTTCTGTGACCATTTGTGACACCTTGCATAATTCTTAAAACACGGATTTGGATAGTTTGCTTTTAAAGATTTATTTTCTACATAGTATTTCAAATATAAGACTTGGAAAACACATTTGTTCTTTAGATAGTTAATTACAGAACTCTATAATGTTGTAAAACTGTATAATCTACTTTAATTACTAAGAACATTTTATCCAGGGTTAAGGTGAACTTTAGATATGATTGACAGGGCAGATGACCCGAAGAAAAGACAAAAACAAGACAGAGCAGTGTT